>Ga0210059_1016162_pt1 | contig 10797 bp, 7 predicted proteins | sample Ectturendosymbi2_FD_188042 | JGI IMG/M metagenome (GOLD analysis project Ga0210059, IMG submission 188042) | Ecteinascidia turbinata endosymbiont from Florida, USA - Sample 2 (SPAdes) (version 2) | ecosystem: Host-associated > Tunicates > Ascidians > Unclassified | place: Key West, Florida... | reverse complement strand
TGCATCAACTGGCGAAATGTTGGCAAGTTTTTTTAACATGTTTTAGTGTTTAACCACCAGTAGAGCTTGATTAAAGTTTTGTTTATCGAAGTCCTGGCGTCTTCGAAGCAGAGGGATTTCACTAGTTTTAGTGACGTCTACCGTCTTCTGCCGTCACATGCTGAATGTCCTGCTCAGTATCCAAATATGTGTCGTATCTTATCGAAATATTCCGTTGTTGAGCATTTGTGCTTCTTTAGCGATGACACAGAGCTAGAACAAAATAAAAACCATAGCCTTCAACACCCAAAGTTTGTGTGGGATTTTGTGCTACCACAGTTTGGGGGACATTATGCGTCATTTTGCCGATTCTCCGCCATGACGGAAAACCAGTCGCTAAATGCTAGTGCGACTTCGTACATGAGACGTGTTTATTTTGCTGCGTTTTTGCGTTTCAGATAACACGGTTACCAGAAGCCATAGGCGCATATTATGGTGCGAACACATCACACTGACAAAGTCTAAACCTCACCCTTTGCCTCAGGGTGGTGCAGCATTGTGGCTAAAAAACGCGGTCCAATATCTGAATCATACTTAGCAATGTTGCATAACTGCAAATTCAAAATTACAAACATGTTTTGTTACGGAACAAACGTGAAATTAAAGCGAGATTAGAAATGTCAAAATTTCAGAAATTCAGCAAGATCTGATCTGGATTTCATCCAAACCTAAAACTTGATATCCACATATGACGTAAATGCAAAAAAATGCAAAATCCTGATAAGAAATTCAGACAGTTCGATCTTCGATCCGTGAACATATCTGATGTTTTTACGAATTGTCAGCCGCCCTGAAAAAATCGATCATTAAACAACACGGCCGCGGTCTAATGCAAACAGATGTGTTGGTGTAAGCCAGCATAAATTCTGTGATTCAGTTGAAAAATTTCAGGTTGAAAAAGACCTTTGTAAAAAGCTGAAGGTATACATGGTCAGAACGAGGTTGGAAATACCTGTTTTAGCATATGTTTCAATTTCTATCGCAAATGAAATCCAAACCTTGAGAGATAGCTTGAAGTACTGAAGGAAATGTCTCGAGTAGCGAGGAAAAATCTAGTTTCTCCAGATTGCCAAAGAAGCGCCGCTATCGCTATGCACCCAACAGCGAAAGTCAAACAAGAAATACTGCAATAAACGGTTGTGTTACTGTGGATGACTTCATATATATAGAAAACGGAAGTGTTCGTTAATAACGACAAGACGATACGATACAAGTCGACACTTACACCATCCCACGAATGCGCAGATTTAATGAAGCTTTGTGATTCAGGTCATAAATTGCGGTTTTAATTCAGCGCAGGTGTGACAGTTTTGCATAAATCTTTTGGTTTCTTCAGTAGCACGTTACGATGACGGACGAAGTGACAAAAAAAGAGCACACCGTGGGTGACCTTGGGATTTTTGTAGCTCGAGGACAGAATCCAGACGCAGCAATGCACAGCCTAAAATGCATCATGTGCAACATTCGGAGCGCTTGCGGTTTGCCGATTACCAAGATCCTTTGTGTCTGGTCCAGTCGCCAACATCTTGGATGTATGTGTTTCTATGGCAATGCTGGTAAAAGTTGAACGAACGAAATGGCTTATTGATTAGTGACGATGGTTATTTCGGCTTATTGGTTTGTGACGATGGTAAAATAATGTCCCTTAATAAATGCTGTCATTCATGCACTGCTTCATTCACAGCAGTCGCTTCTTTTTCGACGGCAGAATATCGTTTCTCGCAATGGATGAGGTTGCGAGACATGCACGCCACAGGTCGATCACCATGAGACAAAACACAGTCTATAGCATCGCGTCAGTTCCAAATTCAAACGGAACGTCTGCTTCAATAGCGCCTAGGCATTTTTTTATTGTGAATGCACGCTCAGCCTGAGGAACAACAGGGAAATGTGATGTTTGTAACAAAAGTCTCGCTTTTGTAGTAAAGTTTGGGTGGTAGTAGGCGAACATGGCTCAAACACCTTTGATCTCATTTGAAGAATTTGGAATAGCAAAGTTGAACAGGGCTTGGAGTAGCTCAGGTTGAATTTTAAATTATGGTACGAAACGAGATAACCAAGCATCCTAAGCGAAGTCACGCGAAGTTTAAATTTTCTGCATTCAAAATAAAGAATAATTCAGCTGGAACATCACGTAAGTGTTTAAGATTTAAATCATGCTCCTTTTCGCCAATGACGGTCAAGCCCTCAAGGCACGCATATATTCCTCAAATTGATTTTTTCGTTTTAAACCAGCTACGCCCCAACCTGAATGGCTTACTGGGTCAAAAATCATGTCACTACTTAAAGAGGGCCGCACATTCAATGACATTGTTGTAGACAATTGACGCAACAGAATCTCATAGGTTGAGCACTTCTGTACTAAACCAGGATATTACGCACTGATTGAATGACGATGTTTTCTATATAAAGAAAAGACAATTTTTCAGTTGAAAATTTGTAAGACAATTTAAAAACCCTTTCGCGTACACAACCAAACGCACACAATCAAAAGGTAATCAGTAACTCGCCAATCTATGAGTCTTTCACAGTTCCGTCAAGGTGGAGTCTCACTTTCAATGCATAAAAACAAAGACATGGTTTCTCTTTGCACAAGCACAGTTACTGACCGTTCGACGAGCTTGTTCAAAATAAGTCAACTTTGGAACAAGGTAGCTCTTCAACAAGACAAACACCGCTCATGTCAAAATTCACACTAAGCGCAAATCACCGTTTGCAAGGTGAACGGAGCGAATGGACGGTGCTGCTAATTACAAGGAAAGAACGTGGCGAAGAGCGCCAGTGGCAAAGATTGCAAAAACCCACGACACAAACAGAATTCCCAAGGTGGGACACAAAAATGCACGTTTTCTGCAGACATACTAATGAGAGCAGCACGTTGAATGACTGACATCTGATCAAACTAAATGCAGCTTAAGCTAATATGCTGAAAGCGTTCGAATCCAACTGCAATGGTAACAGACGTGATAAAATGGCACTGAGGACAACCTGCATCAAAAATGTCACATTCAAGGTTATCAAAATAAGGACAGGTTGTCAGTATGTGGGAGACTTTTTCCACAGCGAAAACCTAATCTGGGCCGCATAAAACCTTCGACTGGGCTGCATGCGGCCCGAGGGCCGCGGGTTGGACATAGCTGGTTTAAACAGTGAATAGCTCGTTCTTCATCGTTTTGAGCGAGTTTCTTCAGTCCTCTCCAAGGACGCATTAGATCTCGGTCAGGTGTCGAGCAGCCATTTGATGTCTTGTCACTCAGAACCGCCAGGCCGTGCAGTCCATTGGGAGGTCGATAGTTTGGATATTAGAGGACGACATGATTGGCGGTTTGTTCTTCAGCGCCACGCTAACAGGAAGAAGAGGGGGCCATACAAGGGGGCCATACACTAACAGGGCGCAGAGGGGGCCATGCGCTTGTGCAAACAGGAGCGTAAACGTCTGCTTAGGACAGTGGTTCCCAACCTTTTATTATGCCATGCACCCCTTTAACCGTCATTTACAGGCAAAATCCTCCCGTTAGAAATTTAGTTTATAAAGAACACTTTTACATCAATGCACCAAGAATAGAAGCTCACTTGATAAAGCTAAAATATATTATATTTTAAACAAAATCCTTAACAAAAATTTCCCCTTGCAAATATAAAATTCACCCCTGCTAGGGAATTCACCCCAGGTTGAGAACCCCGTGGCTTGGGAAGAGATATTCCGCTGTTTATGGTGGATTCACTCCTGTTTCCCTTTTTATGCGAGGATTTCGCTATGCCATGGCACAGGCATTGAAGACCGCGAAACAGGATTCTTAGTTTCATCAACACTAAAAAAACCTTCAAAAAACTATACATTTTTATTTTGAGACGTTTCGGATTATTCTGAATCCATCTTCAGTCAAAATATAAAGCAACACTTGGCAATGCTAGCAATTCAAAACCAAAAACTCTGTGACGCAAGAAATAACAGTGTGACGCAAAAGACGTCAAGAGCAAAAGCAAGACCGCCAGCCCTGTCAAATTCGCTAACAGTGAAAGCAGGACGAACAGGTATGCAGAAAGTGCTAAAACAAAACCTACATAAGATCGTAATTTACGTAAATAAGTCAAGACCAGAGAAAGACTACTGATATGCGAGCAAGAAAAAGACGAATGACATTCGAAGAATTCGTCTTTACCTGCCCTACCTTGGCGAAACATCTCTACAACTAGAAAAAGAATTGCGGAACTTTTTTTAGAAAATATCTGAAAGAACTTGCTCATCTGTCTCTCATTCAAAAAACACATACGATTGGAGATCATTTTAAGCACAAGGACAAGCAAGCACATCTGGAACGAAGCAATGCGGTGTATAAACTTAAATGTTCGTGTGGTTATTCTTATATTGGACAAACTCAAAGAAATTTTAAATTTCACCTGGATGAACACAATCCTAAAAAATCGAACCACCAAGCTACCCATGTAGTCAAACATTTATACACATATCCAGATCATTTCATAGACTTTAAAAATCCTGAAATCTTGGCATCTGCTTTTAACTACCGCGAATTATTAATTAAAGAGACACTTCTGATAGAAGAACAGCAACGCGAGATTAATGTGGACAATTTTTCCACCCCTTCATACCTCCTCAATACGTAGATTTTACGTCAAATAATTGGTGGATGCTCAGTTCTTATGTTAATACAAATTGCGTGCATTACTGTTGGTGCTGACGTAAGCACATTGTGCTGATTGTTGAACTTGAAAATGTTAAACAAAATTTTTGCATCCTTCGTTTGCAGTGCTCTGTGAATAGTCTTTTGCTGCTGGTCCTGACTTATTTACGTAAATTACGATCTTATGTAGGTTTTGGTTTAGCAGTTTCTGCATACCTGTTGGTCCTGCTTTCACTGTTAGCGAATTTGACAGGGTTGGGGGTCTTGGTTTTGCTTTTGACGTCTTTTGCGTCATAGAGTCTTTTGGTATTGAATTGCTAGCATTGCCAAATCTTGATTTATTTTTTGACTGAAGATGGATTAAGAATAATCCGAAACGTCTCAAAATAAAAATTATAGTTTTTTGAAGGCTTTTTTAGTCTTGATGAAACTGTTGACCATCTCAATTTTATGCTCCAAAGGATTCTCAGTTTTCAATTCATTTACTGCGTTTCATTTTTTCGTTGCTTTGAGTAAAGTAAATTTTTTTCTGTTTATTTCCACCACTTCAGATGAATTTTTTGCTTACCTGGGCAATCAAGCCATCTTGGTTGACACCAATGCATCATCATCGAGAGCAACGAACAAACGACTTGCTTCAAAAACAACCAAAAAAGCTCGCTCGTACTTCTTCTCTGTTTCCGGTGGAGGGCTGACTATCAATCGTGACGTCGGGGATGTGCTTCTTTATCTCATTTATCCACTGTCTCCTGGCGTTTCATACACAATACAAATCGACGTTTATGAAGACGGTGTATATCTTTCAACTGTTACACTCCAAGCAACAACAGGTGAGTGGAAATTTATTTGCGACGAAATAGCCTGTCATCCAAGCACATGAATTTAAATCCCGTAAGAAGGTACGCTCCAACTTCCGGCAGCTTGCTGTTTTTGTCCTGCACTTACTTTTTGTTGCTACCCTTCAGCATTTCTGTCACTCGTTTATAGGAAGATTTTCGTTCTTATTTGATTGGCAAATTTTACTTTTTCAGACTCTTAATTTAAATTGTTAACCTCACAGCTTGCAGATATGTGCAGGTGCAATGCAGGTGCAATTGCATTGTACATTGAAAGAGCATTACTGAGAATTTTCTTTCTGCTGCGCAGTATTGGAGTGCAGTCGCTCATGTACGCAATCGTCCTGCATTGTTCGGGACGAAGCCAACAAGATCTGTTATTGCTTGGATGGCTACGAGAAGTTTACTGAGGAAAGCAGTGTTTGCACTGACATCGACGAATGTACAAATCATCCTTGTCCAGGAAATTCTATTTGTTCGAATACCGCTGGCTCTTACTCATGCACGTGTTCAAATGGCTATCTGCCGCAAGACGACATGTGTGTCGGTGAGTGATAATAATAGTGTATATGTTAATAAACAATGAATTAGCAGCGTAAAGTAGATTATTTTGTATACGTTTGCCTTGAATTAAATAGCTCATCAAAAGTGAAAACCGCAAATAATTTGCCATTACCAGTAATCTTACGTGCGCGCTAAATCCGTAAATCAAAATGTTGCAAATTTCCTAGACTTTTGTTGCATTAAGAGTGCAACAACAATTTGCGACAAGGATAAACTGATTCCACAGGAATTTCAGATTTTGTACTGAGGCTGTTGTAACAACTTATGCAGCAACTACCAACCGCTACTTGAAGGGAGTTGCAACCGTCATTTTGATTCGACGTAAACATTAATTCAAACAACAAAGAACAGAACATGGAAACAATATTACTTTTTTGTAGTTTTATTTGCTTGCACGTCATTTCCTCCGTGCGCACGCAATGATTACGAACAAAATAGCACTGCTTCTTTGTCTTTTCTTCATCAATTATTTGTTTTGTTCTTGTTGTGTTTAATAAGTTTTGACCACACCAGATTGTTTCAATGACACTAGACTCACTACTTTATAGGTGTGCTCTTTTCAACTATTTGTCCTAACCGTGTTCTGTGTTCGTTTGGTTGCAACATGTGTTTAGTAAAATGTGTCACCACGTTTCAAGCCATGTTAGTTAATTGGTTGATCTCCATGGTCCTTTATCAATCCTATGTGACATCCTTTGTCTACATAGATCAGTTCTTGTGCCGTTCTGGTTTTCAGTTAAAACTATTCTAATTAGTTACGTATTGCACGATGACTTTTTGCGTTGTCTCTGCCCACTAATTGGATTCACGTCTTGTTTGTTACTTTTACCAGATTTTTCGAAACTTACCACATTATTGACAAATGTAAGCCTTTCTTTCAATATCCATAACCATTAGCTAGTTTTAAGCTAGCTGCGAATCTTCAAGATATCAACCGACTGGGCGCCTTGTTTGCGACGTACGACTTATACGGACGTGCACATATCTTTTCAAGCAACTCGTCTCCACAAAGTCAACGCAATCGAATCTATCAGCAAATTCGCCACAAGGACATAGATTTGAAAACCTCTGCGATTCGTCAATCTTGAAATTCTGTTTAAATTTTCTCTGCTAAACGACTGACAAACCTAAAAGTGTCGGAAATAGGGACACTGCCGAAAAGCCTTTTAGGATTTGGAGCCGGGAAAGGTTTGATTGATTATTCCAAGACGCGGATGCGTTGATCTGCAGTCCTGCAATCGCTCGGAGCAATCAGGTTTTGAAACGGATCCACCTAGTTTTCTAACATGCAAATGTCAATACACGTTCAGCGAACAAAACGTCTTAATCAGTGGACCGAAACAAAATACGGCAAACCTTTTTACAACGCTGTCCTAAAACAACACTGGACCCAACAATTTACGTTGTGGGACTGAGGATAACTGCTGTTGCGTGATATCGATTTTGTATTTAAAATGCCACTTTGGTTTCTGATTGAACCAGCAATTTCAGATTTTGAGCCACAGAACAGTGCCAAATATTTTTCTGCTACGGCTTCCAGTAATTGGCAGTGGCATCGGGTTTATGTCCGAAATCCTCATTACACATGATTTGTGACGTGTTCTCCATTAAGGTGCGAACGTTTGCTCCTAAGCACACCGCGAATGCGAAGAAGATTTGCCATTATGTAAAGCCATACCTTGTGCCCAGCGTTTTTTCCTCAAATTGTATGTTCCACGTCGTGGTTCCAACACGTGTTTATTTTTTTATTTTGTTCGCCACATCGAGTCGTTTCCATCCACATGCGCGAGCAGCGAAAATTTACAGTTGCTTACCCTCCTCCAAATCCCGCAAAGTGTTTGCAATTCGGGGAAAAGTTTTGAAAGCAGAGTTTCGGGTAGCTGCGAAAAAGGAACGGGAAAACCAGGGTACTTTTGGGTTTTGAAACGAATGCGATTTTTAGCGAAAAAAATCAATATCTTGTGCAATTGCTACTGTTTGTCCTTGCTCAATTTGTTAATGAATTATTAAATTATTAAGCGCAGTTTTCAATGATTTTCATGACACTGCCGCATGACAATCAAAGCACACTCTCATCATTCAGTCTGCTTATGAGATTTGAGGAAAATAGTGCCGTGACTGAAAAAGTATACACACAAGTATACTTCACACTAGAGGATTACATAAATTCTGTGCTTTGATTTCAAATGGTTGATTGAACATTCAGTGCTAGAAATTTGTCTTATTGGACGAAAGAGCACAAATTGCACTTTGGTGTTTGTTGAGCTTTATTGCACAAGAAATGACTGTTAGCAGATGATTTTCTTTGATTACTAACATTTTTAAACTGAATGTGTATGACTAACATATAGCAGCTTATAAAGGGACTAACTACTAACTACGAAACAGCTTTGAATAACCACCTCACATGGCGGTTGTTTAATTAGGCGAGCGAAAAGACTAAACCTCGCGTAGACACCCATTATGTGCAAAATGACGTCATGATCCGTCTGAATAGGTCAGTTGAACAAAAATATAAACGGACCAGCAACAAACGTACGATGGTCACTGAGCAAAACCCGCACCCAGTGCCTCATGATAATAGTTGAAAGTTCAAAGGTGCTAAATCTGGCGTTACACGCGGCACTCTACAGCTTCCGTGTTATCGTTTTTACTAATATTTGAATGCAACAGCATTTACAGAGTTTTTTTAATATCTGGGTTTGGTGGTTGAAAATAAAGGGGTTTCGGGTAATAGAATATAACCAAAAAATGGAGTATTCACCAATTGTCCAGTTCAATAGCGTTTGAACCACGACGCTTAGTCGATGAGACGCCTACAACATAAATGGAATACAGGTTTGGCTTCCCTAACCTTTTTCCTGTGTGGGAAGTGATGCTCCAGTTTCCAATCAAGCTGAGCGTGTTGTTTACGTGTGGTTTCAAGCTTCCTTGAAAGAATCATTTTGAGCTGTCGCCTCCTGTGTTAAGTGGAAGCCAAGTCGGCCGTCCATTTATTGGTAACTAAGTCGGGGGAGTGGGTCGTATTTTTTGAACACACTCTTCTGCTTAAATCCCAAGCGCGATCCTTGGTAACGCGCGGGACGGCCGCTGCGCGATGATTTGTATTGCTTTTGGGCATTTCACGGCAGTAACAGAACAAACCGGTAATATTTACACAGCAAGTTTGTAATAACATGGCGTACTGCAAAAAATGTCGGTTTGTCTATATCTGTGTATGAAATGCCTTGCATTGTGTCTACTGAGAGTACAATCCTACAGCAACTGCGTAACCAGTAAAGGAAAGACCATGTACTACATTATAATTTGTAAAGTCCATGCAATGCGCTATGATTGCCCGAAACCTCATGTTTGGATGAAATAAAGGTATTTTTTATATTAGTCACATGATCGAAAGTTTTTTTGAACGATTGAGTCCCTTATGCCTGATTTTGTTAAACGCGTAACACTTCTTTTCATCTTTTTTCCGAAGAATACACACCGTGTTTTGGAAATCCCTGCAACAATGGCGGAGAATGTGTTGTCAACGGTTCACAGTACTTTTGTATATGTCCAACCTATTTCTCTGGACTTAAGTGTGAGATTTATCTTAGTCCATGTCTCGATCCTCCGTGCAAGCATGGAGGAACGTGTGTGGATCTAAACGGAGACTTCAACTGCACTTGTCCTTCGAACTACCAAGGTCAGTTACTCTTTCAGTACTTTTAAAAAAACGCTGGAAACAATGAGTTAGAACCTAGTCATTGTGTGAGCAATTGACTTCTATCCCAAATAAGCGGGCTTACGTTTCAGGTTTCCACTTTGACGCATGGATGATTTCTGGTTCTCACCACAATGAGTTTATTTACAGATTTTCAAATGCAGTAACGTCACTGATGCGAATCTTTGGCAGAGCAACAGAACGACACTAGCTCTACCACGAAAAAACAGGAAGTCCGCACGCTATATTGTGCAAACTAGCAACTCTTTTGAACAAGTGAAAGGTCCGAGTGCATTCGAAGTGCACGAATGCGCACCAAAGCATGCAGCGGGTTGAGAATGAGTCAGACCCAAAAGCACATAATACCCGGAGCAATTTGTAGAGGCCAACATGGAGCAACTCCATTAGCAGTGACCAACAGCAAGCAATTTTATTTGATGAAGGACTGGAGATGTGTCACACACGAAACTAGTTTCCTCATACAATCAATTGCGATTGATTCAACTGGTGTTGGCCACTGCTGTGACTTAACTATTACTGCCGAATGATGAGTGCAGGGTCGAATCACTGCAAGAAGATGAGAGCAGAATCAGGCAGGAGAATCTTCAAACAGCCGGCTGCAAAGATAGAGCCTGTAATTGGAGCAACTTGTCTGTCGCAATAACGGTTAAATGAAACAAGTCAGCTTGTATGAAGAAAGCACGAAAAACCGTATTACGCACGAAAATGCGAGGCTAGGTATGCATGTAGAACGAGACACATGAAATTCAATAAAAATTTTCATGAACTTCATTGAATGAATGATAATAATCTTCGGCGCTGTTCGCAATATTTGAAATTTCAGCAATTCCTCACCTGCTAGGGGATTGGATCGCTATGAACTGCAATTGTTTCAGGTAAATACTGTTGTGCGGATGTTGACGAATGTCCCATAGGAATCGATGAATGCTGTGGAAACTCGTTCTGACATAATGCTTTTGGAAGCTAGGACTGCGACCGCAACCATTAACAGAAG
>Ga0210059_1016160_pt1 | contig 10797 bp, 10 predicted proteins | sample Ectturendosymbi2_FD_188042 | JGI IMG/M metagenome (GOLD analysis project Ga0210059, IMG submission 188042) | Ecteinascidia turbinata endosymbiont from Florida, USA - Sample 2 (SPAdes) (version 2) | ecosystem: Host-associated > Tunicates > Ascidians > Unclassified | place: Key West, Florida... | reverse complement strand
ATTTTCGTGCCCACCCAGATACCTAAAACCCATATAGACACCGGTACAGTATATGCGGCTTACATTCAAGGGCGGCTTACATTAAATTTTTAAATCTATCTCATGCGGCTTACAATCAAGGGCGGCTTACAATCAAGGGCGGCTAACAATCGAGTAAATACGGTATGACCTACCGTCGGGTAATTCCGGAGACAACTCCTGCATTTGACCGCAAATCAGTATTCAGTTATAGGTTTGAAAGGAGGTGATGAGGTGGGTTTGTGCACGAAGTGATGCTCGAGATCTGTACGTGTTGCGGCATCAAGTGTCTGTTGAACCAGTGATGATTGTGAAAATATTTTGATACAGAACTTCTCTGTTGTGTTGATTTAGATTTGCTGTACTTTTTTTGTACACGCCCGATGAGATGTCGTTGTAGAAAGAGGAAGTCAACCTGGAAGGCATTGTGATGTCGCATACATTGACACATTGCGCGGGAAGAAATATATGGTTGGTCCATGCGAAAGGCCTACACTCATTTAAGCTTCATACGACGTATATGTTTTTTTCAACAAGGATGCTATAGTTTTAACTTTCAAAAACGCGTCATGAACACCCTCGGATAGGTTCAAGCACTACAATTACGGAACTCCTGGCCTAAATATTCCAGTTCAGATCCTTGCACGCACCACCCCGGGAACTGGCTGCGACTGAGGCTAACTTCCGCTTACATCCGGGTGCTCAATTTCGTTTGCTGACTTTAGCTTTATCTTTTCACTGTGTTTCGGTGACAGCTTGCGGACGAGAAGGAGCGTCGAAACATGCTCGAAGTGAAGCTCTCGAAGAAACTCGAAAGCGCAGATGAAGCGTGGAGGAAGAAAATTGATGAAATCGAAGCAAAAGTAGGCGAAGTGACCCACACGCTGACCGTTGCCGAGCGGAACCAAGGTTTGTGCCTTTCACAAGAAAAGCTATGACAAAGTGTTAGTTTCCATAGAAAGTTGAAAAAGTTTAAATTTTAATGGTGTACAGGTTTGCTTAGAGCTTGCTTAACATATACATCATTGCATTATGGCAACACTGTTCCGATTTTAGTTGGAATACATGTTCTTTTCTACTTGCTAGTAGAAAAACCTGCATTTTTCCGTGTTTATTGGCTGGCCGGAGCATTTACTTTCACACCACATCAGTAATCGATGCTGTCAGCATAGTCATGGATGTCCGATAACTGATCGCAGCACCTGTTACGTGCCCCAATTAAGAGAGGAAAAGTTCTTGCAATACTGTTTTCTAAAAAATAAAAGCGAGAGAGAACGGTAAGTAAGCAGGCTGTTCTGGAAATACCTTCGAATGCTTAGCTGTGTCTCGCACCACAAGGGACAATGCGTGAGTTGCCTTTTTTTGCTCAACAAAGACCTCGTATGGGAATATCTGCAGTCAGCGCACACCACCACTGCTCTGTACCCATGTTCATCTTTCAGTGTGTTTAAAGGTGTTGAAAGCGATGGGACTGTTTGTGTTCCGTGGCAGCACTAAATTTTGTGACGTATCTTATATGTGGTTGCGCAGACGAAGCAGGTGTGGTCGATGAACAGCTCGATGATGGATCCGCCATAACACTGCTGCAGGTGAGAATCGACGACAGTGTATTTTACAAGAAACGTTTGGGTCGGATTCAATGCGTTGCTCTCGTTTACGGTTGTGAAAAGCATTGAAAGTGGTCTTTTCGTCCGTAAGTGGGACAGTTGTAATCTTACCTGAATGCGCTTGCAAGTTGGTTTTGAAAATTTCGCAAGGCCAAATGACATAGGTTTTTGACGTGTTAGAACGCCCGGCCTTCCTAGAAGAAAACTCTCAGTCGCACCAGGAATCATGGATGGAACACAGTCTGTTGCCGGCCGCCTATAACTATACACCACTTACAATTGTGAATGAGCTGGATACAATTGTGAATGGACGTACAATTGTGAATGAACTGGATTGGGAACTTTCATCTAAATCCAGCTGTATAAGTAACAAAAACAAACCATGACCTTAAAATCAGGTTTACATGAGTTGGTCCCCACCCTTGTCAGCACTGCAGTGACATAAACCTTTGATCCTGCTTTTGAAAAGCGGTGTTATGCGCTTCTGCGGCAACAGCAGCATCACCCTCCTATCAACATTTGTTCCTTTAGATGCAAGGATCATTTGCTTTCACAGCCCATTAATTAACAATCTACAGCACGCTCGTATCCTGTGTGTATTTAATATTTACAGTATCAAAACGCAGTTGTGTCAGATTGCAGTCAGTTCGAAGAGCACTGTGACAGGGTTTGCATTTGATTACGTGCAAAAATGGTGATAGAAATATCAGTGCATCCTTTCCTTCTTTCAAAACCTGATTTTCCCACACACCAAGCAAAAGTTGTTGCTTATATATATATTTGACAAAACTTGTGCCATTCAGCAGTAGTGCAGTTATTCCTGCGGTGATCATATACCGTCAAACCGAAATTGATAAATGTTTAACAGCTGAACTTCTCATCGATGAACAGTCACAGTCGTCGCAATTTCACCGTGTGCGTTTCGTCCCACAACCCGAAAATCCTGCAGCTTGCATTTTATGTTGTTTCTAAGTTATGTCTAAGCGATCAGTTTTTTTCTTGCAGGCGGACACCAAAGCAAGCGGAAACACTGGCAAAGCAGAAAGCGACGGAGACTCTGCTCTCAAATCCGACATGCTTAGATTACTCAACGCTTTGAAAAAGGAGAACAACGAGGTTTGGTCTGGTTTTCGATTCTTACCTTAACACTTGAAAAACTCGCGCCTTGGCGAAAGCCCTGTTGCTACAGAATTTTTGCGTTGGAAGATGCTATGTGTCTGAGCACAGGGCATATTGCAGACAGGCTATGCCGGTATGAAACGTTTAAAAGAAAGAAACTACCTGAGACGGTGATGGCGGATATGCCCACAGCGCACTAGATACAAGGGAGTGTAAGCAGAGATTACATCCGATGAGCTTTACGCTAATCGTGAAAAGGAACGACAAACATAAAATTTCCTCCAACGTCGGAGTGCCAAATGCTTGTTGCAATCTTTCTTGCACCGTCAGATGTTTTGAACGTTCCGTGCGTCTTGTCTGTGCCACCCTTCGGGCATTGCAGGCGTTTTCAATTATTTTCTTTCTGTGTTGGTAAAATATTGCCTTGTACCGAGTGGCGAGGGTGCCGTAGGACTTACAGCGCGTGACATACCAGTAAGCTTCCAAATAAACGAAACAGGACGTTCGAGCCCGACGACCATTGTACGAAACATTGCTTTGTGCTTCAGAAACAGTCTTACAACGACCAAGGACTCCCGCAAGCCCGAATGCCGCTTCCAGCCGCGCTTCTACCTCCCAGCACGCAAGAAGCGGCCGAGACCATTGCTTCAGTGGAAAGCCACTTGCGGCACTTGAGGCTACAGCACGCCGAAGCGCGCAACAGGATGAGCGAGCTTACTCGTCACGCGCAGGTAAAGAACGAAGCACATTAAGGACTCGATAGTCGTAAAAAGGATAGAGAAAAAATCAACCGTACGTCGATTGTTTTCACTGAGTCGCCGTTCTTCTCACGGCAACTCAACGACTGGAACTTCACCGATTTGGTTCTCAGTATATTGGGCATAAAAAAAGTGATTTCAGATTGGCTTGGTTTTGTTTTCTCGAATGACTTCGCGCGCTGCGACTGCTGTGCTGCCCAGCACTGCAGCGACGCAAAGAAGCTATCTATGCGCCAATGATGAAGGCTCGGTCTCGATGGTCAAGGTCTCTATCGACATGACTTGGTGCAGCATGAGCAAAAATTCTGAGGAAGTTGACCAACGTGCAGATATCCAGTCTCGGTCTCGAACATATTTCTCACAGTTTCTGTGGTTTTGGCCGTGCTTGGTGAAACCATTCGTTATGACCGAAATTTCGGAGGCTTTTCATGTTGTTGGTGAACAAGAAGCAAGCAGCACACAGTAGACTGCAGTGTCATGATAAGGCAATGGTGCATTTTTGTATCTCTGTCAAGACAACACCCCGTACATTGTAAATAAGTCAATTTAAGTGACGTGATTTGACAAAACGAGTTCTTTTTTTAATGAGGGCAATTGCTCAGTGGTAGAATTCCCGTCTCTCAACTGGAAGGTTAAGTGATCGACCCACGGCCGCTCGGTGAAGCGCTCCTTAGGTTGGCAAGACTGTTCCCCTCAACTGCCCCGGCAAGAAGCAAATCTCAGGCTTCAACTGAAACCTGTCGTCGCGTTGCATGCGATCCAACAAAAAAAGAAATATACAAGAAGGAATTACAGTAGGCTGTCCGCCCTTATCGTCGTACTTTGGAACGTTCACTGCGTTTGTGACGCAATCTCTATGAGAGTCAACATAGCAAAGTGGCCGAACTCCCTTAACTGATGAGCATCCGTCACAATACCAACTACTCGGGGAGATTTAGATACGTTACTTGATTCAGGGTTTTTTCAAAAACGAGACATAGAAAGCACAATAATTTATGCCCCAAATCGACACGTTAGTTTGCATTTTTGTCGTTAGACTCTGTTGGTTTGTGCAATGTACAATCGAGATTTTTTTTGTTTACCAACTCATAATAACTGGTCTGCGTCGCCGTTCGTGCTGCTTGATTCCGACGCACATGCGTTTCAGTTGTACGACGCACCTGATCCGCAACACAGCGGCGCGGCAGTTGCTCCGTCTGCAGTCGATGCCAGGTCATCCACGTCGTCGCAATCCGACGCCACCAGCTTAGCCCCGCTTCCGGCCAAGCTGCTACCCTCGTCCAAGCCAGTCCCCGTGCAAACCAACGTCGCCTCGCATCCGGACCCGCAGGCCTATTCGCTGTCCCCGCCGAGCCACGATGTGCCCAGCGATGGGCCGGAGAAGCGTGCAGTGCTGCCGGATACGGGCAAGCCCGGTTTGACGTTCGCCGACAGCGATTCCGAGAGCTTCCACTTCCTGGAGCAAGACTCGGGAGACACAGAAAGCACGCTCTCCGCCCGAGATGACGACGTCGCCCAGTCGCCGCACGTTTCCAGGCAACAGCAGGCAATGTTGAGCAATATTCAGAAAGCCCAGGTTGGTTGCTTCTGCAGCAATACTGTTACATGTTGTCAGAGTTAGTCGTTAGCGGCAGTTTATCGATGACGTTGCGCTTGAGCGAAAACTTCTACACCGTTTCTCCCATATGACGCTGTGCGGCTAATTTTGCGTGCTTCTACAGCGCGAAAGCAAAGTGGCGTCACACACGTTAACCCTTCTCAATTATAAATGACCTTCTTGCTGTCGTAGGCTCCAGTAAAAAATTTTGTGCAAATGTAGTTGAAGCTATTTACCGGGTCTATCAGGTCAACTCTTCCGGTTTCAAATAAAGAAATGTTATCTTCGTAAACTATTTCTACTCGTGTGATGGTTTGCAAACTGTCCCAGAGGGCGCGATAGCCGCCCCACGTTCCATTACTTAGACGCATGCTGCCCCGGAACACTAGCAGGCCCGTAACCAGCTTGGGACACCAGGGGGTGAGAAGAGTATTCTTAGAGGGGCCCAAATTTTTTAAGCTGTCTCCAATAGTTTTAAATTATTTCCAACACATGTTTCCAGTGGGGCGAAAATCTTTCTAGGGGGGTGCTTCCCTCCCCTGGTTACGGGCCTGAACACTAGAGAGACCGCGAAATAGCGAGTAATGAGTCGTGGTATGTGTCTCCCTCATTGCCACACGCAAGCTTGAGACTTAAGCGCGTTAACGACTTAAGGCGTAATTTATTTGCAGGTAAGTCTGGAAGACAGAATAGCGGAACTGAACAAGCAGCACAGTGAAGCGCAAAGACGACTGCAGAGCCTCGTTGCAAGAAGAAGAAATGGTAGGCGATGCATTGGCATTGCGACGCGTTCAACATTGGTGTCAAGCCCACCGCCAGGTTTTTGTTGTTAGAGGGGTCTGGCATCACACGAGAGGGTCACATTCGTTGATGCAATTCACCTCTGAACACAAAATGGGGGCACCGAGTGCAAAGGAAGTAGCGCCTTGCCAAAGGGGATACCCGTGATCAATATTAATTATTTTGAAGTTTCATAAACTGTAATCGTATGTCAACACGTGTGTCCTGGGACAGCTGCTGTTTTATTAAATTCGCCAAAGTACAGTTTTGCTACGAACAAAAATCGTTTGGTGTGCGACATTGTCAAAACGACGTTGAGGCTTTTCGCGTCGAGTACGGGGTTTTCCGAAAAAAGTGCAGTTTTCCGCATTTCGCTGACCGCGTTGCCGTTAACGGCATTGTCGAAAAAGTCGCCTCTGCGGTTCTTCGCATTGTTTTTACCGATCACGCAAAGTTGCCGCGTGTTGATATTCACGCTGCTTTGCCTCACTGTTAACGTCTGCACTGACCTATGTAGCTCAGGATCCGACGAAGATTTTCTTACTGTTTCAGAGACGTGCCGGCGAATTCAAGTGAGCGTTCCAAGCGTCGAAATGCTGCAAACGCCCCAAACGTCTAAAGCAGGATTGAACGGAGACTCGCAGGTTTGCTTGGATGAGATTGCAGCTTTTGAACGTGGTGGGCCACAGCCAGGGGCGCAACCAGCTCTTCATTTCGGGGGGGGGCGGGGCAATTTTCCTGAAATTTCATTCGATGACGTTATCATGCTTATTCAACCGTGGTACAACTTTTTGACAGATTAAGTTCTCTTCGCAGCATTTCTGAAAATGAAAAATTCTCAGTTTTAATCAAGACGCAGACCGAACGATGAGGACAGTAAAAATTAGTAGACTAATATGTGCAAACATTTGGTTCCGTACTCAACTAGTGCAGTAATGCCTTCAGTGTGGCAGATGTATACTGCTAGTAAACCTGCCTAACTTTTCGTCTCGTTGTAGCAAATTCGTTCCAGCCCCATTCTTCTCGCATGTGTTTGTATTTCTATCACAAATGAAGATCCCAAACTTGAGGGATAGCCTCAAATTGTCAAGGGTGAGGGGATCTTTGAATGCAACCATTTCGGGCAAAACGGATAAGGTGTTTTATGTCTTTGGCGCATAACGGATCAGGTGTGTTTGGGGCAAAGCGGATTTTTCTAGCATCCACGAGTTGTGTGAAAGTTTTTAGAAACGAGTTGAAGGCTATGAGCTTTCAGGGCTTGCACTGGTTGCAAAAGTCTGGGTCTGGTAAAGCGTCACTTGGAGCCGAAGTGGTGTGTTGGTAGGTGCGTTCAACACTTGACTAGCACTCATATGACACTTTACTAAACCCTTTTTCCCAAGCAGTGGCACTGGTATCAACCCAGGAAGACACTAAAATGTGAAACAGTTCTCACGCTAAATTTAATTAAAAACTGAAACCACAAACCTTTTGAAGAACAACCAACATGTCAAGATTTCTCTTATCACGTTGAAAGTTTCACCAGTTTGCACGGTTCAACATTACCCTAATGTTACAACGTTTCATGAGGCCAAATTGAGGCCTGTCTCAGAAGTGGTACAAGAACAAAAGGATAAAAAATGCCTTAGAAATACCAACACTCCCAAGTTTTGACAATTCCAGGATATTTGTGGTTAAAAATACCAATCATTTCCGAAATATTCGATCAGATAGCCTGTCTCAAAAAATTTTGTAAGGAGATAATTAACCAACAGCACAAAGAAAAATTCAAATAAGACTGAAAAATGATTAGAATACAAAATTTTCTTTATTCTTTGAAAGTCTGCAAATGTCAAAACTGCTGTGCAAAGTCTTGAAATTTTCGGGGGGGCAAATGCCCCCTCCTGGTTGCGCGCTTGGCCACAGCCGTGTTTGTTCTGCAGAATGTAACCTATGTTGATGCTAGTGTTTCCAACCCGGGTTTTCCCGAACCCGAAACCCATTTTTTTGGCTATTTTCTACTACCCAAAACCCGGGTTTTTTTCAACTACCAAACCTGGGTATTTTAAAAAACCTGGAATTGCTGTTGCATTCAATTGTTAGTAATTCTGATAACACCGAAGTTGCAGATTGGCGCGTGTAACGGCCAAATTAGCACGTTTGAACTTTCAACTGTTATCAAGAGGCGCGAGGTGCGGGTTTTGCTCAGTGACCATCGTACGTTCGTTGTTGGTCCGTTTATATTCTCGTTCAATTGTCCTATTTAGACGGATCGTGACCTTATTTAGCACATAAAAGTGTCTGCGCGAACTTAAGTCTTTCTCTAACCTAATTAAATTACTACCACATGAGGTAGTTCTTCAAAGGTATGCCGTAGTTACTAGTTAGTTCATTTATAAACTGTCATGTGTTAGTTCACATAACAGCTGTGATTCTTTGCGAAATCGATTCGTTCTATTTCAGTTTGCAATAACTTTCTACAAAATGCTTGCCTTTCCTCTAGAAGCGACTTTAAGTATAATTTTAATCATACAAATTCAGTTTGAAGACGTTAGTAATCAAAGGAAATCGGAAACTTAAGAGCCGTTTCTGATACAAGGCTCAACCAACACCAAAGTGCAATTTGTGCTCCGTTATACAAAAGTTCAAGCACCGAAAGTTTGATGAACCATTTGAAATCAAAGCACATAATCCATGTAGCCTTGAGAGTGAAGACCACAAAACTATTCCGCCACAGGAAGAGATCCGATCGCAAATTGTGAAAAGGGAAATTAGTCTTTTTTAAGCTGCAAAGAAGAGATCAAATAACCTTGAAAATACAATTACAATCAAGCCCAAATCAGTGGAACCAGAGGGCTTTTCAGCCACGTGACTATTTGTCGCAAAACTCAGAAACAGACTGAATGATAAAAGTGCGCTGTGATTGTCATGCGTCAGCATTATAAACATCATTGAAAAACTGTGCGTAACTTAATTAATACTTCGCTAATTGCGCAGGGACCAACAATGGTAATTTCACAATGATATTGAGTTTTTATCGTTCAAAATCGCATTCATTTCAAAACCCGGGTTTCAAACTTTTGCCCCGAATTGGAAACACTAGTTAATGCATGTGGCGTTCAAGCAACGCCGTTGCTTCTTCCGCCCCAAATATCGTGTGTGTTGATTTGCAGAGCGACATGTCGTCGAGCTGGACATCATTACTTCGCACATGATTTCCACCGGATATTTACCGCCGTTGGTTCACATTGAATTTTAGACTTGCTCGCGTATTTTTTTAATTATACTCGAAACGCACCGACCCGCCGATGTCAAATTGAAGTTGAGTTACCTGTGAGAAAGGGGCGCAAAGGACAGGCAGGCCACTGCGAACATGCGCGATACTGGCTTCGGTTAGATTTATAGCTGACGGTTGTGGCATCCCAGCACATCTGAAAAGATATGTCAGAACACTTCGCCCAGGACCTCTCCCGCTTGACACTGCCTGCATCGTCAGTTCCATAGGTGCGAGGTCACACGCCTGCTCTAGCGTTCACGCGCCATCGACGCGACCCTTCTGCGAATCGCCTTGATACTCATCACCTGATTAGAGATACACTTCGCTGTTATGTTTTATTGCGAACAGGAGGGAGTACTTAGTTCCGGCGCACACACACGGTAGCAGCCTCCACACACTTGACTCACTGTTTCAGTCTTGGAATCCCTATGATTTTCTATACCAAGGCTCGAGCAAATTCAGATACGCCGGAAAATGTTGAGCCTTGTGTTTAGCTGTTGCAGTTCCTGCTTACTGCCAGTGTCGTGCCCGAAAATCGGCAGTGATTCAATGATAAATTCTCAATCTCGTTTTCCACACAGACTTTAGTCAACTCTGTTCACGTAGTTTTTAACGAAAAGCATTTCAATAATATGCCGTTCATTCGGTCCTTACGTCCAACTCGAACGCGTTTTAGTTCTCTGCATCGACTTCCTACTAAACGCACCACAGGTGTGTATTGAAAGTCATCTCGCTCCGCCCGCTTCATCTTCCACTGTTCGGGTTTAAAACTGCGTCCGTCCAAGGTCTGATTTGTCATTAAATTATCTTTTTCGCCTTCCTTTGCGACTTTTCGCTTTGCTTAAAAATTTCTTCGTTTTTTTTGACGCCTTGCCCAGATTAGTCCTGGAGTTTTTCGAAAGCATCTGCTTTTTCTTCGAGAGCTTTTCGATTGATTTCGCACTTTTTCTGTGGAATAAGAACATAGAACGGCTGATTATTAAGTTCAATTGACGATCCTACCCTTGTCGTATTATTCAATTAAGCATGTAATTAGTCGTGTAATTTCGTTTCATAAAAACGGTCTCTCTCAATAAGGAGGACATCCAGCCACATTACCAAAAGAACTTTTTCATATGCTACAGTTGGCACCTCACGATCCAAGTAAAATTACGTAAAAGTGACAGAGGTTGAAACAATTTTCGAAGCATGGTGGATTTAAAAATGCTTATAACGTGAATTGTCATTTGATAAAAAGGAACACTTCAAAGCACAGCACAGTTCTCATCGGTCGTCGAACAAGAAATAAAAACTGCAACGCTCAGACAAGCGCCATACTTCCATGCCCGCAGCAACTGAGCTCTCTTCACCTGATCAGAGCAGCGAAATGAAGTGCTGAGGCCAAGTGTTAAAAAACTGAGAAGACACATTGTTCTACTCGGTTGGTTGTGTTTCATTAGCACTGTCTCTTTAACATATAATAATAATAATTCATGCATTTATAAAGCGCCGAAATCCGACATGTCGCTCTAAGGCGCTGAACAATGACGTTGCGGAAGTGACATGCAAAGCGAATTAAAAAATACGTTAAAATACACTAAGAACATACTGAACGACAATTTTGAGGAAAGGCAGAATTAAAAAAGTGAGTTTTGAGCAGTCTTTTGAACGAGGAGAGGTTCG
>Ga0210059_1016159_pt1 | contig 10797 bp, 6 predicted proteins | sample Ectturendosymbi2_FD_188042 | JGI IMG/M metagenome (GOLD analysis project Ga0210059, IMG submission 188042) | Ecteinascidia turbinata endosymbiont from Florida, USA - Sample 2 (SPAdes) (version 2) | ecosystem: Host-associated > Tunicates > Ascidians > Unclassified | place: Key West, Florida... | reverse complement strand
TTTTTTTTTGTCAAATTTGATTGCATTTTTGAATTCCTCACCCTTGAAAATGGTACAATACCAGTTTTCATCTCATTCCTAGCAGTAGAACTATGGATTTTACTACAATATGTCTTTTTTGCCCATCGCGAGCAACGCCACCTAGTGATACACTCAAAAGCAAATAACTCAGCTGCCCCTTGATGGATTTCAATTATGTTTTTTTTCAGGCCATTTTACATGTGGGTGCACCTTATATAAAAAAATAAGCCATTTTTGTGACATTGGGTTACACCCCTTGTTGGATTATAATGATTTGACCCATTAGACGAACAGAAATGTACACAAAAGATAGGGATTCTGCTGGAACTGACGAAAAAGTGATGAATTAAGCTTTTTACGAATTAAACGATGGCGATTTAGACGAATTCTAGTGTATTAACAAACTTTATACAGACTGAATTATCAGGTCATTTTTCACTTGGAAACAAAAGCTAATATATTAGCATACAACTGCTTATATACCCCAAAAAGTTTTTCGCTGATTCTAGTGTATTAACAAACTTTATACAGACTGAATTATCAGGTCATTTTTCACTTGGAAACAAAAGCTAATATATTAGCATACAACTGCTTATATACCCCAAAAAGTTTTTCGCTGTAACTCCAGAAGTTAATATGCCACAAGAAAATCAATGCCAAATTTGGAATCAGCACCCAAACGGTATCTAAAAAAGTTATGTCATATTCTCGTTTAATACAAAAGTGCTTTTTTGTTGACCTGTGTTATGCATTTATGGGTGTTTCATCCCACAAGTGAAAAATTGAGCCATGAGCCATCTGCCGAATGGATGGTTTGCTGTTTTAAATATAGCAACAAGTTCTTGTCTGATTCAAAACTCCAGAGTCATTTACAAAAAAAAAACAAGACATTTATCAGAACATCTCAATTTTTTAAGCAACAGCACGAATATTTGTGCCAGCGGTAGAATTGCCTCCAACCGTCGTAAATGACTCTGCTACAACTAAAAAGCCTCTTTTTTCCTCCTTTCAAATAGCCCATGTGCTGTTGACAGGAAAAACAAATTTTGTGAGGCTGAGACTGTGATCAACCCATATTTGAAGATTGTAGCCAGTTTGCTGCATGGCGGAAAGCATTCTGTAGATAAACTAGAGCACATGCTGTGGTCTAACAATGAAAACACAATGTACCATGGTCAATTACCCATTTTACACTGCACTGTTATCGGATTGACGTGTGAGCGATTAGTCGCCCTTGGCTTACCTTCGTGAACGCACCTGCGAACTCGATATTAGGGTATTTTTACACTGTAAGGAACTCAATGATTTGCTTCGTGCGCTTGGTCTATTGATATTGTAAAGCTGGGGAATAGGGTGGGCCGAAAAAAGAATCTTAAAAAAGGGAGGTCTTGAATCCTGGCAAACTGCACAAAAACAGGTTTTGAAATGAATTTTGGTGGTTGCCACCAGCAAGGTCACCAAAAGGTCAACATTCATAAACTTGGTGTAACCGCTGTAATGAATTGTCCATTGTCCTTAAACTGACCCATGCTGCATCAAACACTGCTTTTGATTTCATGTTTATCGCATTCTGGGCTGACTATTGGTCTACTACTTTATCTGTGTATTGCATAGGAGCAAAATCTTATTAAAATGAAGATTTCGTGATAAGATTTCCTCTACAATGGACTGCTTTTTTCTGTTTTGCAGGATGCGTGTAGTTATTTCTTAGAGAGAATGGTTACAAGGACTACCTCTATTAAACTAAGGTCTTGCACAGTGGGCATCATGTCTTTCACAGCAAAGAAAAATTACCCTCAGAAAAACTTCCAACCAAAAGAGACGTAATTGAGCGTGTTCTGAATGAAGAAAATTTCCTACAGCAATCTGCAGCAGGATGGTGGCAAAAGAATTAATCAATATTTGGATATTTTGCAATGTTCACCCAGTAAATGAAACAACAGCAAAATCCCTGAATTCACCCGGGTGCCAAAGTGTTAACCAGTCGGTTCTCTGCAGTACAACACAACAGTGTCAAGTACGAGGATTAACAGCACTTTGTCACTAGCAACCTATGGACAGTCAGTAGGCTACTGCAATTCATCAAATTGCACCTGTTACCTATTCCACAAACTTTTATACCACACTTTGTGCTACTCGATGTGTTCCATTATGAACTGAGGAAATCATAGCCACACAACTGGGATACAAGTTCAAAGTATACTGAAGTCATCCCCTTCCAGTATTAGGCTACATATTTTGCACAGAGGTTGAATCACTCTACTGTACTATACCAAGGTGTAATGAAAACCTATTAATCAGTATTGGGGTAATAGTCCTTCAACCCAATATCTGATTTCTTGTAACCTACCGAATAATCTTCCAGTTTACTAAAGCGATTCACTTTTGCTGATTGGTTTCCTAGGTAGGTATGGTTAGCCTGCAAGCAAAACTATTAAATAAATTAATCCCTCAGTTTTGCTACAGATTAGCTTGAATAGGCTAATCTGTTCCACGGTAGTGGTTTTAGCATCAAGCAAGTACAGAAAAGGTTGCACAAGACTAACACTTTCGCACCCGGGCGGTTTTGGGGATTTCCAAAAAAAAAACACACCGAAAGGCATGTGGCCTCGCGCAGGAATTTCTCCTGATTGGTCAGTGTTACAGACCTGGTCAAAGCGTCAAAAGACGCGGCAAGTCTTCTAGCGTGCACTCGAAAAAAATTTTTTGGTTGGGGGATGCAGACTATTTGTGAGTGACGTCATAAGTGGAGGACTTTTAGGCTACCTTGACCCACTTTATCTGGCCCTGGGCACCAACCGTTAGATGGTGGTATTTCGCTGAAGTTTTTGTTGGAAACTAGGCTACAATCCAAGTCTTTTGATACTTTGGATGACCTGCTGGGGTTTCAGGTTCAAAAGTCATGATGTAAACTAGTAAAAATTTGACTAATGAGGTAATTAGATAACTAATTTGTTTATTTTAGATCATAACTTTTTATCCAGAAACCTTAGAAAGTCGATGAAAGGCTCAAAAGACCTTGACTCGAGCCTAGTTTCCAATGATAACTTTAGCAAAACACTTTGGCCTAGCGGTTGGGCCCTAGGCCAGGCAACAAGAGCCAAAGTGACCTCAAAACTACTTCACTCACAAAAAATCCGCATCTCCCAACCAAAAAATTTTTCGAGTGCAATCTAGAAGAGTGGCCGATCCGTTTGAGCCCCTGAACAGCTCTCTAGTGCAATCGACGCAGGAGCTACGGCGTTGGTAAGGCAACAGAAAACTGCTGTTTTTTAGGCCGAAATCAAAGTACGAATATATCGTATGCCGGTTCTAATACAAACCACCCAACCTCTTTTCTGCTCGAACCCCTTATCGGATTCCCAACCTGCCTCTGCTAGTTGGATTCGCTGAATCGGGTATGGATGAAAAAATGCGTGCTCAAGCAGCTCTGTGAGACACTCACGGTCGTGCTTAAGTGATTTGTGGGATTCCCAATCCGACGCGAATCCCATAACGGTGCAGTGTAAAGTGGGTGATTGTCACATCAGCCATAAATTCATAATAGGGTGAATAGGAATGCTGCGAGACAAGGGTGAACAAAATTGAATGAGGTTAAAAAGCACTGGTCCCGACCACAGAAAGAAAAGTGCAGACTGGACTGCCTTAGAAACTTTGATTCAAGAAGAAAGTCACACTGATGGCAAAGACAGCACTTTGGGACCCTGGAAAGCTCTTGCAACCCTGTTTTGGGAATCTACGTGCTAGATGGAAGTATTTCGCTCAAGTTATTATTTGAAACTAGGCTAAAATCCAAGTCTTGAAATTGAGCCTTAGACAGGCTTTCTTGCATTTCCGGTTTAAGAGTTAATCTGAAATAAGCAGCAATTTTATAAAAATTACCAATTTTATGGTCTTTAGGGCATGACTTTTTTTGGTCAAAACACTAAATTTGGGCAAATATTACACAAAAAGATGTTCACCTTAACTTCTGAACCAGAAACCCTAGAAAGCCCATCAAAGGCTCACTCAAGGACTCAGATTTATGATTTTTGCTTAGTTTTTACTGCAAACTTGCGCAAAATACTTCATCTTGCAGTAGTGGCCCAGGGCCCAGTAACATTGGCAAAAAAGACCTGAGCGTATGCCACATATCACATCTACAAAAAATTCGAAACCCAAAACCAAAAAATTTTTCATTGCAAACTACAAGACTTGCTGAGTTTGACCGTTTCAACAGTTTTTTAGCACAATTGACTAGCAAGTTATGCAGTTGCAAAATGGCGTGAAAATAGCGGCTCCTTGCAGGATGTCGAAGTATGATGCATTTGCACAGAATGACCAATGAAAACATTGCCACTAGACATAAAAACTTTTGTCAGTTATCACAAACAGACCTTGCAATTGCATGGAAAAACTACCTTACTAAAAACACTCAAAGAAACCATATTGCGCTTACCTTACCAATAACCTTGTAGAAACAGCCTTGATAATTTTCAATGATTTGAAAAGTATCAGAAAACAGTTCATCACCTAAAACAAACAAATTATAATTGATTAGCAGTTGAAATCATATTTGTTTATTAAATGAAAACACTGACAACAATATTCACACCAGGCAGTCAAGTGGGTTTTTGGATGTTCGACTGTAGTTTGCATTATCATGGTCATTGGTCACACGTTCACAATGCACTGCGAACATGCATTTTAGATCTCTGATAAAAAATGTTAACTTGAACATTTCTTGCCCAATTGACGTAAATTTTTCAGGAAAGGTAGTGAAAGACTAAGTACAAAAATTTCGATATCGAACGATGTTTTCTTTGGGGCTGCTACTGATAATATCGATGATTAGAAAATTTTTAAATCTTGTTTTCTACTTTATTATCAACAATATAATGTATTCCATGCCTTACTTTTTTCAAAAAACTTCAAAATCAGGATTTATAAGCTAAAAATTTTCAAATTGCAGCAATTTCAAAATTTTTATAATAGTTTTAATTAACACTTTGGCGGCCGGTCTACGAATATATGGTACCTGGATTTTGGCCTAAAATCAGGAGTTTTCAGTTGCCTTACCAACGCCGTGGCTCCTCTGCCAAAAGAGAGCTGTTCAAGGGATCAAATGAATCAGCCAGTCTTCTAGTCTGCACTCGAAAAAAAATTTTTTGGTTGGGGGTTGTGGATTTTTTGTGAGTAATGTTGTAAGTTAAATACTTTTGGGGCCATTTTGGCTCATGTTACCTGGCCTAGGGCCCAACCGCTACGCCAAAAAATTTCGCTGAAGTTTTCATTGGAAACTAGGCTCGAGTTCGAGTCTTTTGAGCCTTTGATCGACTTTCCAAGGTTTCTGGTTGAAATTTATGATCTAAAATAAACAAATTGATTAATTATCCAATTAGACAAATATTTTTATTACTTTAGATCAGGGGTTCCCGACCTGGGGTACATGTATCCCTGGGGTTACATTTGCCTATCGGAAGGGGTACATTTAAGGTTAGCAATAGAGGGTAAAAATATACTTACATGTTGTTTATTTTCAAATCTTTATACATATATCACTTAATATTGTTTTCAAAAGTCATTGTATGTATATCGTTAAATATATCTGTGAAAAATCATGAGAAAAATTTGTCAAAAAGTGTTTTACGGGTACATGTTCATCTGGCAAATTTCTGAAGGGGTACATCCTTACCTGTTAAAATGCTGTAGGGATACGTGCTCATTTGTCGAAATGCTGAAGGGGTACATGGTAAGAAAAAGGTTGGGAACCCTGCTTTAGATCATAACTTTTGAACTCGAAACCCCAACCGGTCATCCAAAATATCAAAAGACTCCGATTGTAGCCTAGTTCCAATAAAAACTTCAGCGAAATCATCTAGTGGTTTGGGCCCAAGGCTACGTGAAGTTGGCCAAGGTGGCCTAAAAGTCCTCCCCTTATCATGTCACTCACAAAAAATCCGCACACTCTCAAACCAAACAATTTTTTTGAGTGCAAAGCAGAAGACTTACCGAGTCTTCTAAGCCTTTTACCGGGTCTGTAGTGCTTACCAGGCCAGAAAAATACCCACACATAGCCATGTGCAATCCAGCTGTTTTTTCGCAAACCGCTTGAATTAACCTGGGTGCGATAGTGTTAATGCTAAACTTTTGGAAAATAATTAGGGAAATCCCCACTGATTCCCTAGGGAATTCCTGAAATGATTTGAGCAAAACCTTTAAACCAGAAATGCTAAAAAGTTGATCAAGTGCTCATGAGATTGGTATTACAGTCTAGCATCCGAAGAAACTCTGTGAGCCACAATTTCAACTCAGTGGATCGGCCAATGACGTCATGAAAAGAACCGAAAAACTGGTTCCAATCTTGATCCCATAGTTCCCTGAAATGCTAACGTGGGTCTGAAAGATCCAGGTCAAATGAAGTCACCATGTGAAACCTACGTAAGCATGCGTCGAAGCACTTTCCACAGTTCAGTAGCTTCATCTTTTCGTGTTACATGTTTAAAGCTGCGCTTAACACTTTTGATTCCAATGACGTCCAGGGACGTAAGCAGAAGTCGATCCCACGGGGTACAGAGGCGTCCTGGGACGTTTTTTCTAGTGACACGGGACAAGGGCATCAATCAGGATTAAAGCCGGATTAACTCAGCGGGACATCCCTGCGACCAAGGTAGTGACAGCCGCCCAGCTTTTGCACCTGCCAGCATGTCTGCCTTTCTCTATTGGTGCAGTGAGTTGATTTTTGTTCAGACAGTCTTCCAGCACAGCAAAGTAGCCTACCTACGAATATTGAGTGGTTTCTTTTCAAAATTTTCTTCTATAACTGAATGACTATCCAAGGGAAAACAACGATTCACAAATCATCGATATGCAGATGCCGGTTTCCAGTCGATTCATGAATCATAGATATAGGGAGGCGAGTTTTCAAACGAATCATAAATCATATTAGTTTTACAGTGACCAATTTTCAATTGATATGTAATGCGTATGCATTAAGCGGTTTTGCTCTAAAACATTGTTAGCCATAAACACACAAATTGGGATCAGAACTGCATCATTTGACTTCTTGCCTCAATAATACACGAAACCAGGGATGAAATTGGAGATATCACTTTGTTTCAAACTGACATTAGCATTTTTACTATGTGCCATTTTGCCGGGACCTTTTCAAGGTACAGGCTAGAAAGGACAAAATACTTCACATCCATGCCTGTAACATAAAATGCTTTAGAATCCAAGTGCAAAGACAAAGATATGCAAAAAGAAACAATCTCATCTTTTTTATTTGCAAGCTTTTCCTTTGATTGTTTTCCAAAGTATATGGTTTTCATGAGGCTCGTGAAAGTTACATAACGAGTGGGCTAAGAGAGCAATCTTGTTGATACTTCTCACAGATGCATGTTTACTAAAACTAGTTGATATTCAAAAACAAACAAGCCTACTTCGTGATTTTTTTCACTGATGCTTGTTTCCTAAAACTTGTTGAAATTGAAGTGCAAAAAAATTCAAGTGACAACACCTAAAAATATTTGTTTATTTTCATGCTTATCTTCAACTTGGAATACATTGCGTCCAAAGCTGCTTTTTAGTTTTTTTTAATTTTGAGGAAGCAAATTTTGGTGCCATAAAAATGTGAGATACATGAATCTTTGTAGGCTGGATATTTCACGTAAAGACTAAATATTTTGTTTATATTTCAAGTTTCGTGGGTATAGAGTGGATGTTTCGTGTGCTGCACAAGAAACCTCCATAAAAATTTCATACCTCTGTATTGCGTAATGTTGGAGCAGTTATGCAGGTTACAATAACGGAAAATCTCTAGTTTGCAATCAAATAGAATTGAACCATCGAGTCGTGATGCTCACCTGATTTTACCACACTGATGCACCAAAGTGTGCCAGAATCGGAGTATTTGCTTATATCAACTCATACTATGCATGTTTTTTCCAAAGCGGCTCTAGAGAAAATATTTAAAGTGAAAAATGCTTTTGTGACATCATAGGAAGGGCCTAACAATGATAGCACTTGATTGCAAAATCTCTAGTCAAGGGCAGCAGCAACTGAACGACGATTACAAGCACAAATTACAAATATGAAAAGTTACTGGCTGCGTTCAAATAATAAATGTCTTGGTGATGCAAAATACAAAGGTGACAATTTTGCGAGTTCAATTCAAATCGAAATTAAACGCAAGACCATTACTTTTTGCCTGATCTCCTTTCATACTCATAGTTGTCGAATGACGCTTGCTACACAAACAGTTTATATTTCTGTTTTGGCATACTTATGCAGATTACAAGTATAAACACGTTGAGGGTTGCATTCAAATTGTTTCATAATGCAAGACGGTATCATTCAACTAGCTTTTGCAACACTGATAAAGGTCAAAGAATGGCCGAAATGGAAGCTATGTGCTTCTTACTTCATTTTGAAACTCCTATCAGACAGGCGATCATATTCTATTGGAATGAGGACTGAAGATGTGTCGAACACGAAACTAGTTTCCTTGTGCAAATAAATTATTGCGACTGATTTGCTTGATGTATGGTCACTGCAGTGACCTTTTTTTGCTATTATTCCTATCAGACAGTTTGCTAGTCTGTCAATAATGTATATATTTCTTTGCATGTATTTTCAACAAGGTATTCTTGAAATTCAACACACAGATTTTCTTGTGCAAGCACTCCGTGAAAATCAAAATGCAAACAAATACAAACTCAAAATCCAAAAATGTTTTTTGTTATTTTCAAATCAGTGCAATCGCAGTTCATTAATGTATTTCGGCATTGACTGTTTTACCATTTTTATCCGAGTGGTTATTTTTGAAAGTTGATCTGGTTGATGCTACTCAGTTGTGCTTGGATCATATACTCAGTTGTGCTTGGGTCATAAAACATATGTTCAAACACATTTTTGCAATTTTTGGTGCATCTTGATTCTACACAAACCTTTCTACTTTTCATGATGTTTGTAAACGTTTTGTGAGGTATAGGTGCAGATACAATGCTTCTTACTGATTGCTATCCACTGAGACTAATTGGAATGGCTAACAGCACCAGTACAGAAAACAAGACAGCGGCGGTTTCTAAAGCTGTTGCTGGTGCAAAATTTGGGTCAACCTTTGTTGCTAGAACGTCGTGCTTTGTTCATCCTGAGGAACAATTGGGACTGCGCAAATAAAGTGTCTACAGATCACCACACAGCGAAAATCCAGGAAAAAGTGCTGTGGCCAAACTTGTTTCTCTGCTCATCACCATTCATTGCAATCACAGTACACAGTACATTCATACATTTTTGGCATTGAAATTTTGCTATTTTTGTTCATCAAAGTGTTACTTTTAGATAGTTAATCTCATTCACGCCCGTCAGTTGTGCCTACATCATCACAATTGCGTGGGACAGTTTGAAATATATTATCAATATTGCCTAACAACTACCATTATGCAGATACTGTGTCATCTCTCAAACCCAAAAACCGAGAACATGCTTTGCGCTTATCCTTCTCATATCGAGTGGTAGCTGCGTGCTGCCATTGCGCTCATTTCATTGACTATTTTTGCAAATGTTTCTATATTTATGATGCTCGTGAACGTTGTATATGGTGTGTGCTGGCATAGCAAGTTCTTCGATATTTCCTACTGACTGAAGTGTTTTATATTGACAAAATATTTTTGAAATCTTTAAGAATTTTTTCAAATGTTGTATTGCAACTTTGCACGTTTCATGTGAACGAAAAGTCGAGAGTGCAATACGTAGTCTTACCCAAGGCAAAGCATACTTCACTTACTAATGCTTGTTGCCTGAAGTGCATTGGATTTCAATTTCACAGGCAAGAATTGCAAAAATGAGTAGTTTTTGGTTGCAAACTTTGTCTTGGAATGTTTTCATATGTTTACAATTGTGGATGGATCGTTTGAAATGTTTCGACTGTTTCTTTTAGACAGCTTGCTAATCACTCAATAAAAATTACCATGAAAGCGTTTGTAGACTTGTAACACACTGTGTGTCATTTTTGTTTTTCCTGCAACATTTCGGAAAGTTTTTCCGAATTGAAGAGCGAAGTAAGCTGCAAATAAGGTTATCTACTCTTTCTAGATGCACTACGCTGTTTTCTGCAGTTATATTTCTGTTGGTGTCTTTTTGCCTACGTCTCATTGGATTCCAATGAATAATTCTTCGTGTGAAAGAACTGCACAGGGTAACATTCATGCTGAGAATCTTCGTGAGATTCAGGACCTGCACTTTTCAGCAATTAGCACTAACACTTGCACCTTGTCGTTTTTATTGTCAAGGTTGTGTAAATCAATCATTTTGAAACACCTGTGCTCACTGGGGTTCGACATAAACTGGTTGGTTTTGTCTGCTTTGGTTTATTGATTGTTTTTGTACAAAGGTATCGAACACATATATAAGCAAATCATCTGAAGTGGAGGCACATTTGCTTTTTCACTTCTACTAGTCGAAGTTTTTATTGCGGGACTATGTAACAGATCAACTTTAAGAAACGTTCTAGTAGGAACAAGAAAGTGCTCCCTCAGGAAAGATTCTCGGGATAAGTGCTGCTCTAGACAGGTCGATTTGAGGTCTTGCCTATCAATTATGTTTGAGTGCAATGCGCACCTTATCTTTGTTTGTAATTTGCATACCAATACATAAAGTGTAATTTTAAATGATGATTGTAAAGTGAGCGTTACTGTTTTTCCTAGTTTCTTTCCTAAGTTGATAGTCCAGACCCACAATTTATTTGGCTGCGCTAGTATGAGAAACTTCTTGCAAAGCAGATGCTTGGTTTAGAAA
>Ga0210059_1016158_pt1 | contig 10798 bp, 6 predicted proteins | sample Ectturendosymbi2_FD_188042 | JGI IMG/M metagenome (GOLD analysis project Ga0210059, IMG submission 188042) | Ecteinascidia turbinata endosymbiont from Florida, USA - Sample 2 (SPAdes) (version 2) | ecosystem: Host-associated > Tunicates > Ascidians > Unclassified | place: Key West, Florida... | reverse complement strand
GAGGGTTTGATCAGCTCTCTAGCTCAATCGCCTGGCGAGTTATAGGATTGCAAAGCTCTGCAAGAAAAGTGGCGCACGCGGGACTGAAAGGGTTGCCGTATGGTGTTTCCCTCGGTCTTTCTTGTTCATGTCAAGGCGATTGCGGCATTTACAGTATTACGCGTGTGCAATATTTGGCTGAAATCTTACGAAAATACGTCGTGAGAAATTCCAGCAGTTATAATAACTTAGCTTTTCCCCCGAATTCCGGAAAACGCCCGCTGCACTTGATCGAAAAGTCTGACCATCCGTGTTAATAAAATATGGCATAGGCTTCATCAGGCCCGTAGCCAGGTTTTAAGGTTTGGAGGGGGAAAATACATTTTTATTGGGGGCAAGATTTTTGTTTTTTTATATGGATAAATTTAATTTTTCTTGGAACAACAAAATTTGAGAGACACAAAAATATTGGGGAGCACTGCCCCGGAATGCCCCCCGTGGCTACGGGCCTGGGATTCATCATAGCTTTGGAAGTCGATTGAAAATTCCTGAATGTGGAATCGCATCGCTTATGTTAGTTGACTGGCAAAAAGGCACTTCACCCAGTCACTTTCTATGCAATGCAACTTTTGGTGTGATCTCCACAACAGAATGACTTCTACCAAGCCTCAAACTGCAGGCGGCGAAAACGACTTTTTGGAATTCTTAGTTTAGTCAAGATGGAGTTAGTTGCACTTACTCGCTAGTGTAAGTTTTCTCTTTCCTAGCCTACTATGCAGGTATACTCTGTCATAAGTCAGATGCACACAATAGAGTTAGGCCTATATCCACAAGCACAAAAAACACTCCAACTTTAGTTGAAAACTAGGTCAAAACTGAAAAACACGATAAGCACGTTTTTCAATTTACGGCTAACTGCAGGGTTTTTTAAGGTGTTTTAGGGACCCGATTCGGGTCCCTAGAATCAGAGAAAATTATCATCGGGTACCTAGAATCAGAGAAATCGGGTCCCTACAGGGCCATACCGGGGGTACCTAGCATTTTCCTTAAAAAAAACTGGCTAACTGAAATTAGTTTCACTAGCCATTACTTGCTGCGTAATCGTCTCACAACAGTTATTTTCTACGTATGTTTTCAACATAATACACTTAGTTCCATTGTTTTACTGAAGTTGCCAACCAAAGTTTATAAAACACTTAATAACGGACTATGACGTGTTTGCCTATGAAACAATGGTTTGGCTATGCTCTGTCGAAAATCATATGAAGTCTTGCTTCAAGGCACTTTTTCAAATGATAGCTACCGTTGGAGGGATTTGTGACAGTTCATGGCGTAAAATAATTAGGCTGAACTGAATAGCAACTTTGATTAATATTCTCGATTGCTGCGATAGTGGTTGCGATGATTTATTGGCAGCAATTTTATGATTCTTGGATCATTTTTAGTAACGTCAAAGAAACTGAAGTTTTCCTCTTTCAAAAATAGAGTTCGCCGATTAGGTATTTTCTGATATAGCTATGTCAGTATTGATCGCTTTCAACCAATATAAGTATAATAAAACGAACTAATGCATACTACTGCATACGACAAACTTCCAAAATCCTGCGCGTGCTGATATGTATACATGCTTGCAAATATTACTGCTTGATGTCCCTTAGTTGACGTTGCTCATGCAACGACTGGGTCAAGAAACTAGCAACTACTTATTGCAATAGTTTCTCCACTATTGTGTTTTGTTTTAAACATTAGGCTAAACAATATACCCAGAAATTCATCATAACGGCAGTGCTTGATTGCCAAACAGTAACACTCTCTGTGGCTTTGGATAATGTGCAGCAAGGCGTTACACAGAACAAGGTTGATTTGATTTTTGCATCATCAATCCTATATATTGTGTTTATAATGTTTGTTAGGAACCATGGAGTCGAAAGTGCATCAAATGATTTGGTCCAAAGTGAAAAGTGTATCTTTCATTTTTGGAATAATTCAGAATTTCAGTATACTCTAACATGCAGAAATCTCCCCCCTGGAAAGTAAAATCGCCCCCCAAATTTGGTAAATCACAAAATCGCCCCCTTAACACATTAAATCGCCGCTATGGGGTCGATTTCGCCCCCGTTGAAGACCACTGGTCTACACCAACGGTTGGCAAATACCAGACCGCGGCCCGGTGCCGGTCCGTGAAGAAATTGTTACCGGGCCGTTCGGAACCAAGGCCAAATTGTTCCAAAAGTGTCTAGAACGACTGACATAAGGAACACACTGCGGGTGCCATTGACTACCATGATCCATAATCCGTATAGGTCGGAGCATCTTACTGCGGCAAAGCAAGCCCAGATCACTCACTGAATCAGTGCCGTGATAACTCACGAGTTGTAATAAATTTGCATTTGCCAAACATTCATTATTTTATTGAGGGCCGGTCCGCAAAATAATTCCAGGCTGAATCGGTCCGCAGTGCAAAAAAGGTTGCCGACCCCTGGTCTACACCCACGGGAAAGCGGCCCAGAGTTCGTCCAAGGACCAAGTGGCATGACTACGTCTCAGACCTTGCTTGGTCCCGTCTTGGTGTGGAGCCAGCAGAACTATCTGAGATTGCTGTTGAATCGTGAGAATTTTGGGTTCTCCCAGGGCTGCTGCCCATACGACTCTCCGTAACGGAAAAGCGGGCACAAATACAAGTGAATGAATGAGTATGTAGGCTGGCATTGAACTTTTCTATATACGAAACTGTCTTTAGTTTGTTTTCCAAAAGTGAATGTCTTATTCAAATAATTAAGCATATTTGGACGGAAACTTGCGTTTTTCTGAAAATCAGCTAAAGTACCAGACATAGAAGGGAAAATGTTTTTGACACCCTAAAGCTCCACCACGACACCCTTTTAAAAACTTTAAAAGAAACACTGACACATTACATGTTACAAAACAGTTTTGAAAGAAAATATATACATATACAGAATAAACCTCACTCAATTATTCAATGGTTAAAAAATTTTGCTCTTGCTAAGGAGTAACCTGATAAAAGAAAACTAAAAGCATGAAACAGAAAACCAGAAGTTATAAAATTCCACTGCAGAGTTTGCAACAAAAATTTATCATTCTGTGTACAAAAACAGTATGCAGATATCTGCCAGTGTCTCTAAATCTCACAAAATCATCTGCCAAACCGACATGCAAATTGAATAGGTCACAACAGGCCAAAAAAAGCCAAAGGAGTTTAAAAAGGCCAAAAATTACAAATTTGGCCTCAAAAATCCGAACTGGCAACACTGCTCTTGATCATTATCCGATAATAATAATGGCTAGTGTTCGAAGATAGACAATGCTATTTGTTGCATCATCAAACATGTAATGCCAAAGTGTCCGTCTAAGTTTGAAGGAATGCGTGACTTCTGCACTGACACACGTACACAGGCACGGGCTTCGGAAGGATGTTTTCCAAGGGGGACCACTAGGGAATTTTTCCTAGTTATTTCCAAGGGTGACCAAAAGTGGTGAAATTTGATTTTTCCCACTCGAAACTAAGAAAACAAACTTTTTTGCTGAAAATTTCAAATTCCAGGGCGGCCTTGGAGACCCCTGCCCCCCTTCCGACCCCGTGTACACGGGGCTTTAGTTATATAACCACAAAATTTAGCAAGTTCTGAAGTGCAGTGCAAAATTTTAGTGCCGCCCTGTGGCTAAAATTCGGTGATACTGGGCGGCACATTTGCCGCCCAGTCAATACTTACTTTAGGCCATGTTGCAGCATCCCCGCCAATCAAAGTCAAGAGCCGCCACTGAGTTCAACGCAGTGTAAAACAAAATTTAGTTTAGAGCATTTTTACCTGTTTCTACTTCGATGGTCACCAAAAAGGGGCGTATTTTTATAAAAGGTGCGCCACTCAAAGAAGTGCCACAACCGTTGCCCCCCCAAACTACCCCCTGGATCCCCCACTGCTGCGGACTCACGGACAGCACTGGCAACTGTTCTCAAACTGTTTTTTCGTTTCGGAGGTTTCTAAAATCTTGCGTCATTTATACGTTTTACATATTGCTGCATTCTTATTTTCTCTACTGCCTTTGCTTTCGAGACTGTCACCAGGCATTAAAGAAATAAACTTGCAACAAAAACGGATCAATTTTTTACAGCCCAGCGGTAAGTCGAGAACTGCGTTACTCGAAAGCGCATGCGTTTGTGATTACCTAAATGTAGGGGTGGACAGTTCTCACGCGGCAAAGAAAAAACGAAACAAGGGTACTATTACAAAGCAATAGCATTGCTGATGCCATTCGATGATAGAAGTTGGGTAAAAGACCGCCACATAAATCCTGACGTTTAACAAAGCGCAAAGCATTGATTATTTGAGATTTAGACTATTTTTGATCTCTGTTTTTGCTTCGATAGGCACCAGAATGGGGTGCCAGAAAGGAGTGCATTTATGGCAAAGGGGCGCCACAGACGTTTTGGGGGCAGTTTCCGAAACTTCCCCACTGGATCCACCACTGCAGCAGATCTCTATCCAATTGTATACAGGGAAAATTTCAGATGGACTTCGTAAAATGTAAAAGCAACATTGCCGCTGTTTCTTAGCTTGGTGGTCACTAACTGCTCAGTAGAAAGGTCTTTTTCAAGACTCAAAAGGAGCCACAAAAGCTTAAATGAACCCTATAACACCCGCACAGAGTTCGATCGTGTCTTTTTGAAGTTATGGTGGGTCATAACTCGTGAACGGATTACGCTAGAGCAGGGTTGGGAAAAAATTTTAGGTAAAAAAAGTGGGCGAGGTCATAGGATTTCGGATGACGACATCGGGGCTTGAAAAAAACTGTAATCGTTTTTTTGTTGTAAACGAAATTAGGCAAAAATCTGATTCTTTAGAGCCCTTGAGGGATTACCTCATTTGCATATTTTCAAAATTCTACGTAACTTTTATCTTATCAATATTTTCACTTGAAACTTGGTAGGACGTTGTAAGACAGCAAGGGAAACATGTTCTGCAAGTTTCAGATGTTTCGTTGGGCAAAATTGACCCATAAATTGTCCAGAGGGGGTAAAAAAACTCAGAAATTTAGGTTTTTGGACCATTTTACCCCCTTACCAGAAAAAAGTTCATTTTTTCCAATTACATTTGCAAAGCTACAGTCATAACTGACATTTTTTATGTAGAAACTTTATTTCCAATGTATTTCGTTTCTGCTCCACGGCGTTTCGAATAAAAACCACTAAACTTTTTGACAACGTTTAAAACGTTTTTTTTCCCCAAAATCACGTCACAATGACGTCATACGTACGCGCAACACACCTCAAAAGATGCGTTGCTATCTTCCGAATCCGTCTATAGTATAGACTCTATACCATCACTGACTCTCTAGCGCAATCTGGTCGCGAGTTACGGCCAATCATAACTTCAAAAGCCACGATCGTGGCTTTTGCGGGCGTTAAAAGGCCACATTGGCGTACGCCACAGTGGGCGTTAAAGGTCACGTTAAAGGCCGAAAGGCCGTTAAAGGCTACAATGGGCATTAAAGGCCACAATGTTTCGGGAGAGGTTGACCGCACTGAGCATGCTGTGCACTGAAAGTGACAAACATAGTCAAACAAATTTTGGTGAACTTCTAGATGATTTTGATATGAAAGCTAGGAGAAAACCTTTTTAATTGTTTACTGTGCTACGTTCAGTCTTACTAGATTTGATTATTATAGCCTGTTATTTCTTTATATATATTTCAATAGGGTAGCACAAGGGGAGTTTTGACCTTATGTTCCTTCGCGCGACGATTTCATTGCTTTCAATTGTTTGCAGTCTGAAAGTGTAGCAAAGGCGCGAATCGTGAATCTAGCAGTTGCAATAATTTGGGCGTGTTTTGCTTGACGTAGTTTGGAAAAAGCAGTAACTTTTGTTCCTGATTAATGGCATATGTGCGAGATTTTCTCAGCCGTGGTAAGCTATAGTCGCAAAATGGTCCTCAATTCCTTGTTCATTAATTCATGCCGCCACACATAAGTGCAGCATATTTTGCTTTTGGAAATTTTATATTTTGGATACTACTATTGAGCACAGGTAAGAAAAAATATGTGAAAGCTATGAAATGCGTAGGCTATGTGTTTGGTCAAATACTTAAACGTGACGTCCGTGATGTTTTCGGTTTGTTAACCTGTGGAGATGAAAAATCCTGTTCCCGCCAGCCAAATACAATTTCAATAATTCCGTGTCATTGAATGCTTTTGCTTCGTATGCAGCAATAAACGCAATGACGTACAACATAGTCTCCAACATGTCTCATAATCAGGTCAACCATTTGTTCTACTTTAATAGCTAAAACTTATTATTTAGTTTATGCAAAATTTGACATCATTTTGACGAATAATTTTCTGCGTAACCATAAAGCACGGCACAAAATATTGTAGAATTTAACTGTAAGATAAAAACTGACTTTCGTTTGTTTCTCTAAAATGAAGTTGAAGCAATAAAATCAAAAATTTGGAAAAGACAATGAATTTTATGTGTTTTCAATACACCGACATAGGCTATACATCAGCCAAATTTTCAAATACTGTGACGTACTTCAACTGGCTCACCATGGCTTTTTAAAAAATCAAATGCAATTTCACATGTTTGTCTTTGAAGTTCCAAATTGTCCGAAAGGTAGCTATTATATTTATCATCTCTTCAAAATGACTGTATTTAGCTTACGCGAAACGCTTCTGGCAGTGCGTGCATGTTTGAGCGCTCGTGCAATTAACGATAAATATGACATTACAACGACATTGGTAGACGCAATACGCAGTAGTGACTGACTTCACAATCCATGTCCGGAGTAAATGCCAGCACAAAGCAGCAAAGCGTTTGCTCTTCTTTCGAGCTCTGACATGGGTCCAGGGGCGCATCTAGCCTGGAAAAACGGGGTCTGTCGTGGAATGGCAGATTTTGATGTCACTTCTCAGCATAAAACCACATTTTCTCTTAAGACTAGAAATCGACCGATGAATTTTACAATTTGCCCATTTCTGATTAATTAACGCAAATTCTCTGTACTCTTCCTTAGGATGCGGAGCCCTCCGACTGCATCAAGTAGTGCGCAATACTCATACCACTTCACAATTGTCCCCATAAACCGCTCTATGACGTAACATTCGCTCACAGGATGTTGCGTGCGCGGTAAGCAGATGATTTCCTGCGAACAAATCAGGGCAACTACCGCATTTTTCGGACCATAAGGCGCACTTAAAATCCTTTAATTATCTCAAAAATCGAAAGTGCGCCTTATAATGCGGTGCGTCTACTGTGTGCATCTGCCTGTGCTTTCTCATCCAGAATCAGTTTTATGGCGCTAGTTACGATTTTTTTGTAAACAGACGTAATAAACCAACAGCAATCGCAATGAGCAGCACACGAGAGTAGCTAGCACATTACCACAGATAGTATAACTCGGTGAGGCTTGTGACTGCATTGGCGCACGCTGAAAACACGCGTACAACTTTTATTTCATTTTATTAGTCTCTGTCGGATCAGGCATGTGTGACAGATTAAACCCCTCGTATGTAATGACAGATTAAACTCCCAGTGGCGACTCAGGCACTCAGGAGTTTTTGGGAAAGGGTTGAATACAGTTTGACATTTAATGCGCCTTATAATCCGGTGCGCTTTATGTATGGAAAAAGAACAGCTGGCATTCAATTTTTGATACTGCGCCTTATAATCCTGAGCGCCTTGTGGTCCCGAAAATACGGTAACTACAGTCAGACCTCGTTTATCCGAACTACTTTGTTTTGTCAAAAAATGTCGGTTTAGCGAGGTATCCGGAAAATCGGAATCAGACCTGTAGCCACGGAGGTATTCGGGGGCAATCCTCCCGAAATTTTTTTGTGCTTTCCAAATTTTGTTTCGCCAAGAAAAATTTTCATTGAAAAATATGATAAAAACAGAAGTTGAGACCCCTGAAATATGTTTTGTGTCCCCCCAAACCTTTAGACCTAGGCTACGGGACTGGCCTAAGCGAATGTTGAAGGGGGAAACAGAAACAAACTGTGGAGTCAGACGAACTGTCAACTTAAGCAAATATGTAGACTACATGTGAAACATGACTAAATGAAACTCTCATAGCTGTTTTTGTTTATTAGCAGATCCGTATACATAAGCAACTATGCATTCAAAATGAGATTTAAACGCGAAACAAGCTGTAGAGGAGACCTATAACTGCGTCCTGCAGGGTCTGCCACTGTTACATTCATTGTGCGTAGAAAATTGACTTTCACCCTTTCATTGTGATTTAATAAACAACTAAGTAACAGTTGGCGTAATCCGGTTTAGCGTTTTTTTTTTCTATTGGTATGACATATCCGTTCCTCAATTTCCGAGTCGGTTTCGGACAGCGAGGTTTCCGGATTAAAGAGGTGAAATGCGTTGGGAGAAATCTGTTCCCAGCAATTTGTTTCAGACAGCGGGGATTCTGGTTGATCGGAGTTCGGACAAACAGATCTGACTGTATTTGGAATAGATAGTGGTATTGATCTGATTGTCAAAACACATAAGAAAAAAATTTCCAAGTTATCATTGCTTTCGGGCACAGCGCATTTATTACATCGCAATCGCTGTTTGTTCCTACGAATATGGTGCTGAAAAGATACTTAGCTTGTCGAACATCAACAAAATGTCAGCCATACAGCAATGAGAGCTGTTTATCCATACGTACATACACTTATAAAATCAATGCCGACAACCAGCTGCACAACTGTATCTGTGGAGCGCTGTCTGTCAAAGATGGTGGTATTATAAATATACTTGCGAAATCACTGCGGAGAAGAACGATTGAATTTCAGTTGCTCTGATTACATTGCATCGTAATGTACAAGTGACTTACTCGAAATCAATATAGGACTTCTTGCGCAGCAAACAACGTCGTCAACTGTTTAATTCTGAAAAGGCTATTTTCGAAATACGACGCTTGACTGATATTTTGTTCAGATAATGTGACCACAATGTTTGAGGCTAGCTGTCGCGCCTTTCAATATGAGAAGTTGCTTATAAAAGTATAGTTTCAGTGGAAACGAACCCACGTTACTTGGCGTGACGCTGAGGAAAGCCTAAACTTACTTGTCATAACCCAGTAGGTGTAAACAGCAGATAAAATTTTGCCCGAAACTGCAAAACGAAACGATCGTGATTGGAGACTGTCCTCTCGCCATGAAGCGAAATATTACAAAACACCTCCTGCGTGTGCGTGGCAGTGTATGAGATTCTGACAGCATTAGAGCCGGCACTGCCAGAGGAGGAAATTCAGAAACACGTGCGTTCGACGCAATATCAATTTCGAGTGTTAAAAAACGTGGATTGTTTCATGTCATTGCGCAGGTGCTATTTAGACAAGGCAGTAACATTGTTGTTTCGTGATAATACCATGCAACGTTACAAGGTAAATGCAGGCTGTTGCCTGTTCCAAAACACCCGTATTTGAGACCTGCAGTGACAACGTGTGATATTTTATCAGCTTTAATGCTGAGTACCTGCGGTGCAAAGGGGGCTTTCATGACAGCCAAACAGACCCCCTAGATGCGCCCCTGCATGCGTCTAAGAGAAAGCGTTAATCATTTGATTCTGGATTCACGCTTAAGATTGAACATTTCATAACAAATTAGGGATTTCACCTGTTACTTGCTTCTTTCAATAAAATTGTTTAATAAATCTGTAGTATTTTCAACCTGTCAGAGTTAAACGTGTGATTAATGCACGCATACGACTTGCAGTGAAATGAATATGGTTGGTTTCTACACAATTTTGCGGTTTGTTTTCTTTTACCATTACTTATCACTAAAATCATTCCATTTTATATAAAAAAAAGAAATAAAAAATGTAATAAAAATGTACAAGCGATTTTTGCCCGTATTCCTGTCTAACGCTACAATGTTATATTTTTGGCATATAACTGTTAAATTCTTATATCAGTCTGAATCAATGATTTTGCACTTTTGATTACATTCCCGCCAAGTCAAAATTTTTTGCCAAATTGACTTTTGGTTGCCCTGTTTGTATTCCAAAATAGGCCCTATTACTGCAGTTTTGACATTCACCCATCTGACGCGAGTGTGTTGCATACTGCAAATGCAGGATGTCGATGATGTTCTTGAATCGACAACAAAAATTCAAAAATCTTTTACTACAGTCTAGTTTTGTCACTACCTGTGACATCAGCATAGTGAAAACGAACCTGGTAATCTGGGATGTTTTGTGAAAGCATGCAGATTGTCGAACATCGAGAGGAGATGTACAAAGATTGTCCATGGGATTCCATAAGATATGTCCCATGAGGTGGGACAGTCAACTCGAAATTTGCCCCATATCCCAGCATAAGTTATTTTAAAGTCACATTTGAGGAATTGTCTGAATGTAAATACCATTCGTATATGCTCACCATACCGTGAGTATTAGACGCAGAGGCTCAGTTCCGTGGCGTAGTGATGTTATAACCCCGTAAATAAGGCTGTTGGACCCTTTCTATGGGGACAACTGAAAAAGGATGACCCAATTTTAATTGTCCACCATAACCGGCGGGTTTGAAATGCTTAGCCACGGCTCTGTAGTAGCTAGATCAGGGGTCTCAAACATGCGGACCACACGTGGACCGCAAGGGCATTTTGTGCTGCCCACGATGCTTTTTGGGAATTTTGAAATAATCAGCATTTAAGTTATTCAGTTTATTCACCGTTGTTCAAAAGTGCTCGGCTAGCGAATGAACAAGTTCCTTTAACGACCACCGGAGCCAATTAATTGGCTCGAGGTTTTTTTGTTATAACTCGCCAGCTGCAGCAGCTAGAGAGGTGTTCAAACCCTCTACGGAT
>Ga0210059_1016156_pt1 | contig 10799 bp, 6 predicted proteins | sample Ectturendosymbi2_FD_188042 | JGI IMG/M metagenome (GOLD analysis project Ga0210059, IMG submission 188042) | Ecteinascidia turbinata endosymbiont from Florida, USA - Sample 2 (SPAdes) (version 2) | ecosystem: Host-associated > Tunicates > Ascidians > Unclassified | place: Key West, Florida... | reverse complement strand
GAGTGCAATCTATTAGACTGGCCGATCCGTTTGAGCCGTTGAACAGCTCTCTAGCGCAATCAGCAGAGGAGCTAGGGCGTTGGTAAGGCAACCGAAAACTGCTGTTTTTTTTTGCGAAAATCGCCGAAACCACCAGGGTGCCAAAGTGTTAAAACGACTACAAACATGATCCAAGATCCAACAGTTAATCAGCATCAACATATGATTTTCGTTATCATTAGCAAGCAAATTAAATCATTATTGACATTTTGCAATTAAATACAAATTATTCAAAGTCATAAGTACAATTCAGATTTAATCACAATCATGACTTCTTAAAGGGAGTTGGTAAAACACCAGCTAGAGTGACATTTTCCTGACTAACGCATGTAACGTCGTTTTTGTACAGAAGTGTCTTGACCGAACTGACCCGTGATTAAAACGTCCCAGACCAAAACAGCCAGACCAAAAAGTCCTGTTCCGTGGTTGGTATACCAGTATTCCTATTTCCCTCAATTTGAAATGTATGCAATATGCAAATCAGTGGGGCATCATTCAAAACAAATAATTCACTTAATGTTTGCATATTCCTATGTATATGTCACTACTTAGACCAGCTATGTCCACCCGGAATGGATTGCTGGGGCAAAAGTTTTAATGAGGGCTGCACATTGAACGATTGATATTGTTCTCAGCAAACTAAAATTTAGCTTGAAGCATTCAAATCCTATCTGCAATGATATCGACGTTTTTGCACCTGTAATGACTCAATAACTGTGATGTCATAGGCAAGTTAAAGTGCTAGTGGACCACAAAATAGAATGCAGTTTAGTGGAAATGGAACTAAAGGGATAGAAATCACAAAAATTGGAATATGTTTTGCACATCAGTGGGCACAAATAAACCTTCCCATATGCAATCCAGATGAGACAGAGTGACACTGCATCAAATTTAAGATTTTCAAAATAAGTACAGTTCATTAATATCGGACATAGACAACAACGAAACTTTCAATGCAGGCTGGATATAGCTGACTTAGACTCATTAACTACACCAACAAAGACTAAAAACAAACTCATCAAATTGATAGCCCAACTATTGTTAAGGGTTGACATTACTGATCCATTGCATTCGAATAGTGAGTTTAGAATAGATCCATTGCATTAGAATACATTACTAATCCATTGCATTAGAATACTACTATTGGTGACTTACCATGAAACATTTGATGGTATATCAGTTTAAAACAACTACCGCAAAAGGAGGTACAATTGTTCCAACCATAATTTCTGTCCATGTAATGCAGTTCTTCAAGTACTCTTCACCTTGTTTGTTGAGTTTATCTTTTGCTAATGTAGCAAGCTACGGATGGCTTTGTCAGGCTACCAGATATCTTGTTTCCAATGCCATTTATGTGATAGTTTGCAACTGATGGTTTTAATTTCCAGTAGTGCCACAGCTTAAAACAGTACACCTAGAATTCACAATAATGGTGGCAAAAGCCATCTGGAGTGGATGAAAGTTGGGTTAAGAACAAAAGTGGTTCAGCTGTGAAATTAGTGCTAACCACTGTTTACAGTCAACTACAACATAAGTAACAAAAATGTACACCAGTCCCATCCAAAATGGAAATGTGATAGCTGGGATCTTGCGTGATGTTTGTTCAAGTCATTTCATGTGCCAGGATAATATACATCAAAATCCGTACCTATTTCTGGCAGCCTGACGAGCAGCCTTACCAGCAGCCCAAGCATTTTTTAGCTCAACTTCTCGCTCTCTAGCTTGGTGTATTAAATAAGGCAGCTGGTGCTTGCGTTTGTGCTGTGAGCTAGGCATGTCTTTGTTTTTCTTTTTGCTATGAGATGTCCTATTCATATTTCTTTCTTCAGAAATAGATTTCAGCAGAAGTTCTTTATTTCCCTCTAGTGCTGAGTCAGCATTTATGTCAATGAACTCAATCTTTTCATTGCGATTTTTCTTTCCTTGAATTCGTAAAAACTGTTCATCCTGCATCCAGATGTTGCTGCAAGCACTCTTTGGATTATGGTGAAATGCACTCAAGGTGGAAACATGTTCTATGTCATGGCCTGGCAAACTGGTTGTCTGGTCTATAGTCAGATCAGAATTTGCTGGCAAATCCTCCACCACACTGACAGGATTGCCATTTGCGTGATTTTCATCTGCATAGTTCCCTCCATGAACTACTTCAGGGTATGACACATACGAAAAAAAACTTTTCCCCTCATTAGAAATATCATCTTCATCACTAGACGAATCATCAGCTTGCTGCTTGGATGGAACAACAGTCTCTTTTACAGAAGCTTGTCTTCGTTTTGAAAACACATGTGGAATCAAAGGACGATTGGTTTGCTTTCCACCACCAATTGAGTTTCTAGGTGGAGGTAACTTTGAAAATAATCCAGATTTAGATAAATTTGTGTCCGTATCTGTTTTAGCAGAAGAGTCATCTTCATCTGATGAATAATGTTTTTGGTCAAGCACTAAAATTTTTACTTTTTGTTTTTTCTTAGGTGGACCAGCTTTCAAATTTTCAGCATCAGATCCACTTGATGAACTATCATAACATGACAAACCTAATGACATTTTGAACTACACATTCATGTGTTTCAAACCAAATGCATCTGAGATTTTTAACAAAACCATTTTAGATAAACAAGTACAAGCAGAGCCAGACTTGTAAAAAAACTAATGTAGTTGACATTACCACCAAATGATAAAAATTATGACACATTTGGTAATGAATAAATAACCAGCTTGCATTAAAGTATACTGTACACCTTGACCTACACAGTTACGTCCAATGACAGAAATTGTGACTAAACAATTTTCAATATTAAGCTTATAACAAAAACTTCCCAACACAGTACTACAGTAAAATCGGATTTCGTCTAAACTTAATTGTTTACTACAAATTCAGGATAGAATGAAATGCACCAAGGTAAGGTTCACCTGTTTCTCCAACTCAGGGTTGCCAGGTGTAAACACTGCAGCCCTTCCAAGCTAGAACAATTGCAAAATTCCGCTAGAATAAGACTAATGGGATAGGCGGTAGGGTTGCCAGATCAATTTTTTCCTAGGACATTTTGTGATTATTGAAATTTTACTTCATGGAATACAATGGACAGCCATGATTGTAACAGACCAGGAAGTTCATTCCTACTTTGGACACTTTTAAGATAAGATATGGTGGTGTAGCACATCTTTTTTAACAAACATTGTTGAATAATAATGAGTACTTGTTAGCACCGTAACTCTTTAGAATGGAACAAATCTACACATTATTATGTTCAATTACATTGTTTAATTTTGAACCTTGACTGTTCAATTTAATCAATAGTTCAATAATGAACAATTCCACAACTGTTCAAGAACTTCCAAGGATGTTTTTCTAGGGATCAAGGACATAAACAGTTTTGATAGCAAATCCAAGGAAACTCCTTGACGCTCAAGGACGTCTCCATGCAACCTTAATTCAATTGGCAGCTAGAATCTAGCGGATTTATATTTTAGGCCACCAGACCAATTATTTTGCAGTGAGAGTAACCAGGATGAGCAGAGTCATATTTTTCAGACTCCGACTCCATTCCTGCTTTAAGCCTAGCTCACGCAGAGTGCGATCGTTGCTATTTTCGGTCTGTGGCAGCAAATTTTTGACAGAACATCAGCTAATCAGGCTACTGATGCAGCTTGCGACAGAGTAGAAATTGGTTCAACTTTGCCGCATCTGCCCCTTTGTGTTGGTCCTTGATGCCTTGGTCGATGTGTTAGGCTTGGCAGTGAGAGCATTGTAATGGCGGATCAGATAACTTGAGTTGGCTTTTCAGTTTATTTGCCACCAAATGCTTCTAATAACTCTAGTGATCTGTTCTGTGTTGAATAACAACTAGCCTACTAGGCCTACTGTAGGTGTGGTTGGTAGGCTACAGTGTGATGATCATGATGCCTTCTGGCTGTTGAATTTTTCAGCTTATAGCTGTCGGATTTTAATGATTACCTCCTTAGTCTCGTGCAACTTTGGCCAGTGATTTATGATTGCAGGCTACAAAATTACAAAAATGACAATGTGAAAGAGAGTGTGTGGAAGGATCTTTATAATCAACAATGATATGATGGTTAGTGGTGAATGTTATCAGCAGAAAATCATATGTTGTTAACAAATTGCACGTGCTACTAGATTGATCATCAGTCGCCTGATTTCGGCAAACAGGGTCAGATATGGTATTGTAAAAACATTCAGAGACCAGTACTAGCAAGGCATGATATTTTCTACTCCTCCCTAAAACCTATAACACATGTTAGATGATGCTTCAGGACTTGTATGTTGGCTTTTTGTTGCACTGCCATTACAAGTTTCCATTGGTATTCATGTACAGTAGCCTACTTGTGTTTGTGTTATGGATGTTAATACAGAGCAAATGATGTTTGAGCTATGATCTAACCAAAAATATGACAGTTTTATGGTTGATAGTAGGCTTCTCATGTCAGTGGTTCTTACCCTTTTTTTATGTATCTTACCCTTTTATTAAACAAGGCCATCAGATTTGCCCCAATACCCTCAATAGTGCTCATTTACTGAAAATATGAACATAACAAACTCTTACAGTTTATAATTATCTATAAAAATTTACATTGACTGCAATAAATGGTTAAGTAAATTTACACCCTTGGAAGATGAAATTAACCCCTGGTTAAGAATCACAGGCCTAGGCCCTAGGCAAATAATTTTGCTGTTACACTTTGTCCTTATAGTTTTAACAATCACCTGGGTTAATCCATGTAATCCATCCATCATCTGGCATATTGCCTACCCATTTTCTCAGATTTCAACCAACCTTAAATTAAGTGCCTAATCATTTGGAAAGCAGTTCTCAATTTTAAACTCAAACGGTTGAGACACAATTGTCGTAAGTGCCACGCCGATTCTGCCACATCACGTGTGCACCAGGCTTTAGGCTTTAGGACTCCTGCTCCAGCTCCCACTCCGAAAAATTTTGAAACATCAACTCTGACTCTTTTGAAACTCTGAAAACTCATTAAAAAGATAGTGTCATATAGCCAGGGCTGGATTTAACTGATGCAAGGCCCTAGGCTAATCCACTTGTGAGGCCCCCCCTCCCACTGTTACGAGAAAAAATGGATAAGCGCTATTCAGTTTGAGATTAGCCGAAAATGACAATGTGGAAGCTGTAAAAGAACGGTCAATAAAAAATTATAAATCATTACCAGAGTGCCCCACGATCACTGCGCTTGTTGCAGCCTTCGACACAAAAGCGTTCAGTGATACGGAATTGTTGAAATCATACTTGGCTGACGCTAACAAGATTATCAAATTTTGCAGGCAAACCCACCGGAAATGTCATGGTTAAATATTTGACACAACACATGGCCTACGGTTCCATAAGTTTTACATCTGATTTTTCTTATCTGTTTTAAAAAAAGGAAACACTTTGCACATATGTGTGGCAGCATAAAGATATTAAAGCACAACGTTTGGACCACATTGCGACTCGCTTACCACTGATGTAAAAATCTCACACGAGAAAAACATGTCAAGCAAACTGCACCCAAATGGTTGCAACTGGTTGGTTCACAATTCGGACGTTTGTTACTTTTTCAAACTGCTAAGAATCGAACACAAGTCGCAACGAAACAGTCATTCAAAAGCATGTGAGATTTAAACCAGAACCGTCACCAAAAAATCTTCACTATAGGGGGCTTTACATTTGCGCAACGGGACTTGACATTCTGAAAATTTGATAAAATCTCAACTTATTACAGTGTTTCATATTTCAATTTGGAGGGACTGAGTAAGCCCACCAATGCTCCACATGGCAATGGGTGTGTTTTAAACTTTCCTTATGCTGTCATTATGCCAAAACGTACAAAATGCTACAATCACCAAATCAAGTAAGACGAAACAGAGCACAGTAAACAATTAAGAAAGGTTTTTGTCCTGACCTTCTTCATAACAAAATCATCTGGGAATTCAGTAAACTTTGTTTGCCTAAGTTTGTCACTTTTAATGCACCAAATGCTTAGTGTGAGCAACTTCTTGGAACACTGTGACCTTTAATTCAGTTTTAATTTTTTGAATCTTGAAAAGACCTTCCTCCTGAGCAGTTGCTTTAGTAACCATCATGCTAAGAAACAAGGGTCCACGGGGTTAGATAAACTAAGAAACACTACTCTAAGGCATCAGACCCAAATGCGCTTTTGTCATTTTCTTGGTATCAGTGGCATATGCAGAAAATTTTCATGGGAGGTTTCATTCACTGCATAGGTAGTCATTTGTATTTGGTGTGTGCTGTTTGTGACGTCACAATTTGATGTCATAGTCATATTTCCAAACCAATGCTTTGGTAAAGTTTTTTGACATAATATGCATATTTTTCTACATCCACACTCCTTTTCTTCTTATGTGTCATCGCACTGAATAGTGAATATAAACTATTAGCGCTCCAAGTTAGGCTATTAAAGCAAGAAACACTCAACGCTATGATACAGCAGTTCACAACTACAAAAATATTGGGCTGCATGTTAAACAAGGGAGTACAACACACTCATCACTTCGTCAGAGCAATTTACAACGGAAAAATGAGGCTATGCTAGTCTTGTTGAATACAAACAGTCGAGCATAAAGTGTGGGTGGACTGGCTGACGCACACCCCGGTTTGCAAGATCAAATCTTGCTAAACTACACAAGAATTGAGAATGTGCATGAAGTGCGCAAAAAAACTTTTGATATTTTGTTATTTATAAAAGTCCAGCAAACATTTAGTTTTCCTTTTTTCCTACTGAGACACAATAAATGCCTGAATGCTTCTATGTTAACAACTGCTGTTTTTGAGCTCGTGTTACAGTTCTATCATGCTACAGAAATTGGTAGGTCTAATGCAGCCAGCGCTTGTGCTGATCAGCCTTTGCAGACAAAATAAACGCAATTTTTCAGATAAAGTGAACTATCTCCAAACACAATCTTAAACATGCATAGCCTAGTGGACGAAAAGTCTGCAAAAAGTGGTGAGATGGTTTCTGTACCCAGATTAAGATTCCCACCAAAACCTAATTATTACATTTTAGCCCATTTACAATGTTCCTTGAAATTTGCATGCACATTTAATCTGTGGTATTTGCATTAAGTCAGCAAATTAACAAGCAAAAAGTATGCGAAAACAATTAATCTCCTTGTGAAGGTAATAATGTTTTTGTAAAATATCAAGCTCAAGGGGGAGGTTTAACCCGAAACCCCCTTGCGCAACCCTCTGCTTGGTGTTGCCCTTTTCTTTGTTTCCTTGGGGTAAGAGTACATGTTCTATGGTGGCCAGTTGGCAAAGTGACTTTTGCTTGCTATTCAAGCTCATTAAGATCTTCTCTGATTCACTTAGCATGGGAGAAGTACAAGATTGCGCAAGTACTCAACAATAGCAATCTGATTTCTGAATGATTTTGGTAAAGAAAATTTAAATGGAAAATTGCATCTAAAAATATCAAAGGAGCTTTAGGTCAGTGCTTCTCAACCTTTTTGATGTCGCGACCCACTTTTTGCAGAGACTTTGATTTTAGGCCCACTTCACATATAATTAAAAAATAAAAAAGTGATAATAACAATTACACTTATTAATAACACCTTCACTAAAAATTTTAATAAGAACTTCACGAAAAATTTGTTTCAGAACTCATGACTACGCATAATTATTGCGTTATCTCGGAACATTTCGCGGCCCACCTGAAGGTGCTTCGCAGCCCACTGGTTAAGTAGCGCTGCTTTAAGTAAAAGAAACGCTAACAAAACTGCAGTATTATTCAGAAGAAGCAGATACAATGGTGAACGTGTAGGGTGTAGTACACGTAGTAGCACTAGCTCTTATCTCATCTGCAGTGCAACTTTTAATCTTTGATCAGGTGCATTTCAAACACAAACAGTCACGAGTCCTTCGCCTCATTCACACGTGACAAACGGTACCATTCAACAAATACAGGATGCAGCCAACGTCTTACGTGCATTGAGTATATCGACACAATAGAATAGTCGCCATGCAGCTTGACCAAGGGTCATATTGAAATTCATGGAAACTCGTTGCAAGACTCTGGAGTTATCAACATGGAATCCGAATAGGTGAAAAAAACTCAATTTCACAAATAATTAAAGCACAAAATTTTGACGAATAATTTTTGAAATGACCATATACTGGCAATTAACTCTATTACCACAGTTTGCTAGAGGCCCCCTTGGATCTTGAGGCCTTAGGCTTAAGCCCAGCCTACAGGTAAATCCGGCCCTGTATCTATAGCCGTAGCTATTCTGCCTTTCTTTGATCAACACAAATGGTTGAAGTGGTCATGTGACAAGCACAATACGGAGCGACAACAGATCGGCTGGAGCTATTGTTTTTTGCGGCAACAGATCGGCTCGAGCTATTGTGCTGTCAGTCTGACGCAATTCGAATGAAAAGCTCAGTTTGTCATGCAATCGGTGTTCTGCCCATAGTGTAGTGGTTATGCTTCAAGTCTAATATGCCATTGTTTTTTGGTTCGAATCTCACCTTCGTGACTTTTCTTTTTTTGCTTTTTTAAAAAACTTTTCCATTAGGTGTTACCTTTAGGGTTCAGTTAGGGGTTAGGGTTAGCATTACATTATGGTTAGGGCTTTGGTTTAGCATTGGGGTTAAGGGTTTGCATTAGGGTTAGTGTTATGGTTAGAGGTTAGTGTTAGCATTAAGGGGTTGGCGTTAGTGCTGGGGTAAGCATCAGGGTTTAGCGCTAGGGATCAGTGTTTTTTGGTTAGGGTTTATGGTTCAGGGGTTAGTATCAGGGTTAAGACTTAGCTTTAGGGTTTATCTTTTGTTTTTACTTCATTTCTGCCAACCTTCGGACTGGTGGCACAATAGCTCAAGCCAAGCTGTTGGCATTTTGGCGGCAAAATAGACACTCCCAAAAAGCCACCAAAAGCTTGCCCGCACCAGAGGTGGCCGGACTCACTTTTTCAGACTCCGACTCTGCTCCTGTTCCAAAATTTTTAAATCCGGGTCCGGTATCCTTCAAATTTGAGAATCTGACTCCTATTCATAGTCTGGCTACAACCTTCGATCCAAACGTCATTTACCCATGTTTTCACCTAAAAAATGACCGCACAGAGTCCTGCTACTGCTGAAATGGAAAAGTAACTCCAGATCCTGGTCCGGTTTTTCACAAATTTTTGACTCCGGGTCCGAAAGAAAAACGCAGAATCCTGTCAGAGTCAACTGCGGTAATCCGGATCAGGTCCCATCTCTGGCCCGCACTTTATACAGTAGAGATGGCACAGGCCGCTAACAGTCCAGTCTTCAGGCTGTCCGTTAAAGGTTTTGAAACAGTCCGCTAACAACTTTTTTAGCAGTGACATCATTCCAGGCCGCTGTGGTCTGCTGGCCAATAAGGCAAAATCTTGGTTTTTGCAAAGTTTAGAAATCCAACAATAAAATTGTTTGCTGCTATTAATTCTCTTTCACCATTCTGCTCGTATTCCTTTCCACTTGTTTCCGTACAAATCAGTGAACCATGCTGAGAATCAATCAAAACAACAAAAACTTTCATTAATAGTCTGTCACTGTTGCCCAGGTTCAGGTTTAGGACAGGTGTTCCCAAACTTTCTCCGACCATGTACACCTTCAGCATTTCGATAAATGAGCATGTACCCCTAAATTATCTTATGACAAAAAGGTTGAGGAAAACAACAAAAATATATTTATCAATAACCATGATTTTGAAAATAATATTCACAGATGAACGTATAAATATCTTTAAATGACATAGCCTATATGCAAACATATTTTACCTTTCAATTGCTAACTTTAAATGTACCCCTTCAGGTTGGAAAGGTAGCCCGAAGGGTACATGTGTCTCAGTTTGGGAACCCCTAGTTTAGGATTAGAGGCTAAGTTTAGGTTAGTATGTTTAAGGTTTGGATTTAGTGTTTAGGTTTAGTGTATTACTACTAGCAATTGTAGTGCAGCTAGGACACACTTATTGTGTGTTACACGTTACAGTCGGAGGACGAATAAGTTTTCAAAAGTGAAGGTCCCATGGCCGACGTATAGCCACTGCCTAAACTACATGGTTTTAGTGTCACAAGGACAATGAACTGAAAACTTAAGTGTAGTTACTTGGAGTTGGAAGTGGCTATGGAACAATATGGATCTTCCTATTTCAAAACTTATTCGACCATACCGCCTCTAATGACGCGGTTCGAATAAAGTGGTCACTTTGTCACTCAACTGGCATTGATCAGGAAGGCTAACGGATAGGTTCAAATCTGCCATGCCAATGATTGAGGGTTTGTCTCATGACTTGGCGTCTTGCGTTTTCATAAGTGAAAGCTTGCACGTTTCAATTCGTGGGACCAGTTTTTCTTTACTTTTTTCAAAACTTTCCAAATTTTTCCTTTAGGGGTTAGGATTAGGGACTAAAGTTAGGGGTAAGCATTAGGTTAATGTTAGGTTAGCATCAGGTAACAGCATTAGGTAACAGCATTAGGCTAACGTGTTAGCTTAGCGTTACCTTAGTCATTTAGTGTTAGCTTAGCATTAGGTTAGGGTTAGGTCAGCATCAGCTTAGGGTTTGTTAGCATTAGCTTAGCATTTGATTAAGTAAAGGCTACGATTAAGGTCAAGGTTAGGGTAAGGCTTACATTTTGTGTTTACTCTGTTTCTACAAAGCCTACTGCATTCTCCTCGTGTGTTACTGGCACGAACGTTACAGGAGTTGGTTGAATAAGGTTTCAAATTTAAAGATCCATCGATGGATCTGTAGCCACTGCCTTG
>Ga0210059_1016155_pt1 | contig 10799 bp, 8 predicted proteins | sample Ectturendosymbi2_FD_188042 | JGI IMG/M metagenome (GOLD analysis project Ga0210059, IMG submission 188042) | Ecteinascidia turbinata endosymbiont from Florida, USA - Sample 2 (SPAdes) (version 2) | ecosystem: Host-associated > Tunicates > Ascidians > Unclassified | place: Key West, Florida... | reverse complement strand
CATGACTCAGCACAAATACACATGACTCAGCTTGCACTTTCGAAACTTCAATTAACTGGCGTCGCATGAGCGTAGAAAATGTGACCTACAGGAAGTGGTGTCCTTGGAAAAGCTGCGCCCTGGAAAAATGCTGTCACCTCCCCTGTCATGACTTTCTGCAAAATTTTGTGAGGTGTCTCCCCGAAAATAAAGCAAAGAGGGAAAAATGGTCCAGAATTTTTTAACCACGATATCACTCAAAAAGTCGAATTTCGGACCCCCTGTTTCACTTTCGGCGTCCACTGAAAACAAAAATGCCAGAAAATGCAGTCAACCGGTTTTCTGTCTAACACCTTTTATGCTGCTTGCAATTGCTACAGTACTCACAGAACAAAAACCGTTTCACTTGGCAGGATATTTTCCTACTTAAAACACTGAATGTATTGATTTAATTGTTTGCTGGCATGTTCGTCCAGTTGTTTTGCCCTTTTTTCAAAACTTTTCTATTTTATTTGGGCAAATCCGGACAAACATATCACTGAAATCCAACTTCTCATGCACTACACACCTAAGGAAGCTCTTCTTGAGTCTCAGCTGAGACCACGTCACTTACCTTTTTATCTTCTATCGACAAGGACTTTCGCAGATGGTCAACGTTGGTGTTTCCCCATCTGAACGTGTTTACAAAGAAAAACTCGAAAACGTCCATGTACGACTTTATTCGGTTGTTTAGCTTCGTCATTCTGCAGGCGAAACACATTCACCTAGCATGCTTTGAAGAACACGGAATAATTTTAATTGTTTTGGTAGTAAACCATAATCCAACGCAGACAGTTTGGGAGGAAAATGCATGTAATGCGTAAACCCCAAATCGGATAGTTGTGCTACTTGTGCCTTTCGTCACTGCGTCACTCAAAAATACTTCTGACGTTTCACCCAGAAAGTGTATTATCAAGTAATGAACGGGAGCTTTTGACGTGATGTTCCAATCTTGCATTCCAAAAGAAAGCCGCTGTATTCACGCAGATACTTTCCGGATTTTCCCATTTAAAGTTACTTATGAGTGGACTTGTCACCTATCTAGGACTTTCAGTCGAGTTTTCAAGTTCAGAAGAGGTCTTGAGAATAGACATTTAAATGTGTACTGTAAAAGTATCAGATCACGGCGTGCCACGTCTTTATAACCTCATACTAACTTGTGAAGCCCGAAGATTCAACTTGCATTTAAGGGCATGTGCAAGCGATGTAATCCTGAAACATCCATTCGGTCGGTTTATTCAAAATACAGTAGCAGAAACTTGAATAACAGCACGAAAAACACCTAAAGTTTTTCAAAACTATACTACTTTTTTTGTCGCTCCAAAACAGGCGGATAACCAGTACAACAAAACGACAGCAAGAGTTATGAGGTCGAAGTTGTGCCCAAGCTTTTACGCTTTTTCGAGCTTGGCGTCGATTGCCTTTTGCTGTACTGACCTTATTAGGTTCTTTTCCATCACATTTTATACACGAGTGCAGAACGCTTCAGCCGTTACTGCAATGAACATTTAATTAACTGAAATACTTACTGGTACAGAGATTTTTTGCATTTAAAATAAGCGCAATTAAAAAAATATTCTTCCACCGTAACTGGTAATAAGTCTTTCCTGGTTGCACTCGCAAGTCCACAATGCAAGCAAGCGCTGATTTCAGTGCAATGTACTGACAACGGACTCACCGCCTTTTTTTCCCGCAAAGTGTTAGCCACACGTCGACTGCGAAGGCGGGAACGGTTTGCGCAGCAAATACCACAGTGTCGTACAGCGCCCTGAAAGTTTTAGAAGTGACACGTAATTTGCAACAGAAGTGGAAAACTTTACAAACCTTTTTATCCCGAAAGGAGCGTGAAGCCGCTAAATTAATTACAATGCACCTGTTTCGCTAACGTGGGCGTCAGAAGTTTTTTTGCCAGGGGGGGGGCAGTAGTGGATTTTTTCCAGGTGATGGTCAAAACCATTTTTCCAGGGGAGGCAATGGTGAAATTTCATTTTTCACAACTAGACACTAAGAGAGAAACATTTTCTACGATAACGTTAATAGCAAAATGTCAAATTTCAAAATCCAGGGGACCAAGCCCCCCTGCACCCCCTTCCGACGGCATGTTCGCTATTGTATTGAGCTTTATTTTAATGCGAAGCCACAGCACGCTGCGTATTTGCTTATAAAAATAAGTTAAATTTATAATAATTCAAAAGCCAGCTTTGGGCATGAACTAGATTTTGAACTCGTCACAAACGATCCAGTGATATGCAACGCTTATGAGCTATGACGCTCCCCACCAGTGCCACGCAAAGCTGAAGGCTCGTGGTGGCTTGGTTCTGCCTTCAACCTCTGCACTAACCTGTTGTTTGTTATAAAAAGTTCCGGTGTTCTGAAAGCCTCTGAAGGAAAGCGGTCGTACCATAGTTTTACAAGGCGCTCTGCAAACATTTCAAGGTCGAAATAGGTAAAATTTTCAAACTTGGTGTGTTAGAACACTCGAGACAACTTGAAGACAGTCAGTAACGATAACGCTTTTCAATGTTCAAAGTAGGACGTATTTCAAAAAATTTCCGATTTGTTCACAGTTTTCTTCGGCCAGTGCCAACATATTCAAGTACAATCGGTGACATAATCGGACAAGACAGTTTCTGAAAGTTTCACAAGACAGAATTATTTTTCAAATTTTTGTTAGAAACACTCATGGAAACAAAACTACTTCCAGTCGTATTTGGAAATGTTAAGCGCCAAACTTGTGGCCACTCACGGATTTCTGATATGAGCAAAGGATTCTTGGTAGAAGTGTTGATGTGGTAGATGGGAACACTGCTTCTTTCCATCGAGCAGCCAGTTTCAGGAGGATTGACTCCAGAGCACCTGTCACCTTTTGGGCTCTCTGAAAGAAAAGAGCAGTAAAGTTCAATCACTTCTTTTAATGCAATTTCCATTCAGTTTGATTGCACGTCCTTCATAAGGTTATAAAAACATTGAAAGATAGGTCAAGTCGTTTATGTCACAAGCCACTGGGTTTCACAAAAAGTTGACCATGGCGAAAGGTAAAAACAAACATGGGTTATGAACATTTCATCCTGCAGTTGACTCAACTACAGTTTCCTTTACAGCAAGCTCCCTGACAAATTTCTGACAGTTGGTTACCCGCTACGCTATAATATTCCTCCAGGTTACAGCAAATGGCGGAATGCTTGCAACTGATGTTTTTGGCTCTTAGCATAGGCTTAACGAAAAAAGATAGCGTATAGATATTTTTTAAAAGAACTGTATAGGCACAACCGTTAATATGGTGACTGTTACACTGCAAAAAACTTTTAAAAAGGCATCTTGGATCACAAAAAATCTTGCTTCCTATTTTCTCTAAATCTAAGGTGCTCGTAAGCAGAACCTTAATTAGATCAAAGTAAATGAGACCAAAAACAAGCATTTTATAAATCGGTGTACTTGGAAGTCATCGCAGCTCTACCTACATTATAATCATCGTGATGGCGTCATTCATGCGTATGCCCTTTATGCTTGTGTTTCATCAAAGCAAATGTATTAGCGCCATCAAGCGTTTACTTTTCTACTACCGCCACAAATGTACCCTCGTTTTCTTTCAAGCACTTATGTGTTCTTGTGTGATTTGTTATTACCGGTCTAGTGCGTTGCGTGTAAGAGTGAAGACGTTATACAGCGCAATACAAGTAATTCTTATCGAAACAGGTCAAGCTCCATTAATTTTTGTTTTTTCTCGAAATAAGGCAAAAACCTTTCACCATGCAAAATTACGGTCGTGTAAATGCACAATTATACTAACAGATGAAAACCCGCGGTCTTACAACGTGAACCTAGGGAAACGGCTTTAGTGCTAAGCACCCTGACCCTGGGCTGTGAAATCAGAGCCAAAAATGTTTCGACGGTCGAGCCGACGCCAGAGCCTGAAATTTCGGTTCCGGTTTCGCAGCCCCAGTTGTGCGCATGCGCGTTGCGCAAATAATACAATGGTTTTCAGTTTTTTAACGGATCAAATCATTTTGGAGCCGGAGCCGGAGCCAAAAACTTGTAGATGTTGGATCCGGTGTTAGAACCAAAAATTTTAGATGTCTGGTGCCGGAGCCATATCCGGAACCTGAAATATGAGTTCCCACTCCACAGCCTTAGCCTAAACAGAGAAGCTAAACCCTTAATTCAAGAACTTTTTGTCTGTACATATGAAGTTCAAGCAGAACATGCTCGAAGTCCTTAAGGATTTTTGAAGAGCAGCCGGTATGCACGTCTATAAACATTACTGTCAAAATAAAACAACTGCTTTGCAGCTGACCTGTTTTGCCGCCTGAACCATTTCCAACCGACCACACGCCGCTGTCCGTTTCGTAGTCCAACACTAACTTCCTGCCGATGGCATCGCAAGCAGTTTTCACAGCAGCCGTCAGCACCGCGTTCACAACAAAGTCAACCGGCGTGAGGTCCGCCTCCACTGTTTTGTCGGCGATTACTGCACGCGTTATGCCTTTTCCATAGGAGATCAGGAAAGCGGTTGGCCCGTACATGTTTATGCACCATCCCTGCAAGCGGAAGTTACTCAGGTGGAGAATGAGACGGCAGATCAACAGTAGATATCGGTTCCGCCAACACTAGTTGCACTTACGATTAAATCATACCGGCGTTTGGGAGGATGCGTTGTAAAGTGTCAGTGCCGACCTGATTTACTCTCATGAGAGATATCTTTTTAGGTTTCTTGACTAAATAAAATGCACTAGATCTGTTCAGTTTTTTACAGTGCATTCAGAATAGGTAAAAATACTGCAAGAAAAATTGTCTACTTTTTTATTCGCTTGCATGTGTGTTTGTGTGTGTGACTGTCAAAGGCGTAACGAGGGGGGCAAGGAGGGCACAATTCCCCAGGCGCCGAATGACTGCGATGGGCGCTAGAAAGTCCCAAGAATGTCACAACACAAGCACTTTCTTCAGTACAGTGCATCTGCATCCCAAAGACCTCCGATTCGAATATGGGGGCGCCAAACTTGCTTCTTGCCCCGGACGCCATCTAACCTCGTCACACCCCTGGTGACTGTGCGTACGTGCATTTGTGTGTGGGTGTGGAATTTTTTGAGGTTGTAAAAATGTGGTAAGCTTTTGCCCAAACACAACTTGCTGCGCATAATTCCTTACTTTTGAGCCACGAAAACTGTGCTTCAACTTACCGGCATTGGTTCGTTTAATGCTGGTATGATCATGCTTGGCCTAACTATGCACACTGGAAGGTGGCTGGCCTCTCTGGCTATCACATCTTCAGCGAGCGCTTTGGTGAACGTGTAAGTGTTTGGCCTGAAAAATGCAAACACTAACAAAGTTTAAGAAACAGGACCTTTTTTAAAACTTGATCCACATAAAAGAAAGTACTGTAAGATTCACTTTTATATAACAACATATATCTAAATACTTCTGCATCTATGATATCATTTCAACCGTTACGGAGTAAAGCCACGATCCATTGCGATAAGATCACGCCAGTTTCAAAGATTGGTTGATGTTTTCAGCAGTCAGGTGCCCTATTTACAAATGAAAGCATTATTTCCGAATTTTTAACGAAGATTTCGTCATCTTGTTTAAACAACCAAAGGCTTTCATCCTTTTTTGCATGCACTGTATAGTTACCATTAAATGCAATGAAAGAAGTCAAGCCTCATCCAACGCACTTAAAGCTTGGCCTATGGCTTTTATCCATTAAGCAATTACTGCAGATATAGTGCTACAAGTTTCACAGAATTAACCTATTATCCCCACCCAGCAACTTGAAGCAACGAGAAAGCTATGTGCCGAAAACAGAAGAAACCTTTTTCCGAGAATATCCGGAGTAACGCGAGAAATGAGATCGTCGGTCATCCAACGCAGCGAGCTCTCGAGATCGAGATAATCAATTCCAGTGTCGTACAGTTGTTCGTCGATGATGTCTCGATCGCAGTGAGAATAAGCTGATGAATAACTTTAAACTGTTACCGTGGCATGGCAGTTGCTGCATAATTGTAAAGCTTCGGAGCGTTCCGCAGTCAATACCCTTCCAGATGTTTGTTGGATCGTAAAATTAGTGATGATTGTCAATCAAATTGAAAAATACTTTAATGTGTTAGCTGGACTGAGATGGAACAGTTCCTCTGTACCAAAGAAGATTTTTGTGAAGTAAGACTTAAACTAGCTCGCAAAATTTTGATAAATCAACTAACGTTTTTGAGGTTCACTTCAAAAATTGTTCCAACCTTCATCAGAAAATCCTAAAGTGGTTCAACTTGAAAAAGTATATAATTCTACATTGTTTACAGGAGACGGCTGATATCGAAAATATAAGTTCATAGAAAAGCGCTTGTTGCTAAAAACCTTGAATACCTCAAATCCGGACGGACAAGTGCAAAATACAGTTGGTTGGACAAACAGGGCTGGCTGCTGCAAAATTTTCAAAATTTGTAAACAAGATATTTTTGTTTTTTCACGTTTTCGGTAGATTTAAGAGTTTTCACCCTTACCCAAATTCATTTCACCACATCGAAAATTTTTACAGATAGCCGATGTTCAGATGTGTTCAAAACCGGTTTCTTTTGCAAACCCAAGGGAGCACAAGGTCGTGTCCTTTCCGTTTGTTTAATTCCCTGTTGTGCGACATCTACTGAGTCTATTCATGATGTGCGTGAGTTCACGAATTTTGCTTTTTCATCTGTTCACGCTACTTCAGGAACAGGTTACCGAATAACTTGTTCTATACCATTGTTTCAGGGAAACCCTTTACAAGTTGTCAAGCACAAGGTCTCAGTCGGTCACTTGCACGTGGTAGCGACAACAGAGACTAACCAGTTGAAATGTGAACAAACGCTTGGAGTTTGTTCATTCCCGATTCAAACACGGCAAGTAGCCTTCTGACGCACTGAACATTGAGTACGAAAGCGATTCTGCAAGAAAAAAGACCAATAACTGATGATCATGTCAAGGTTGTATGAGAATCTTCTGCAGCCGACTTCACATGACGAGCTGAGCCGCTTTCGCCCAAGGGCTGATGTCTGAGGAGGCTTGTTGCACAGCATTGCTGGGTTTATGGGTTTCAAGCATAAGCGAAGTCATTTTCAGCTCATTTTTAAGCATTTGTTTGGCTCATTGTTACCAGTAGATCCTCAGGCCCGTAGCGAGGTTTTAAGGCTTGGGGAGACAAAATACATTTTAGGGGGGAAAGATTTTTTATTATATGTTTAAAGTTAATATTCTATCAATAAATATAATAAAAAAATTTCTGGGAGCAACAAAATTTGAGGGTCACTGCCCCCGAATGATTCCCCGACGCTATGGGTCTGTAGAACCTTGACCCTTGAATTTTTCTGCGAGGCTTTGCTTCCCACCAAGATTCTTCCCCCCACCAAGACGTGATGTGAGTGACACTCAGCCAAGCTTTTTCATTTGCACTCTTTGTAAGCTGTTGACTTATGCCTCATCCAGCATTTGTTGATGCGTAAATTGTGAACACCACACAAAGCAAAAAAATGTTTCAAGATACTTCAATCATTCAAGATACCTTAAGTTTTCAGTGAAGCGAAGAGTTGCAGCCGAATGAATGAAAATATCGCAATCGCGTTGCAGCATCGTTATTGATTCAATGTCGAGACCAAGATGAACATTTTCCAGATCACAAGGAATACAGTGCAATTTCTCCGCAAAGTTAGGCTGCAGTTTTCGCAAAATGTCGAACGCCTAAAATTCCAAGCAACAGAAATGTCGGTACTAACTTCACTTGGTCATAAAGTAGCTCCAAATGTCTTTGTAGCGTTGTACAGTATTAAGATTTTTAAATTTGAGTTACTTCTGTCTTTGCTGGACGGCAGGGAGTCAACGACGCGGTATTTGCTGGAAAGGACAAATAAAGGCAGCTTCTAAACGTTGAACAAGTTGCAAGAAATATTACCAAAGTTTTAATTTGCGAGTGAAGAGCAGTCTCCCGGAATTTCACTACAAAATGACTATGTCGATCTCGTGATGGGAGGATTAGAGAATACTGTTAGTTTTTATACTTTAGTCTGAACATGAAACATCTTCCAAATATCTTTTCAGTGCAAACGCTGGTGTCTTAATCTAATCGCAAAATTTTGATTTGTAACGAACTGGCTGTTGTGTATGCTCTTGCAGCCTTTCTTCAGGGGTGACATTCTTCTTTTTTCTGATGAGTAACATAATCTTCTTAACATCCGGGCATACTCGAAGCAGCTTTTCCACGAGGCCTTGTCCAAGAAATCCAGTTCCGCCAGTCAGTCCGACTGTTTTGCCACTGAAGAATTCGTGCAAGGGCGGACATGTCTAACCAATAAAAATTACAAATAAAGTTTTTTAAAGTAACCAAACAAAATTTGTAGTGCAGCAAGCTTTATGGCTTACCCCTCTCTGTTGCTGGGTAATTGTTACTCGGAAACATGTATGGGCCCTAACGAAGTCAAAAGATGCTGAACTTGTACATAAGTTTGAATCTAACTGAGTGGAAAGGACACAAATTCAGGCACTATTCCAGCTGCCAAGTGATAAAATCCGAAAAGACAATCGTTTGACACGATATAAAACAACTTGAATGCCAAAAATTTTGACAAGCAGTTAGAAAGAGAGTAATAATGCATAAACGTCAATAGCATCATCTGAAAACGTTAGTTCAATCTTTGCAGTGAAGCTGCTTCTAGAAAGCGATGTTGTTGGATTCCAAGGTTTGGATCAATGCAAACCAGCCTGTTACTTTAATCTGAGGAGTTTAAATCGGAAACCTAAACTTTAGGACTAGAAACCAATCTATAGTGCATCAGTTAAAAGTTTTGAGACCAATCCAAAGTCCGTGAAATCAGCGCGCTAAAGGAGGATTCGTATCTGGACTTGAACAAGAAACATTATTTGCAATAAAAGGTGTTGTAAAATTACCGGCCCTGATAAAAAAATACCGTCGAGATACTATATGTGTTTTAACTAGTATGGAACACACTATATTTTAATTACATTGATTTTTTCGTTAGAAATATTCATATACAAACATAGAAATAGAGATTTTATGCTAGATGACCACTTGCCTAAAAATATATCCTACCTGAGATACATTAAATGTGTCCTCTGCAATGTCGTTCATTTCTCTGTAACAATATCGAAATAATCTAAAAGTTCACTTTAAATATCCTGTGGGAGTCGAAACAAAACGATATGTTGTAGATTTACTTCAATGTACAAAAACTAAAAATTTAATTGATTTCACAAAAACTTAAAGTTTTAACTGATGTACCTTGATTTGCCTTCGAACACTACATCACTTTTCTCTAAAACCTCCACCCAAGTAATCGTAAACGAAATAGCAATCCACTGATTTTTTCACCCCGAAACTCTCCGCTTTTGAACCGCTGTTAGTCCTCGCTTTTTTGTACCAGTGCGTATGGATGCAAGCAAAACCATGAACAGGTGTTTACAAGCTGGTTTTCATCAATTTCATTAAGACGATACAAAAATATTGAAGTTTTCATTCCTTTCAAAGGCGGTAAATAACAATGGTGAAGTGCTATACGGGATTTTTGACAGCATTTCTTTTACATCTTCTCCCTTGCCTAAACCTTAAGAGCAATGCTCTGCTGCGACCTGCAGCCTTACTCCTCCGAATAACCCCGATACCGGTTTTACGATACGATTTAACTGACGTCATCTCGGAAGAATCTGTGCCGGCCACAAGCACAGTGGGCATCACATTCCATGACGTTTCACTAAAACTTCCCACCTGTCCGCTTTAAGTGTTTGTTTTAAGCTTCCCCTTGAACTGCTCAGCGGTTTTCAGATCGATCAGTCTTTTGACCAGCAGCGTGCCTGACATGTGCACCGCCTGGACTGGGCGTCGCAGTACATTTGGCGCCCCCATGCATTGTTCAAATCAATTTACGCATTGCTGTAGAAAGCAAAATTAAGGCCAACTTATTCACTCACTAAAGCATTGGCAACAGTATAAAATGGTACCCGATGTTACACAGCAGAACGTGAATCACCGGCTGAGTATGTTTACATTCGTTCAATCTTTGGGTTTAAGCCCATAAACTCGCTGGTATAATCACTCAGCGATGACAAAACCCTCGTTTAACCCGGTCGGCATCTTTTTCGGCTCCGATGTACTTCGTGGGTGGGTCGTTTCCGAGTGGTGCTTGGCAAGTTGGTTGACTCTTTGTGCCATATTTTGCGATAAACAAGATAGCACTTATTAAATTCAAAAGTAAATATTTTATATTGTTAAGCAACGTTTCACAGTGGTGCTTACTCAGACTTAGGCAGTTTGATTGCATGGTGGGGTACATGAGTGTCTTTGCGGATCCAACTGCCACTGTGCCATTTTCACAGTACATTTACATACTGTGCTGTGTCCATACAATGACAACGATTTGAACGATTGGCATACAGCAATCGCTTGGTCGTAAATGTGACACTCAATTGAGGAAATTTATTTAACCCCAAGTCTGGTCGCTTTCGACGCACATTCTGAACGGCGTGTAGCAGACAAAAATTCTCAGGCAACTTTAAAACAGGGCTGGTTGAAGTCTCTCGACAGTATTGTTTAGTTTGTTTGTTCCTGGCAATCGTCAAGTTCACCCAAAACACTCAACCCTTTTGCATTTTCGCCCCCGCTGTTTTGCGATGTTTGGGAAAACAGGAGAGAACCCGAGATATTTGTGAAAACAGGAGAGAACCCGAGATATTTGGGAAAACAGGAGAGAACCCGAGATATTTGGGAAAACAGGAGAGAACCCGAGATATTTGGGAAAACAGGAGAG
>Ga0210059_1016154_pt1 | contig 10799 bp, 6 predicted proteins | sample Ectturendosymbi2_FD_188042 | JGI IMG/M metagenome (GOLD analysis project Ga0210059, IMG submission 188042) | Ecteinascidia turbinata endosymbiont from Florida, USA - Sample 2 (SPAdes) (version 2) | ecosystem: Host-associated > Tunicates > Ascidians > Unclassified | place: Key West, Florida... | reverse complement strand
CGTTGGTGGTAGGACCACAGGAATACCGATACTTGTTCGCTAACTTGTAACACTTCGTACAATACTACATTACAGACACTTCCTCAACATAGTTGTTGGCTAAGTCGTAACACTTGGTACAACACTACATCCAGAGTTGGACGTGAAAATCGCATTTATAAAATAGAGTCCAACCTGCCTAAGTCCTGATGAAGTACGAATGGTTTGTGGCCTGCACACATCCTCAAACTAACACTGTAACGTCCGAGCACTCAGTCACAAAGTAAAATACGGTTGTAGTGTTCAAATAATAAGGACTAATACTGGTATAAACAATCTGACTGCAGCAAAGCGCGCGACCATACATTGTTGGACTCTTCGCATCGTTCAAGAAACAGATACACATTTTTTCAGTAAGGTCTCAAAGGTAGGAATGTTGCATTGAACTTGATAACTACCAACACTCGCTCGCCACGGCAGGTTGTACAGAGACTTGCAACCAAAGTTATAGGCCGCACGCAATCAAGGGATATATGCCTTCCTGAAATCACACCAATAATTATGATGCATACATGGACCTACAGAAGGAACGAATGAGTGCATTTTTCACTGCGTTCGAACATCGGGAAAGGAAGCTCGCAGCTTGTTCACTGCTCCATATTGATATCGCATTTGTCTCTGAATGTCTTTGTCATCTGAGAGCTCAATATCTAATACAATCCCCAAATATTTGTAGCTGGAAACAGATTTTACTTTCAGTACATCCAGTGTCAGCTACGGGATGGCTGTGTTTTTGCACTCTTAGCCTTTAAAAATCATACAAACAGTTTTGTTGCAGTTGAAAATAATTTCATTCAATCCTGCATCAGCCTGACACACATCTAGTATTCTTTGCAACCCACGTACACTTGGACAAAACACACAAATGTCATCAACAAACGTCAAGTGGTTCAATAAGATTTCACCAATATAATACCCAGCTTTAATGTTGCTTGGTTCAAGAGATAAATCATGTAAATATAGAGCAAAAAAGTATGAACGCAATACTCCCCCTGGTCTAACCCCATTAGTAACATGAAATGGTTCGGACAAATTCATATATATAAATAATTTGAAATGAATAATGTATAAACATATCTTTTTCCTTCTCTTGCTAACTCTAAATGTACTCTTACAGATAGGCAAATGTACCACTAGGGGCACATGTACCCCGGTTTCGGAACCCTTGTTCTACATGCATTTCAATTCGCTTATAACTTAAATTCGGCAGTAACGTTCTTTATACTGTACAATACCCTGGATGTGCCGTTGTCGGCAAACTCTGTAGTTACCTTGCTTGTTAACTCAAGGGGGTGAAGTTTCTTGCGTGTTGTGTTCTCCCAGACAAGAAACTTTACGGTAATTGCCTTTACTGGCTGAATATACTGTATTGAATTTTTTTTCACCTTGCCCTGGAAAACAGAGTTTGCCGTGAAATTTTCCACTATATTGAATATATTTTTTACCATTCAGGATTTTTGAGCAACTTGCGGTTGCCCTCAAACACAGAGTTTTCCCTGAAAATTTTCACTGTATTGAATATACTTTTACATTCAGGATTTTTGAGCAACTTGCGCTTGCCCTGAAAAACAAAGTGTGCCCTGAATTCACTGTATTGAATATATATTTTTTTATCATTCAGGATTTTTGAGCAACTTGCGCTTGCCTTGAAAACAGGGTTTGCCCTGAATTCACAGTATTGAATATATATTTTTTATCATTCAGGATTTTTGAGCAACTTGCGCTTGCCCTGAAAAATACGAGTTGCCCTGATATCTTTCACTGTATCGAACAGTGGTGTGTTTAAGGGGAGGCGAGCGAGGCACTTGCCTCGGGCCCCCCCTTTTTGGGGGCCCCCCCTTGAGGTGCTATGCGTGTAAATTTTCCTTACTTTTGATGAAAAATTTATTGTTCACTCATATAATGTACTACAAAGCAGATCATAAGTAAGTACTCTGCTTTCAAAGTGGCCCCCTAGAGAAACTGTAATGTACAGGTACTTCGCTTTCAAAGTGGCCCCAACAGCAACTGCAATTTGAAGGTAATGTGCTTTCAAAGGGACTCCCATCAGTCCCTGAAATGTGTAAGCACTCTGCTTTTAAAATTTCATTGAAGGGGCCCCTAAAAGAAACTGTAATGTGTAAGTACTCTACTTTCAAAGATGCCCCTACAGAAACTGTAGTGTGCAGGTACTTTGCTTTCAAAGGGGGATCCAACAGAAACTGCAATTTGGAGGTAATCTGCTTTCAAAGGGGCCGCAACAGCCACTGAAATATGTAAGTAGGCCTACTCTGCTTTTAAACTTCATTGAAGGGGCCTTAAAGAAACTGTAATGTGTAAGTAACTGCTTGCAAAGGGGACCCCAACAGCAACTGTAATGTGTAAGCACCTTGCTTTCAAAGGGGCCCCCAACAGCAATTGCAATGTTTGAGTACCTTGCATTCAAAGGGCCCCCAACAGCAACTTTAATGTGTAAGTACCATGCTTTCAAAGGGGCCACCAACAGCAATTGCAATGTGTAAGTATCTTGCTTTCAAAGGACCCCCAGCAGCAGCTTTAATTTGCAACCAGTGTACCTTTCAGAGTAGCCACCAACAGCAAGTGTAATGTGCAAGTACTATGCTGTCAAAGGGACCCCCAATAACAACTGTAATGTGTAAGTACCGTCCTTTCAAAGCAACCCCACCACCATCTCCAATGAGCAAATAAAGAAAAGCTTCAAACCAACTTCTATACCTAAAAATATTTTGGGTTAAAATTTCTTCCAAAAAGTTCTGAAAAGACCCTATCAAATAAAAGCAAATAGGCCTACTAACACCAAATGATAACTTTTTATACCAAAAGATAATTTTTTATACCAAATGATTGATTTGTAGAGATTGAAGTATTTGGTATATTGGTAATTTTATGAAAATGCCACAGATGAACAAAAAGTAGTCTGCAAAGACTGTTAATAAGAAAGGCTACATTCATGCTTCTTATCACGTAGTAGAAATGACAATTTTTGAGTATTATGAATAGGCTACTTATTTTTCCTACAGATATTTCAGGTGGTTTGATTTAGCCTTTGCTTGAAGTCACAGGTTATTTGAAGCTTGACTAATAAATGGTTGGTTTAAGATAGACCTGGTAGCTTGGTAGGTGATGTTTAAGATCTTGTGCCAGCTCTTAGCCAATATAACTTGAACCGCTTTTTCTTAGCACAGATTTAATCAATTGTGCAGGCTACTTGTTGCAGTAGAAATGTTTTCGATAAAGTACATGATCAATTATTCCCAACTATTGCACATTTTTCAAACAACTTGTGGCAATGCAAGATGAGGGCAGCCTTGACTCATCCAGCCTCAAAGCTTTCCAAAACAAGTCTCTAACTGGATGCTTGTGTATGCTATGTTTTTGCAGTTAAAAGGATGAAATTTAAAACAAACTTAATGTTTTAAATTTTTGTTGTTTTTCATATGGATGTGAACAAATTCAGGATGTGAACAAATTGGATGTGGATGTAAACAAATTCAGAATACCAACTACCAAGCATTTTTTCAACGGGGGAAAGTGTGAAACTTTCAAAGGGGTAAACTTTGTAGTTTATTGATGGTGAATGCAGAGAAAGGGGCGCGAAAATTAAGTGGGGCGATGCCAACTTGCTATTGCCTAACTTTTATGTGTTGCCAGCCTTGTCTTCCCAGCTTTCAGTATTTTCAAAGTTGTGCATCATGAACACTCTTTTGCATTTTCTCCTTCTGCTACTTCAGTTATGCCGTAGTCTCAGGAACATATCCTTGGGTGGCCGTATCTTAATCAAATCAGAAGTGTTTATCACGGTTGGCTGAGTATGATGACGTCATCAGAGGGCCCCTTTTTAGTCTTGCCTCGGGCCCCCCCAATCCTAAACCCACCACTGGTATCGAAATATTTTTATCATTCAGGATTTTTGAGCAACTTACGCTTGCCCTGAAAACAGAGTTTGCCCTGAAAACAGAGTTTGCCCTGAATTCACTGTATTGAATATATATTTTTTATCATTCAAGATTTTTGAGCAACTTGCGTTTTCCCTGAAAACAGGGGAGCGGCCGCCCCCCCCGCCTCGTACGCCTATGGCTGTCATATTAATTTAATGAAAAAGTTAGCTTTATCACACACATTCGATGATCACCATTTACCATTGCCAAAAATGTTTGAAGAATAGTGGATTTGAATGTTCTGGAAATTATGAAAATAAGATGTGATTAACTTATTTCATCATTAAGCATACCATTCTTTAAACATTTTGTGCTCTTGTGTCTATGATCGCGTCTGTATGGACCACCAGTCTGTAGTAAACTATTATTATTTAATGCAGTTGATTATCAGTTGACAAGAAAGAACTGTAGTTTTCACAATGTCAAACTCTTGAATATGTAAATTATGAAGAACAATTCCAAAGTAAAAGAGCAAAGAAACTCCACAAATATACCTCTTGAATGTCACAACTGACAGGCAGTCATCTAACTCAGCCTGGTCCAAACACTGGCACGCGGGCCGCATGCGGCCCGCGAACGCTTTCTGTATGCCATATGATATCTTACACAAAATCATAAATACAGTATTAGCCACACAGCCCTTGTAAGTCACACATCATTGAAGTGTATGTCAGTATGTAACTATTAGCGGGTAACATTATCTTTTTACATTTTATGACGTTACAATAGATATAACCTCTAGGCTAGGCTAACACTGCAGTACCCTTTGACGCCAAAGTATGTGTTTAATTTTTTATCTTTGTCGCAAGCATAGAATCTGTATAATCATTTTTCGAGTTAGATTAGAGCAGTGTTTTTCAACCGGTGTTCCGCGGAATCTCAGGGTTCCGCGAGTGGCTACCGGGGGTTTCGCCGAAACAGACCGAAATTGCAGGGTAGAAAATTCCAACCACATTTCTATGTAGTTGTAGCAATACCCCTGTTTCACAGTATCCTTGCCACTATAAATTATATTGAAACATCTGTTTATCCATTGCTTTAACTTATTGCTCCCTTTGTATTCCCTCATATGCGCTAAGGCGTGAATTGCCATTGTACGTAACTCCCTTTTTTCCTGTAACTTTGTATTGCATGTGGGACTGAGGTTATCTACGTCAGAGGTTCGCAAATACTTTTTGGCGCAACCCTAAAAGAAAGTTCTAAATTCTCGCGACCTAAACATTTCGTGAGCATATTATCATGTCATGGAAAATAGTTTGCAAATAAATATCAAATTCAAGACTAATGTTGATAGCAGCAATTTTCTTGCACAAAATTGTATGAAACTTAGCACATAAACAGTGAATGATTGCATTTATTCTGTCTAATGAAAATGGCAAACTTAAAATCTAAATTTAAATTATTTCGCGACCCAGAGTGGAAGGTGTCGCGACCCAAATTTGGGTCGCGACCCACGATTTGCGGACCCCTGATCTAGGCCATACTAAATTGGCGTTTCCAACAAAATCATGCATTTTGATGATTTTATGATAAAACGCAAAAGAGACATTTTTGGTTCATTACTAGGGTTGCCAGATGCGTTTTGTAAAAATACCAGCCATTTTGTCAACAGTGCCAGATCTTAGCTGTGTCGTAATTCGTAAGCAGCACAAGGAAAACAGAGACAATCAGTATTGTTATGCAACAACAATTTTTCCGTATTTTGGCTGGCCGGCCCATTGCATTTCGGTGTGTGCTTGACGTGGCAATCGCTCCAAAGATTGCGTCAACAGAAGCAAATACACTTCGCTGAAAGATCTGTCTTGACAAGATTCACTGCTAGAGTCATTATAATTTGAGGAATTTTGCGTTAGTTGTTTCTGAAGTTACGACAAATTATTTATTTTCAAAATACCGGCTTCAGGCACTGATCTTCAAAATACCGACTTTTTACCGGCCCCTGCTAAATAAGCAGTAAAATACCGCCAATGCCGCTGAAATGCCGGCCATCTGGCAATCCTATTCATTTCAAAAAACAGGATAGACAATTTGCATAAGGTTCCATGAGCAATGCAAACATTTGCGGAAGGTTACGCTGCAGCAAAATGGTTGAAAAACGCTGGATTAGAAGATGTGCATTGTGGAAGTAATGAAGTGATATTTAGTCAAGTACAGCAATTTAACAAAAAATTAGTGTCAAAAGAGAAGTGTCAGAGAAATACAGAAAGTTCAATTTTAACTGGGAGCAAACCACAGTGTCTTGCGAGGTTGCAAGTAATATCCGTTCCGAAAGAGTTTTTATTTAAAGAGGCATTACAGTACCAAACATGAGAAAACATACGGGAAATACCACGGAAATCCTAGGGAAGCATTTTGAAATAACTGAAGGGTAAACAGGTCAGCAACCAGGGGGACAACCGGGGAATCGCCCCCGCTTAAGAGACTTTGCACTGAAGATGGGCTCTGTGTTCGTAATTTGCGAAAGTACTTTCTCAAATATGATGCGCTTGAAAAGCGACACACGAAATAGAATGGCTGATGAAACCTGCATGCCTGCTTGTGTCTGCCAACTACAGAAATTAAAGCGGACATTAACTTTATAACCAAAAAATTGTTTTGTTATTTTGTTGGTGTGTTGTGTATCTTTTTTCTAACAGAAAATCTCTATTTTAGGTCGCAAACAAACAAGCAGAAAACCTAAAAATTATCCTAGAATAAAAAATTTCGGCAGGCGTACAGCAAAAATTACGTCTATTGGAACAGCAAACGAGTCTTTTAATTGCAGTGGAGTTCCTCTCTTTGCCGCCCGCAAATTTTTCCTGTAATGTGTCCCTTCATTCATGCTCGTAGTCTTGGACCACCTTGATCTAACTACTTTAGTACTTGAAACAAAGGACATTAGGCCATGCATATATTGATTCATTTCTACAGTTTATATTGTTGTGGACAAAATTTTCTTCAACCTAAATCACATGTATTTCGAGACGATTCAGGAATATCGTTTGATAAAACGTGCAAAACCCACAAATCAAATTCTTATCTTCTGACTTTCTTGCAGTGACCATCGTGTTTCCAGCGCATCAAGCGCTAGAAAACAAGGGAAATATAATTCGGATTAAAATTTTGTCTGAAGCAGATTCAAAAACAAAAGCATGACAGACTTTCTGATGAAGCTGGAAGTCGAACTCTGTGCGGTCAAAGCAGAATGTCTCTTTTGCCGAATATCTGCTCAACGGGAGCAGAGGAGGTGGGCAAAGACAAAACGTGACAGGCAAGTATGTACAATGTAGGAAGTTTGTTGCAGTACCTTTGCCAAAAATGCAAGCTTTCCATTGGAACATTCTGTTCTCCATCAATTCCATGCATCGTAAAACTGCCTTCTGTTGGAAAGCGTTAGTGTTGATTCTAAGTCCAATTTTTGTAAGCACTGCTGTACTTGGATGTTAATCTTGATCTCGAAACAGGTCACTGAATTAACACTAATGTAGCGTAACACAAACTAAACTAACAGCTTTCCTTAGTTTTAGTAACCAGTATACATCACTTGATCCTGCCATCATGACAAATGGCTGGCAACAGCAAAAGGCCTCCATTGTTGGGGTTATTGAAACGTCAGCAAACTTGCCTCAGCGAAGAAACCTTCATAATCATTATAAGGCAAATCAACAAATAATTATAAACAACTGGTTTTTGCAAGACTTCATCAACAAATAACTCACGCGCAAAGTCTCAAGACTAAGGACTCGAGACCGAAATCGTCCGAGACCGAGACGAGACCTGAAACATTCGAGACAGACTCAAAAAATGGGTCTCGAGACTCGAGACCGAGTCTCGAAGACTCCATCACTGCTAAACACAGTGACTAAAACTTTGCAAAGCAAACGTTAACCTGAGACAGGTCAACCATTTCTGAAAATGAAATACTTCATGTCAAGCTTAGCAAGGGTATGAATGACCATAGTCACAGAATAGCAACAGAAGATCCATTATTACTATTTGGGTCCGAGAATGTTCACAGGTGTGTACACACAGTTTAGCCTGAAAAACTTCAAAAACAGACCATTTTACTCGTTCCTTGCAATACAGTACAGTATTTGTAATCTTGCAAAAATCCTACTTTTCACTTATAGTAGTGAAACTTCAGAAAAGTAGCTATGGAGCATACTTGCTTTCCAAGCGATTCTTCTACTAGTGGTTTAAGATTGGTCCACACTTGAGTCTTGTTAAACAATTTCATGTCCATAGGCAAAACCCATGGAGCTGAGGTGATAGACCACTTGCCCTTTGATGATTCTTTAGTGTAATTCTGCAAGGTAACAGTCATTTGAAGTAAGTTTTTTTGCATGTAATAACAATTCAATAAGTGGGTTGCATTAAATAACGAATTTAATAATGTGGTATACTTGCAGACAAGTACAGTCTTCACATATAGCCAAAAGTTATAAGTCTGCTGGTTTACTTATTGGCTAAAAGCACTTAAAAATTTTTTTCAATTGAAAAATACTGTTCTTGTTATTACAAAGTGCAAACAACTAGAGCAGTTAAAAATGACAGGTAAAATTGAGGGCTCTCAGATAGCTATGAGCTTTCTCTGCCATACGCTGCTTCCGTAGTTTTTCGATGACTTATAGTCCACAAAAGCTCAAGCATCCATTCTGCTATGATTAGAATATGAAATGACTAATAGTAGTAAGTCTATGACAGGTCACAGGTTTCAAATTGTGAGTCTATAAAAAGCGAAATTAATGTGAATCACTAGACCAGTGGTTCTTAACCAAGGGGTACGCCCAGCCATGGGGGCACTAGGCGCAAGCGCTTAAGTGCTGTACAATGTTGAAAGTTTGATCAATAAATTTACTAAAAAATGCATTTGCTTTTACAACTTATTTATAGCTAAGGGGGCTTGAAACAAAGGACAAGTACTTAAGGGAGGTGGACCAGACCTTTGATGAACTTTGAATAACGTTGTTTCAAATAAGGACTGAAAATGTGTGAAGTCAACTTCCTAGTAAAATAATTTGATGATTGACTCCATTGGAGACTTAATGCATTGAAAATTACAGTTTTAAGAAATTTATTTGTAAACAGCTTTAAATACCGATGAATAAAACTCATGCTGCAAACTTTCAAATATTAGAATCAGACCTAACTTTACAGGAAAATGTGTCACATCAACATTTGCTCTACGTATAGATAGGTATCATCAAGTCATAAAAGTGGTCAACAGCTGATGGACTATTATTTGACTGCACCACACAAGGTGAGTATTCTGCTTTGGCAGATGTATTTCACACATAGCTAAAGCCCTTTCTAGAATGTGCAAGTATTAACTTTGAGAAACAGCAACCCATAAGCAAGGACAACTGTATTTACCACGGGCAATTTAGGTAAGGATGAACAAAGCAGACATTCAAATGTGGAATTGGCATTTTATAAGACATTCAATTTATGGAGCATTCGTTGAAATTAATTGGATTCCCGTATAGCACTGCAAATATACCACAGCATGCATATAACATTAAGCTATAGTTTGCTGTTGTGCAAGAAAGACTGAAGAAAACCAAGATACGACAATAAAAAGCAATATCTAAAGTTGAAGGTGCTTTTAGTATTAGTAAGATAAAGATTGACACAAGAGAAATCAGTGGATTTCTGATTTCATCTTGACCAATCAGCATCATACATTAAATAAGAAGTTTTAGGAAAACGATGTATGATAATGCAGACCACAAACATCACTGTTTCTGAATTTTTAATTGCACATTTTTAAGGCAACAGAGCATTACTTGTGTAAAGATGTTCAGACTGAAAAACTTACATATACACAAAGCATGAAACTTACTAGCTACGTGGTAACGTTGGTACCTGTCACTTAGGTTAATAGGCTGGGCTTAATCTCATGGTCAGTTCTAACGAAAGACATAACGTGGTACTTGCAGCTTGTATAGACTCATGGTTGGCATTAATGGTAAGTGCGAAAAATGGACCGAATGCAGTGCTGCTGTTGACTTGTCACTGATGCAGTATTCACTACAAAATTAGTTATGTCTCCCCCAGCGCAAGCTCAAACAACATTTGAAAAGAGGGTCGAAGGATTAGTGATACTGCCTTGATATATATTGCATATCATCTAAACCAGGCCTGCACAACGTACGGCCCGGCGGCCCCAAAACCATTTTTTGCGGCCCGCGAGAGCTTTCTCAATTGCAGAAAATGTTGCAAAAGCTCGATCTCAAATAAGTAATTGTCGTTCCAGAATTTCTTACATGCTACAGTGAAATCTCCACATCGAAATGAAATGAACTTTTGTGGCTCATGGCAAATTTGTTATAATTTGACCCTTCGAGGTTTCTGAGTTGTGCAGGCTTGATCTAAACAATAACTACTACCGTTTAATGAATCAACAGTAATGAAACAAAAAAAAGGTTTGTCTATTTACCAATTACAGCAATTTTGGCATTACTAAAAAGAGTACAGAAACACAGAAGACTGCTGCAAATTACAGAAGAGCAACTAAGAAGTCCCTGAAGAAAGATTTGATAACTTTTGTTATGACTTGCCACATCTAATAACTATAATTATTCCACAGCTCAACTACACAAAAAATATTCACTATCCTACACAAGAAAAAATCCCTTAAATCACACATAAAAAACGCGTGGTGCAGAACACTATTACTCACAATATGCATATACGTGTACGTGCGCGGGTTGATCAAAGCAGAATGCAATGCAATGAAATTTTGTGCATCATTCATGTTTAGTGCACCATCAATAATCCAGGCAGTGTTTCCATCACCAATATCCAAAACACGACTTAACCGCAAAGGACCAACATCCATTT
>Ga0210059_1016153_pt1 | contig 10800 bp, 9 predicted proteins | sample Ectturendosymbi2_FD_188042 | JGI IMG/M metagenome (GOLD analysis project Ga0210059, IMG submission 188042) | Ecteinascidia turbinata endosymbiont from Florida, USA - Sample 2 (SPAdes) (version 2) | ecosystem: Host-associated > Tunicates > Ascidians > Unclassified | place: Key West, Florida... | reverse complement strand
CCCCGCTGCAGACCTTTCGTTGCGTTCCGCGATTGTTCACTTTATCCGAAACAATTGTCTTTATTTCGTCTGCTATGGCTGATCAGCGCATGCGCTGACCGCATTGGCTACTTTACCAATTTCTCCAATATGACAGAACTGTTGCACGAGCTCAAAAAGAGCAGATGTTAACATAGAAGCATTCAGACACTTGATAATGTCTCAGCAGGGAAAAAGGAAAACTAAAAGTTTGCTGGACGTCTACGCATAACAAAAAATCGAAAGTTTTTTTGCGTACTTTATGCGCACTCTCAATTCAGGTGTACTTGAACGAAATTCGGTCTTGCAAGCCGGGGTGTGCGCCGGCCAGCCCAGACGCACACCTTCTATGCTTGACTGCTAGTATTCGACAAGACATTAGCGCAACCTCATTTTGCAGTTGTAAATTGCTCTAAAGCATTGATGAGTGTGTTTTACTCCCCTGTTTCAACGCGCAGCCTGTTATTTTTGCAGTTATGAACTGCTGTGTCGTAGCGTTGAGTTTATTTTCCTACGATAGCCTAGCTTGGAGCGCTGATAGTTTGTAATAAATTCAATGACACATAAAATAAATGAGTGGGTGTAGAAAAATATGCACATTGTGTCAACAAACTTCGCCAAAACGTTGGTTTGGAAACATGAATATGGCGTCAAATTATGATGTCACAAACAGCGGACACCAAATGCAAATGACCACCATATGCCACTAAATGAAACCCCCATGAAACTCTTCTGCGTACGCCACTGATATCACAACCTAGCTTACTCCGCAGAGCACAAACAACAGACTAACATTTAACTGAAAGACTTCTGTTGTAATATACTGAGTAAGGTAAGCACGGCCGGATTTAGCTGATGGTAGGTCCAAGGCTTTTCCACTTATCGCACTGAGGCCCCCTATCGCACTGTTACGAGGAAAAATTGAAAAGTGCTATTCAGTTTAAGCTAAGCCGAAAATGACGATGTGGATGCTCTGAAAGTACGGTCAATAAAAATTCAAAATGATTACTTGAGTGCCCCACGATCACTGCGCTTGTTGCTGCCTTCTACGCAAAAATGTTCAATGACACGGATGTGTTGCAATCGTACTTGGCTGGTGGGAGCAGGATCATCAAGTTGTTGCAGGGAAACCAACCGGAAATGTCATGGTTAAATATTTGACACAGCACATGGCCTACGGTTTTATAAGTGGCATATCTGATTTTTCTTACCTGTGCTCGAAGAAAAACAAACATCTTGTGTTCCCGCATAAAGGTGTTAAAGCACAACGTGTGGACCACGTTGCGACCCGCTCACCACGAATGTAAATCTCACACACACGAGCAAAACACGTCAAGGAAAACGCACCCAAATGGTTGCAACTGGTAGGTTCACGGTTCTCGCGTTTGTTATTTTTTTCAAACTGCTGAGAATCGAATTCAAGTCGCAAACAAACGGTCGCGCGAAAGCACATGAGATTTAAACCAGAACCGTCGCCAGAAAGTCTTCACTATAGGGGGCTTTACATATGCGCATGGGGACTAGACATTCTGAAAATTTGATAAAATCTCCACTGATTACAGTGTTTCATATTTCAATATGGAGGGAATGCTTCTCGTGGCGACGGGGGTGTTTTAAACTTCCTTTATGTTGTCATTATTGAAAAACGTACAAAAAGATACATTGAATCAAGTAAGACTGAACAGAGCATAGTAAACAAGTAAAAATGATTTTTGTTCTGGCCTTCTTCATAAAGAATCATCTACGAGTTCATTAACATTTTTTTGCCTAAGTTTGGTACATTTAATGCACCGATTGCCTAGTGTGTGCAAACTCTCTTGGAACATTGCTTCCCTTTAGTTCAGTTTAATTCTTTTGAATCTTGAAAAAGACCTTCCTCCTCAGCAGTTGCTGTAGTAACCATCAAGCTAAGAAATAAGGGTCCGCAGGGTTGGATAAACTAAGAACCACTACTCTGAGGCATTAGACCCAAACGCGCTTTTGTCATCTTCTCCCTTTTCTTTGTCTCGTTGGGTAAGAGATCTGTGGTTGCAAGTTGGCAAATTGACTGTTGCTTGCTGTTCAAGCTCATTAAGATCTTCTCTGATTTGTTTAGCATGGGAGAAGCACAAGCTTGCGCAATTACTCAATAGCAATTGGATTTCTGAATGACTTTGTGGAAGAAAATTTAAATGAAAAAATCGCATCTAAAAATATCAAACGACCTTTACGTAATAGAAACGCTAACAAAACCGCAGAATTGTTTAGAAGCAACTATGTTTTTATTGTAGGATAATGCTGCTAGCCCTACACAACGTGTAGTGTGTAGTACACACAGCTAATATCTACAGTGCAACTTTTAAGCTTTGAATAGGTGCATTTCAAACACAAACAGTCACAAGCCTTTCGCCTGATTCATACATAACGAAACAGGACGCAGCCAACGTGCATTGTGTATATCGACGCAATAGTCGGCATGCGGCTTGACCAACGGTCATATTGAGATTTATGGAAATTCTTTAGAAGACCCTGGCGTTATCAACACGGAATCTGAATACGTGAATAAAACTAAATTTCAAGAATAATTCAAGCATAAAATTTTGACGAATAATTGTCGAGCTGATCACACACCGGCAATTGACTCTATGCGTACCACAGTTTGCTGGAGGCCCTCTTGGATATTGAGGTCCTAGGCCTAGGCTTAAGCCTATATGCCTATAGGTAAGTCCGGCCCTGAACGTAAGTCGTAAGGGGATTTCGTGGACATTTATTTGCTATATGTTCATATGCACGTATTCAGGACAATTTTTCCTATCATTACGTAGTGAAACTCAATTAATTTTTGTCTTCTTAGTAACACTTTCCTGCTGAAATGCAAACAATGTCACAACACGTCATGGCATAGGTTGTTACATTTAAACGAAAGAATAAACTTGTACAGTACAATCAAGTTGCAAGGCAACAAAGCAAACAAAAGAACTCAGCTTCCTCATCAACACCTCAATCACACGATGCCTTGGCACTCATACGAAATCAATGGCATTTGTTTGTGAACCGGGGCGCGAACAAACTCATATCTATGAACGAAAAAACAGGATTTGCCGCAAATGAGTTGCCTTTAACATTACCTGAACATGGTCAGTTGTGTTTACTGTACTTCAAAGTTAAACCGTTTATGAGGCATAATCCTGCTTTTTCGTTTGGCATATTCGGAGAGGCGATAAGTTGGTGAGCAACCGATATCAGCCCCGTCGTTTCCCAGCATGTCGTTGCCCTAGAGAAACCACTGTTGTTTGTTGGTAAAACCTTGACGGATTTTTAGTTTTTAACACCACTTCTTCATATAAAGTGACCGTTTGCCTCGCAGTGTTGTCGTTCGTACAAGCAGCCCACTTACAAGATCCGACATTCTGTCCATTAGACACAACACACGCTCTTAATTATGCTTTGAGACATCAGTGAACGTGCGAAGGAAACATCACCCATTTTAAGAAAAGCAGCGGAAACTAAAGAAACAAAGAAAAAGCGAAAAGAAATTTTTTAAATCTTGTTTTTGTTTGCCACAACAGTAAACCTGCGAAATATATTTTTGTTGTTTAGTGATGCCATCACCACTTGCAACTCTAAAATAATAAAGTAGGGAGCCAATTCGGGGTCAATAAAAAGTTTTAGGGAATTTGACTGAGTTATGCTAAAGGTACTTTATGGATATGTAATTTAATCATGCTTCCTGGGGGCAAAAGAAAATCATTTAACCAAAATTGTCCACCACTATCGAAATCCAAACCAAGACTGCAGTCTTTGTAGTTTTTTTCAGGCTCTAACAAAGCAAATGCCTTTCCTCAAAGTCATTTCATCTTCGTCGTCCCAACAGCTATCATCGAAGAACCTGCATATACGCAATAGCTCGTCGGTAATGCAGTTTGTCTGGTTCGTTGATATACAATGCCACTTTCTGCGCCAGTCGCTCAGCTATTATAGCATACTTCCTCTTTGAAAAATCCACATTCCTTGTGTTGACATTTTGAACAGTTAAGCGATGGATTCCAATTTCATTCAGTAGACCATCAAACAGTTTCAACATAGTGGGATGTTTACACTGGAACATTGCTTGGCGTGCGTGATGGAAACCTTCACAGCAATTAGTTGTTTTGGGTGCCTGAAACAAGGCATCATCGAAATGATTCCAAAGCAACGAACTAAACACTGGCAATTTTCTTCTGTTGCCAACTTCGGTGCCCCCAACATATGTGTTGCAAAATATTGCAGTAGGGCATGAGACGCATTATCATCTGGGAATGTATCAGCTAGCTGACTGAAAACGGCTGGGATATCGCCAATGGGTATAAACTTAAAGCAGAAAGGCATCTCACTTGAACGTGAAAGTTTAAATCATTCTCGCATGACTGTTTGAGTCCAAACTATTTACTTTGCGTAAACTACTCTGGGACAAATGAAAAAAGCAGCCTTTTATGTGAGCTTGTGGGAATCCGCTTGTGTATGCATTGACAGCTGCTTGCTCAAAGTCAACCAAAACGTTCTGAGGAGCAACGAAAGATGCTATAATCTTTAAAATGTCAATCATTCTAAAATACGTCTCCTCAGTTTTGTTAGGTAAAGGAAAGTAGACGCACGGAGGTAAGCTCGCACCAACTTGGCAGTGCATAAAGTACAGCTGAAAAAACATCACAGGTGTCACATCAAATGTCCCATCACCGAAAAGAAGGTCTCCACCTAAAAATGGAACTAGATCAGTGTGTCCTAACGCTAAAATTCTCCTATGGTCTTCTTGCTGAGCGCCAGCTCAAATGGACTGGGCATGTCATTCGAATCCCGGAAAACCGACTTACGCGACGTGTGCTATGTGGTAAATTAAAAGAGGGCCGAAGATTTGTTGGCGGACAGTACCAACGTTTTTCAGGAATATCTAAAGGCAACACTCAAGAAGAATGCTATTCCCCCTGACCAACTGGAAACATTAGCAGCAGATCTCAAGGGCTGGCGAGACATTTGTACTACTGGTATCCTCTTCATGCAAGCAACGCAGCATAAAACTGAAGATAAGCGTTGTCACCGACGGCATGAACATGCTGCTCGGAACAGAGAAAACAACTCTCCTTATCTGTGTCCCACCTGTGGCCGTACATGACTATCACGCATAGGACTGTACAGCCACGAACAATCCCACCTCTAAAGATAAGATGATGGATCAGATTCGTCGTTTCGACGTCCATCGAAAAGAGAGTGATAATGAATGTTTTATTTCCACGTTGAAGAGCTTGCCATGGGCCCGTCCATGGAACATCCAAGGAGTGCCGTTTATGCCCATTGGACATCATGACGTGAGTACACCCGGTGTTGATAATTGCTCGGTAGGGTTCTTAGGTTTCGTACGTGGCACTGCTAGCATAGCTGAAAGGCTTGGGAATATCAACCAAACACAGATACCAAACTGCACAGCCTGCTTGCAAACATTAACGAATAAGAACGACCATTGCACATGCGCGACATTATATCTCAACGTGTGACATTAGCATAACATAAACCAATACACACAGCGGACAGCGTTGCAATACGATCAGTCCTCAACATCCCTTCTTCTTTCAAAAGGCTATGTACAAAAAGGAAAGCGGTACAGAGCAGATAGGTGGGCACCATCACCTTCAAGCAGTGTAATCGCGCATCCAGACGGGTGGTCGTCTATCGTACTGAGGTCGGGAGTTATTGCTACGTGAAGACTCTCCAGGATTTGAAGACACTGGTCTGGATTGCGTATTCACTGGTACAGCATGCGAGTCACAGCTAACATCGGAATGAGAAACAAAAGGAACTGGCATACTTGTGTTATGATGCTGCGGTTCACTGCGTGATGGGTCACGAGAAGTGAAAGGGCGAATATGCACACGGTTGCGCTTGTAAGTACTGCCATAAATCGATTTTACAATGTACGAATGCGGGCCAATGCGGCATACAATGGTGCCTCTAGCCCACCCCTTCCGCGGGGGGTGTTGAAAATAAACAGGTCGGTTAGCATGCAGTGTATTGAGGGGTATGGCGCGACGGTCATAACACTGCTTGGTTTGGTGCCGGCAGGTGAGACGCTTGTGGACATCCAAGGCAATACAAGGCTTCAAAAACACTGGCAATACTGAACGTCTAAAACGGCCAAACACAATGTGGGCAGGGCTGCGATTGACATCTTGGCGTGGGGTGTTACGCATTTCAAGCAGAGCCAAGTACTGGTCAGACTTGTCATGTGAGGTGCGTTTGAGCATATTCTTGACACTCTTCACAGCAGCCTCGGCCTTGCCATTGGCGGACTGGTGTCCCGGGGACGAAGTACTGTGAATGATGCGCCATGACTTCATAAACTCAGTGAAAGTAGTACACATGAACCGTTGCGCATTGTCAGAATGCAGACAGCGGGGAATGCCATAACGAGCAAAATGACGCTTCTAGCAATGTAGGCCTATCACCTGTTTTGCAGAGGTGTTCGTGAGCAAATCAACGTCTATAAAATTCGAGATGTAATCAACAGTGATCAAATACGATTTTCCACTGAACTCATATATGTCAACACCCACTTTCTCCCAAGGCGTGCTACTCTCCTCATGCTGGTATAATGGCTCCCGTTGGTTGCCAGGCTTGGTTGCTTGACAAATGTGACAGTTATCTGCCAGTTGTTGGATGTCATGGCGAATGCCTAGACAGAATATGGCGTCGCGTGCTCGACGCATCATGCTGGTCAACCCAAGGTGAGCTGAGTGTAACTGCCGTTTCATGTCAGGTCGGAGGACATTGGGGATCCAGATACGTTGCCCCTTGAGAATGATGTCATCTTGATGACTCAAGGTGTCCCGGATGAGGAAGTACGGTTGCACTACAGGAGGAAGCTGGCATCTATCATTGGGCCAACCATTTTTGACGACTTTGAGCAATTCCTGGGCCTCAACATCGCCTAACATGGCATTGCGGACTTTGATTAAATTGTCATCAGGTAGAGATTGCAATGCATTCACCTGCATGGTGTGAGAAGCCACCTTGTTGCTTGGGTCACAAGGCAGCTAGGCACGACTCAAAGTGTGGGCGAGCAGCAGGGTGTTGCCAGGTGCATACACAAGATCAATGCCGTAGTGGTTGAGTCGCATGAGTTGGGCCTGTGTGCGTTTCGGAGCTTGGCTCAATGGCTTCTGTAGTATGGCCTGGATTGGTTTCTGGTCATTAACCACTTCAACTGGGCGGCCAAATGTATGCTGGTGGAAACGCTCCAACCCAAATAAAACTGCTAAAGCTTCTTTCTCTGTTTGCGCCCAGTTACGCTCAGCAGGAGTGAGAGCACGAGAGGCAAATTCTTGCCCTGTTGCAGGAGCACGGCGGCAATGTCGTCCTTCGAACTGTCTGCTTGTAAGGTGAGTTTGTCATTTGGGTTGTAATAAGCAAGGATGGGCGCGTTGGTCATTTTTTTTATAACTGTGTGAAACGCACGTTCACAGTCTGCAGTCCATTCCCATGGTACACCTTTGCGTGTGAGCTTGCGAAGCGGTGTCAGTAGAAATTTGGCTAGGTACTGTACCGTGCCACACAAGCGTTTGACACCAGGTATATCTTGGGGTGGAGGCATTTGCAGAATAGCAGCAACTTTCGCAGGATCAGGTTTAACATCACCAGCCGTGATGATGTGGCCCATGAAGGAAAGGTGTGTGGTTTTTTCGACGGTCTTCTTGGCATTAAGCTTATTGTGCTTCGCTTTGCAGCGTTCTTTGAGCTGCTGCAAGTAGTGGGCGTGATTACGTTCAGCATCGGCCATGGTGTCCCAACTTCCAGTGATCAAAAGGTCATCAGCAATAGCAAATACACCATGCAGAAAGGACAAGGCGGCAGTTAGTCATTTTTGAAAAATTTCACTACTGAGTTTTAACCCAAAGGGGAGTCTATTCCAACAATATCGTCCAAACGGTTATCATGGTAGTCAGTTTCCTGGATAGTTCATCCAGTTTGACATGCCAGAATGCAGAGGAAACCTCACATTTACTGAAAACGTTAGCTTTGCTTATTTTGGGTAGCACGTCGTCAAGGGTTGGCAATCGGAAATGCTCTCGTTTAAGAGCCCTGTTCAGAACTTGGGGGTCAATGCACATACGCGGAGAGTGGTCAGCTTTCTCTACAATGGCCATGTGACTCACAAAGTCAGTGGGTTCATCAACCACAGACAAAACACCACCCTGGACCAACGAGTCTAATGTAGTTTTCAATTTACCTTCGAGGGGAAGCGGCACTCTACGACAAAGTAAGGGTCTGGTCACAATATTAGGATCAATGTGCAGTGTCACAGTGCCTAAGTCACCCAGATCATAATCTGTGGCAATATTCGCAATGAAATTATTATCGTTAACGGTAATTAGATTCAAGGTTCGCACAGCAGATAAGCTCAATAAGCAATTAAATGAGTTTTTGACAACAATGAAATCAACACTAACTATTTCACCATTTTTAGGGTTACACACCTGCAAGCTGGTTTCAATCACCGGAGTCATGGTAGTTTTGTTCCACATAACGAGGTTGCGTGAGCACGGACGCACTTGGTCTTGGTAAACGAACTTCTGACATATCGTGCTCACATCTGCGTCCGTATCAATTTGAAAGCGGTCAGCGTTGCATACGATCAGTCCTCAACACCTGGAAAGGCGTTTGTTCACATGTGTCTTCTGGTTGAGGGGAACCGGGTTGAGGTGTAATGGAAGGCACCCATACGGTATTGCAGACATGCAGCAGCACTGGCCGGACTGTTGGAATCGTCGTGGTGAGTAGGGTAGAACTGATTGGTGAGTTGTAGGTTCATGCCATACAGCATTTGAGCAGAAGATGCGCCGAAATCCTGGCGATGAACAGTGTGCAACAAGAAGATAGACCATGGGTAGGATATAACCCAATTCGCCAAGTTACGTTTTGCACACAGGGCAGTTTTTAGAGAGCGATTCAAACGCTCACAGTGGCCATTTTTCCAAGGGGAGCAAGCATTTGCTGCAAAGTGAGTCGACCCTAGGTAATGGAGCATATCTTGCCAGTCCCTGCCGATGAAAACGTTGCCTCGGTCTGTAAAAATCTTCACCGGGGCACCGTAACATGACGTCCAATCTTTAAGAAAAGCAGGAAGAACATGCTTAGCATCAGCTTGTGGCAAAGCTGTAGCGGTGAACCAACGAGTGAAATGGTGAACAGTGATGTAGTCGAGACTGTAACCTCCGAGACCGAGACCTGGTTAAAATTTCAAGACGAGACCGAGACTTCATCAAAAACTCCGATACCGAGACTCTAGACTTGAAGTTTGAGACCGAGATTCGAGACTTCAAAATTTGTGCATTTTGCCGAAATTTTTCAAGAAAATGTCGTTATCACTTCTGACCATGAGCGTCCACAGGAGTGGGGAAACGGGTATTTTACCCCCTTGAGATTGAAACTAAGCACCAAGATTATCTAGAAAACATGAAGTTAGTAGCTCAATTCCGATCAACTGATTAAATTTTTGCAATGCCACTCTTTTTTCCGGTATGACACTCACACTGCACGACAGGTAAGTTCACCGTTCTGGTGTCATGCAGTGGTGAGCTTGCAGTTCACTCATGTTCACTCTTTTGTGTGGCCAAACTTGGGAGCTAATTTTTTGTGGTGTTGGTGTTTATTGTGTAACAATATTACGGCAGAAAATCTTCTAAGGTTCGCTTCAAGTTACGATAGAAGGCGTTTCTCCACTTGTTGCTTTTGAACACTGGTGCCACGCATAGTAATTTTTAAAATGACCTAATAATCTAGTGATTTTTTAATACAATCTAGTGATTTTTTTGAAGTATATTTTGAGGAAAATCGGTTGTCTTTTTTCTGACTTTTCAGCCGTTTTCAATTCGTAAACAATTAATGACTTGCATGATTGTTTGCAGATTTGCACCAACAGAGCATAAAAGTGTTTTTAATTTGATTTTCTAATCTTTATCTCTTTCCGCACAGTTCATCACTGCAATATATCCGTGAACATGTGTGTACTTTACTCATCGTCGCTAAATACATCTCTCTCACTGCAATATTGACCATGACGGTATTTCCATTTGGTTGCAGGAACGCTGCAGAAAAAATAATTATATAAATGTTAGACAGATTGGTCTAAAATACTCCGTGTGTGGTGTCGTTTTCAGCTCTTAAAAAAGTCTGATGATTGTTGTATGACATTTCCCAGGCTTCAGCAGATCTATTTTTGACAAACTTGCAAATGATGCACAGGTTTTGGGGTGATAAAGTAAACAACTAAATCACTTCAAGCAAAACTGCAAACTTCGACAAAATTTTTAAATCTAATGAATTTGTTTCAAATCTAGTGAATTTTTTTGTGAATCGAGTGATTTCGTAGAAAAGCCTGTGACAGCACTGATATTGAACAAAGACATCTTGGCAGGTATAGTGGATCTACCTTTTCACATTATGACTTGCCGTTTCCTACTCGCTATTGTATTCCGTACCTGAGGTCTGGTTTGCATCAACTTGTCATTTGCGTCAAGGGAATTCGTGTGCGCGCGCTCCACTGCGTTTGCTCATGACCTCGATTCGCATTGCAATTTCGGTTTTGTCCATCGGCGTGGACACCACGCTTTGAGAGAGTCGAGTTGTATATCGCTAGTGCACGGACCACGTTGGCTGTTTCTGCTGTCGCGCCATCGTAAAGCTTTTCTGCTACTGCTAATCAGAAGCCTTTTGTAAATAAAGATTTGTGCACCAGGAAATCTGTGAAACGAACTATCAAAGTGGTGAGAGCCA
>Ga0210059_1016152_pt1 | contig 10801 bp, 6 predicted proteins | sample Ectturendosymbi2_FD_188042 | JGI IMG/M metagenome (GOLD analysis project Ga0210059, IMG submission 188042) | Ecteinascidia turbinata endosymbiont from Florida, USA - Sample 2 (SPAdes) (version 2) | ecosystem: Host-associated > Tunicates > Ascidians > Unclassified | place: Key West, Florida... | reverse complement strand
AATCCCCGTCTTAGCGACGTTAGCTGTGACTGGTCTTATTAAATTAGTAAGACGTGGTGAAGGATGAAAAACTGCTGTTGGCATGACAGCGCAACTTATCGCTGAAGCATTAAGTTTTCGTCATATTTATCTCTGCATTTAATCCTGTGCAAGACCTTTGCAGTCGTACTTTTGACTTTTGCCATATGGTGCAGGCAAAACGCATAGCCCTCTTGGCGGTGACCACAAGCCGACAAAAGACTGCACAGGTGGAAATGTCAACAGCGAACGTGTCAGCGATCCCAGTGGAGACGCAGCCGTTATCGACCACAAGCAACCAGGATCAAGCATCGAAAGTAGCGTGTGTCATAACCAGGTGCGGAGAAATCGCGATGCGCTGCTGGTATGCCAGGCCCTTCCCATTTTCGCCACCACCGACAGGACGGCCGACAAAATATTCGCTGGGACTATTTTTTATGATCGGCATATCGCTGACAAATGCGAGCGCTTGATTTCCTGCTTTGAGCACAGTGGCGTGGTCTGGCTTGTAAAAGGTTTTCAAAAATTTCTATTGCTGCGCATGGACTAAGGCTTGTGTTAACCGTAGCCCTATCGCGGGGGGAAGTGCGCTTGAACAGTTATAATTGAGGGCAAAGCACTCTTTTTACTAGGTTAACAGTTGCAATAGTTTTTAATCAGCTCTTTGCTCCAACCTTAGCCACAAAACTGCTGAAGTTGAGGTGAGTATATTTTGCAACAATGACAATACAGCCGATATCATCCTGATTAACAGCGAATTCAGTTAGTTTGTAACTGATTTTTGGATGACCATACATTTATGGACATTTCCAGGATAACTATGCATTTTGATTAGAATACAAGAAATCTTTCAGGATTTTTATGATTCCTCTCTGGTTTGATTTCACTCCCGTCGCAAAGATTTTGTGGACCCATTTTGCTTCCACGTTGGCGATGGGAAACACTTTTGCGACTTACTCCAAAATTTTCGCCAGCAAGTAGATTTTTGCTTTCACGAGGTCACCTCATCTTCTCATGGCCAGGTACCTGTCGTGAGTTTTGCCGGAGAGAGCCCGAGGACTGCACCACCAAGTCCTGCGCTGCCCATCGTGTCTCGCAGTTCTGGTCGGTCTGAAGTTTTACAAGTGAACGATCAACATGCCAACCACGTCATCATGCAAGGAACCTCCGATGCCGCCAGAAGTGTTTCTTTGTTGCCCGGCGCACCAGGTGCATTGGTTGACTACAGTTAAGCACCGTCTTGGCGTTGGCAGCGTTTAGGCTTTGCGTTGATTTTGATTATCTGCATGCGCTCGCGACATTGCAGTATAATGCTTCCTATCTCCCGCTTAAACAGTTTTGCTTGAACGTTTTTCACAAGTAACCCCCAAAAGTGACGGAGATTGCAGTTGATTTAAGGGTTACACTCTCTGCCACGGTTAGCGGAGTCAGGGGTGGAGAGTACAAACGCCTCGAGCATGTTTTGTGAGTTTTGCCCGCCACGTGGTTAAGTGTACTTGCGTTAAGGCCCAAAAATAAAATTGTTGTTGTTGGCGAAGCGAGACTAGTGGTCGAGAGAATGCCCCCTCGTTAACCTGATGTGCCTTCACCTTTGTTTGTCTGGAAACAAACAGTGCTTGCATTAACTGGTCGTGGATGATTAGCCTTTACCTCTTTTTATACCAAAATAGGTAAAACTGAATGTTTTTTGGGCTTGTGCGGCGTTTTTATCAATTGCAAGGAGGTCTGTTACTAGTACTAATGATGGATTAGTGAGCGATTACTGTGGTTAATTCCTGGTGTTATTATTACCAAAGTGTTGTTATACCAGTGTGTAACATGGTGGCCTCTTTCTTCCGTGTTGGTTTGGTTTGGCGGTAATCGGTAAGTCTGAAGTCTGAAGTGTCGCTAGAGAACCAGAAACATTAGTTATTCTGCTTGGCCTCTTGTTTTAAAAGCTGTTGTGTTCGCTACAGTAACCAAAAACATTGGTTAGTGGTTCTGCACGTGTTGACAAGACAAAAAATCGCCAATGAGAAGTTTCTTGGGCAGCACAGAAACATAGGTACGTTGAACACCATGCGCGATAAGCTTAACTTGTGTTTTTCAGGCAACACACGGAATCTATTTGAATATCATTTTAGGACTGAAAATGCGTAGTGTTACGTGAAATCGATTTCTTATAAAAAAATTTTGCTTCGCTTGTGTCACTTTTGTGGAGATTAGACTAGATATGTGCAAGTTTGAATCATCGCAAAAAGAAAAATGCAGAGCACGTTAGACTGATTCCTCGAAAGCTTACAGCAAACCTAGAGCTTCTAATTGTGTGTTTTACGTGCGGATTATAATGGGAAGTGCAGTTGGATTAGCACTGCCTCATATTCACCCAGCGACAGACATGGAAACAGTTCTCAGTAGCGAAGCCGCGCTCAAACCTTCATGGGTAAGTTGTACAGCGGACCGTAGCTGATGCGTGTGTTTTTGCGCTCTTGCTCAGGCCTACTGCCAGGAACTGTTCCTTTGAAACTGGCGAACGCAGCAATGGTGCCCGCTGCTAAAGCCTCGCAAGTCGAGTTTCCACGCGGGACGCAAGCGATCTTTTGGCCCAGCAACCCTGGCGGGATCGCCGGCAACATCCGGCTGCCGCCAACCACTGTGTCCCCGGACTCGGAATGGCGAGTGCCGTCGATTACCGGTCCGATGATAGGGCACGTCGATTTGATTCGAGGACAGAAGAACCACGCGCCCGTTTTGCATGGCGTGGACCCTGCTCGCTTAACCGATCAACCCGGAGGCGCAGGATCTCTGCTGCCGTCGTTAATTAAAACCAGCGAAGATGAGAAAACCTACGCATCTCTCCAGATCTTGAAGTAAGCCGTTTGTAGTCGTGAAAAACGAAAAGTACAACCTTTCAACGTTAACAGGCGAACTGCCTCTGCTCCACGGACAAATATCAAATTTTCGATATTTGTGGAGCTCGACGCGACACCTACGTTTTGTCGTGCTTGTGCTGCAGGTTACAACCCGATTGAGTTTATACAAGTTCGAAAAACGGTTAAAATTATAGGGTACGTTAAGCATTGGATATTATACTGTAGTACACTATCAGTCAAATGCTGAGTGGTAATCGGTGTTGATAGAGAAACTAGTATCGACCTATCGTTAACTTCAGGTGCTGGTTGTTCGCTGTGTAACGTTTTCTTTTGATGTTGCGGTAAGACTTCAAAAGAAAATGATTGCATAGTACGTGTGTCAACTCGCTTGCGTTTTCTGGTCTTGAATATCTTCACGTCCCAGACTATGGGCAACGGATAAGATATTACAGGCGCGTAAGTCCTGGTCAAATTCAAATCTGTTGTGTAGATTCCAGGATGAGAGTCATCTGAACTGTTTTCACGATACGGTCTATTTTTCATCGCAAATTTAAGCTGAAAGGTTAATGCCAATGACATTTATTCTGAAAACTCTCTCCCATCTTTTTTCTTTGCAAAATTTGTTAAACGTAAATTTTGAAGTATTCAGTGTAAACCTCAAACTTTTTTCGCACACGAAGGATATTCTGCTGGTTGGGTCGTTAAAACTTAGTGGTTGCACGCAAAACCCACATCGGTATGAGATTATTTTTCGCTTCGTTTCCCTTTGCGCATATGACTCATTGTATTTTGGTTGCACTGTTCCAGCGCGCACTTTTATGTGAAGCTTGCTGATCGACTAACTTGCGTTAAAAGTCAACATTTATCGACTGCACCGCGAGCTAGCTCTACTAAGCACAGGCAGTCTGAAAGGGCGCAGTGCATTACAAGTGCAGCTTGTTGCCCTCTACAGCCCGTAGGACTTCTAGTGGTGTCTTGTCACTCAGAACCTTCTCTTAAGATAATGACCTTCCGGTAATTTTTATTGTACCTTTCACTAGCGCTATTTTTGTGTTTTAAAGAAAACAGCGAAATGTCCCAATCATGTTCGTTTTCACTTTTTCCACCACTTGAACATTTTGTTACAAGCTGTTCGAAGCGCGGCAATTTTAAGATATATGCGTCGATTTTTTTTTATCAAGATTATGCCCGATTTTGTCGACTTCTGATCACAAAATCAGCGTCGCGTTCAATGGTCTTTCACCGTAATTTCGCGCTGTTGTGCGGTGATCATCCGCAGCGTTTCTTCAACTAAATGCAGAAAACTTTTATACGGTTTAAATTTCTCCGTTGTTCGGCAGTGTGTGTGATTGTAACGACCTTTTTTGTTTCAGGCCGGTGAAACGCAGTATGACTTTAAGCCACAATCAGCTGGAAAAAAACAGGTAAGCTTCGTACGTGCTCATACCTATTTCCGAACAGGCTTACTTCATCACATAATTCGAGGTTAAGTAGTCCGTTTCTAATGAAGATCGAATCGGTAGATCGAAACATGTTATTAGATCATCACGTTGTCAGCAGACCTCAGGGAAAGCCAGTGCAACTTCAGTGGAAACTGCGCAGTATCGTAGAGGGCTGCTGTTACTTTAATTTGCTGTGCGCTGCGGCGAAGTTGACTTTACCATGATGAAAGTTTTGAAATAGACTGAATATAGCTGCTCCTATATTTCGTTGGGATACGTGCACTTGGCAGACGTGCTCACCTGAAAGAGCGTTTCGAAGCATTGAAATCGTGCATTCCGAGACTTGGAACAAGACGAACGTCAAATCTCACTATTTTAAAGGCTGCCCTGAAGCATATACAGGTATACTTTCGCTAATTGCTGAGATCTTGTTGATTGTATAAATTTGCGCGTTGGTTAAGTTTTCAAACTCCTTTGAACTGGCACAAGTCACAATTCAAGCAATGAGCTATATGAGTCTTTAAAAGCTGCGAGTGAGGTAGGAACATTAAAAACACCCACAGTGATCAGTCTTCGTAGTTTCGTGACTATTCAGACATCCTATACCAGAATTAATTCGCTGTGCTTCGTATGTGCAATTTTCAAGTGAAACAGCACAAAAACGGGATGTACCCGAGTCAATGTTTTGGTATCTGGCAGGAAACGTAATTGGCCGGTACATTAAAAACTCCGGGCGCAACTTGAATCACATGTATACTTTTGTTTTGCAGCTGGAATTTTGTTTCAAATGCACTGAAACACAGTTAAGATAAAGCAGCAATATAGATTTTAGGCTATAGAAATTTGGCTTTATAAGATTTGGAGAGCAAAACATTTTGTACAAGGTCTTTTTGTTTCTGTAACACTTTTCTATTATGAATTTTCACCAGTTCGTTTCACCATGGGCAAAAATTTTGGCTCTCAGGTCGCACTTATTTTTAAATTTCAACAGTGACTCCGATCGAGAGCAAATGGATTAATTGCTTGTGCAACTTGCTATAAGTGATATGTAAATGCCACAACATGAAAGGTTTTGACCGTTAACAGGTAGCAAAGCATCGTGATATAAGGCTTATGGCAAAAGTTATTTTATGAAGGCATTTGTTTTGCAAAGAATGTATGTGTCTTGTATTAGTCTCTCTTTTCAGCCAATTCATCTAAGTCTGGGGTTGGTTTTGTTGGGACAATACTTACAATAGATCTAAGCGTTGATCAGTTAACACTGGAGTGCGACAAGGTTTGCTAATGTTCACGACATTGAATGTCTGCTCATGCACATAGCCGAGCCCAGTAATGCCATCAATCTTGTGCCGTCTAAATAGGAATAAAAGCCAGCTTGGATTTGGAGGCTCTCACATTTGTGTAAATGTCGTCACTGCCACACACGAAGTGAATCTTGAATCGCAATTTGTTGGTGAAAAGTATTTTGCTGAGTCTGCAAATTAGTTGCTAACCTCTCAGCAGTAGCCTCTTGTTCTCACACTAAATATTTGCTAAAGTGGTTAACATGCTTCGCAGCAAAGCCACTGCTACTTTTTTATTCTCTAACAACCGTACCATTTTCGTAACATATCAGACATGCAACCATTTATCAGATCTTTTATTATTTACTTTTTATTAAACACCCGGTCCTCTCTGTCCACTTTTCTTTTCCTCAGTCGACTCATGTTTACAGAAGGGTTTTCTTACACTTTTGCTGCTTTGCCAAGTTTTTGAAAGTGTTGTAACTCAATGTACAGCAAGTTGCTGTTCATTAAAATGGATTTGCAATAATCGCTTTTGTCTGGTTGAGTTCCACAATAGGACATTATTGGGAAGCCAAACAGCGGTGAACGCGTTTTAAAGAGCCAAGTGAAATTGTGGAAAGGAGTAATACAGCGCAGCCATTGACTAGGCAAGCATGGACATTGCAAGGAATATGAAAAACGATTGGCTTCATTAGTAACACTTCAACAAACTCAGCGGGCCGGATTGCAAAGCACATCGGGCACACATGCGGCCCACGGACTATAGCTTGCCCATGCGTGTTTTGTATTAATCTTGCTACGTTGTAACAAACATATTTTGTGAACCGTTACGTTAAAGTTTTACAAGTAAGATGTAGTATTCTAAGACCTATTTTAGACGTCAGATGCAAACTCATGTCAGGCCGGAACCGGAAATGGATCTTAATTTTTGGCTGAAATACAATTTTGGTGCGTTCCTAGCGAAAAACGTCACCAGCTTACACTGCGTCTGTACTGTCCAGACTTTAGAACTGACGATGTTTTTGTGACTAAATCGATTTAACTTTTCTTTTCCTGACTGGGTGGACCGGCGCGTCTGTACAAGAGACAGCAACTTGGTTGCGACGCAGGCGTGGTTGCTATTCAGGAGTCGTTAAAACCTTAGCAGTCGGTTTGCGGATATGCTGGTGTGACCGCATGATTCTTCGTGAACTTTACCCTTGCGAGGTTTACTTATGAGATATCACCGACGAGTGGAGTTGTGCATTTCCTCGCATTATCTGAAGTGTGACGGGCCTTGCGAAGGAAGAGTTGGCGCTTTTATCTTGATTATCCGTGCCAGAAGTGTGATGACTGCCCGCATGTACTTGATGATAGTGAACTTCCGTCTGTACGAAGGTTGGTTAAGTCTGTGTGGTCGGATCGGATAAAGCTTATTTGTGAAATCAAATGAAATGTACCAAGAGCGTATTTCAAAATCACCTGAATCAAGTTGATGGAATTAAGGAAAACTATATCAGTGGAATCTCCGGTTCAGAGATAGGTTATTGCTAACTTTTTCAATAAGCGTTTGATGATACCGGGCGTGTTTGCTCGTCGTAGATGGGAAGTACATATACTATGCGCGATCTTGAGGTATATAAAAATATATTTGAAGTTACGAATGTGTTCATCGTAAAGCAAACTGGTACTACTTGTTTGTTGTGTTGAAGACCTATCTATGTGGTTGTCGCCGTTGACTACAAAAAAAACGGTTGTCGCGGTCGACTACTACGCCGGCAGTGCCGGTAACGCTAAGATGTTGGCACCACTTCGAAGTCAAGATGTTTTTGGTTGCTTTCAGTTGAGTCGATTGTTCGTTGAACAAGTAAAGAACGCGTGTTACCCTGTATTTCGTTCAGTTCTCATCCGGTCGCGTGGTCCAGCTTCCGCTATGCTTCGCTAATATCCTCCTTATTTCATAACCTGTAGATTGCTTTCGCACGCTCCCTGTGTGCCACGAGTTTTCACATTCACGCAAGATAGAGCACATTTTTGTTGGCACGGATTTTCAAAATCATACCCTTCATTACGTAAACAGAGCGTTGGCTAAACGTCATGCTGATAATGCGCAACAATAAGAAGCCGCAAATTATTGTTGGTGGTAAAGATATTTTTTTCTGTTTTCCCTGAAGTCATGTTAATGGTGAATAGTTGAGCTGATAGTACTTTCAGCCGCGAGGCATTGGAACCAGTCGCTCGAAAAGATGGCGCAAAAACCTGTACCTATACTTGTACCAAAGCATGTCATCTGACATGGCTTCGTGGCGCATTGCCAGGCTGTTTGACGTTTATCAGCGAGGCTCACTGTAAATTGATTCTTAACTTTTTCCACCAATCCTACACCTCGATTCACTCCACTGGCTTGCACTGTGGCGGTTGAACACTTAGGATCAATTGTTCCCTATAAGCCGCGAGCGGCTGGAAACGTGAGTGCGCACGTTTTTAAAGTCTTTTTCTTGCGCTTTCCACAAAATTTCAACCCCTCGTTGAGCTTCAGTAAACTCCCGTAGGGAACCCCCGCATGTGCTGATGCCAGTGTTTTATTGGCGGCCGATTGCGCTTCATATCAGGCTGCACATTCGCACATTGCTAATGATAAGTGCAACAGTTTTGTATGCGCATTACTTTGATTGCTTATCATTCCACTGAATTCACGTTGAGAAATATACCGTGCTAGCCAGGAAAGCAAAAGATGTTTTTGGAGTTACTCCCGATTCCCGACGTTCGTTGCCAGTTTTGCTGGAATACAACCACCCGAGATCACCTTCAAGGAAAAAATCAGATTTTGTGAAGTTGGAATGCTTGTTGTTGTCACATGATTTTCGCAGAAGTGATGTGGCTATTGCCTTCTTACTAAAAAACTGAAGGTTGCTGTTGTCAACGGGTTTCGGGATACGAACTGTTGAAATTGACTTGTCTCAAGCATCAGACATTATTGTGCTTTAGATCGTTTCGGTATTGCCATTATTTTTCAAGAGGATATGTTTGAAACATATTTGTTCTCATTTGAAATTTGAATCGAACTCCTGGCGCGAAGTTGTCACTAACTCGTAAAACGTGCTTTTCACATACGCCGATTGTTGATGCTAGTTTTTCACGAAACTTTAAGACGCAACGCACGTTGAGGATGCAACATTTCTCGTACAAAATTGTAGCTCACGTGTGGTTAGTAATAGCAAAGGTGTTCTTTCAAAATTCTGAAGGTACAGCCACTTATCCTGCGAGTGGGAAAATAATATTTCTTCTTCAAATTTTCCACAGCACTAACCATGTCGAAAAAGAGTATTCCAATTTGTGTACGAACAAAGCTGTTAAACGGCTAATTTGCTTCATGGTTTGGCACGTTCTGGTCTGTTATCCACACTGCCCGTAATTGTGTCTTTGGTGCCACACCACGAAATGTGACGTCAACACTGACCGTAAAACACTGAGAGCTACAAAGCTTTGCCTCTACGCCAGCGCTTTTCAAATTTTATTTAGTTACGGCACACTATAATAAATACTAGATTTGGCCGCGGCTCACCTACTTTATGAAAACCTACTCTTCACAAACTTTGTAACGGAAGTGATGTAACATACAGCAGGTTTTGTCAAAACATAAAACATTCTCGGCACACTTCAGCCTCTTCAGCGGCACACAGTTTGGGAAACACTGTCTACGCCTTCGCCAGCGGCCGTATCAAGAAATTATCGTTCGTTCATAGTAGCCAAGTTAGCACTCGTAACCTGTTGCCATTGATGTCGGATGCTATATAGCAGGGATGGCCAACCAGTCAAGAGAACAAGAGCCACATTTCTTACCGTGTTACCGCAAAGAGCCACGTCATGCACATGAACATCAACCAATTTCTTCCTCACTCAAACACATGCCTTTGATCAGTTAGATTTGTTGTAAATATCACACACCTGACATGATAATGACACTGACAGAGCTTTACAAACCATTTATTGTTATACATGTTATGTAGTGGGACTTTTGATAATAACCGTACGTAATAGCCGCATGAAACCGGGCAAAGAGCCGCAGGGTTGGCCACCCCCTGCTATACAGCGTTTTCTCTGGCTCTATTTTTTTAAACCTACCTCTATTTGTGTCTGTATTCCCAGCGTCAGCGAAGGCGGTCCGTGCTATAATGAATAGTTCGATATAGCCAGTGGTGTTTAGACGTCTCCATCAGCGCAGTGCATCGTGATGACTAGCGGGCATGATGAATTTTCGCCGTGTTAACGTATGAATCTCTCCAAATGCTAGCAACGGACTTTTAGGCGCTGACACTTAGCATGCCCTCTGCCTTTGTCGTTGTGTTGTTAAACTCTGCCTGAAAGTGTTTAAAGTTGTGCGAAGTTTTCTGTAACAATAGATCGGTCATACTGAGCTGCGCTCATATTTTGGTGACAGACGCTTATAGGTTTGCGCCTCACGACATCACTGTTCAGTTTTTCGTAAATGCCATCTGTGTGACTCAGAGCCTCTAATACGCTCGCATGTGCTACGCAGTGTCCCCCAGGCTGCTTTGATCGATGCTGATCAGCCACATCATACCGCTGTTTGTTGCCGTGCTTTTGGCCATTATCTACTCTACTTGCTGCTTATCAGCAGGCATAGCGTACCACTATGTGTATTTACCTTAAGTGGTTCTTACGTTGCTTGCCACGACAAGCAGCGACAACAGAAAGCGATTGAGTTTTGACTGCCTTCATTCAGAATCCGATGTTTGCTCGGTATTAACCTGCTTGCATCACCAGGTGTGCTGGCAGATGAACTTGTGCCCTTCTTTTTACGTCGTCCATTGTTCTTGCGGCACAAGGGGAGAAAATTTTTTCCGGTCGTGGAAAAAAAATTATTTGCTTTTTTGCCACATGTTGTGACCTTAGTCTGGTGTTAGCGGTAATTAATGTTGAACTGTCGATGTGTGGCAAGTCGAGAAATTCGTCTTCGTCCCCAACGCTCACTGCTCACACCGCTCGACAAGCTTACTTCACCTAATGATAAAGTTTTGACGTATTCACAAAGTAGTGGACCTTACACTGCGCTGAACTAGGTTTGTGCAATGTCCCCTTTAACGATCGGTCTTAGTTGGCGTAAGTCGTGGTTTAAATCAAACGGTTCGCGTTAATCGACAGTTGTAAGCGCATGTCAAGCATTTGCTAGCGTTATAAATCTGTTCAATATCGAATTATG
>Ga0210059_1016151_pt1 | contig 10801 bp, 8 predicted proteins | sample Ectturendosymbi2_FD_188042 | JGI IMG/M metagenome (GOLD analysis project Ga0210059, IMG submission 188042) | Ecteinascidia turbinata endosymbiont from Florida, USA - Sample 2 (SPAdes) (version 2) | ecosystem: Host-associated > Tunicates > Ascidians > Unclassified | place: Key West, Florida... | reverse complement strand
TTTCTCCTGATTAACCAATAAGAACCTGCAGCAAGATCACTGCAGTTCTATTGCTATGCACTGAAGATGATAACAGTTGTTATCGAAACGTTTGCAAGATGTCAGTTGTATCGTTTGCTTTGGCCGTAATGTTGTCCCCAATATGGAGATCAATTATATGCCAAAAAATGGATTTATAACCGGTGATAGTCACTCTGTCTCATTGGCAAACATTGCTGTACATTACATCCTACGCCCCGATCGTTGGTGTACTGCGTGAGGCAGAACTTTTCCGCAGATTTAACGATGACATAGTTTCGATAGTTTAGTCAGAATTGTTAAATCAACGCATTCGACAAGCACTAAATTCAGCATCTGCCGACAGTGGCTTGAAACTACCGTTGTGCCGAGCCTGCGCAGCCGAACAAACGGGCGAGGTGGAATTCCTCGACGTTAATCATTGCATAACTACTGAAGATGATTTTGGGCTTGTCACTGAAGGCTTTTGTGATACCAGCAGCGGAGAGAAGACAATTTCGTAACGGTAAATCACAGCACCCAAAGGGCGACATTAAAGTCAATCTTGTTTGGAGAAACAATAATATTGAAGAGACTCAACCAAAGAAAAGAAGAGTACCTCACCAGCCTAAACCTACTTTAAGGAAAAGAGATCCGCTCAAACTTTCCTTCGGGCATGACAAGCGACATGATAGCAATGACATCAAATTCTGAAGAAAGACTGCGCCGCCCAAAATGTGACAAAAAAACATGACCCACGTGGTTTGGGCTACGTTATTCCCCCATCTGCTAACTCTAGCAGAAAAAGAAGCTTAAATACAGCATGGTGTTCATGGCATATACAAGCATTTTGCCTTAAGTAACACAAAAACAAACCGAAGTTGCGTCGGGGCTTTGCAAACACTGTGCATTTGTGGTTGCTATGGAGAACACAACAAATCCGTGGTTCCAACTGTTTCACAAATAATGACAAAAAATCAAACTTTCCCATCGCACCAAAACCTGACATGTGCAAACTGTGGTATTTATGTGACGACTTGTGGGATATGCCATGAACACCATGGTGGCCAAACAGTAAACAAATTTTCCACCAGATGGTCAGTGCACCGAGGTACTTAGAACAAACCAGATAAGAGGGATGACATACCGCGGCACTATTCAGTGCACGATGCCGTCATAAATAAACCGCCTATCGATGAAGCTTACACTGCTACTTTTGCAGAACAACCCAATTTTAACTCTCTGGATATCTGCGAAAATGACGGCTTAACAGACTTTATGCACAGTTTAATATTCAAAGAGCATGATCCTCATGTGAAGTAATTCTTGTACCCCCTTGCGTTTTTCATTGATTATTCCCATTCAGCTTTGTCCACTTGTTTTGACCTTTGTTACCACCCATGTAGGTGAGTTACCGATGTTGGTACCTCCCTTCACAACGCTTAACATTTTATTTTGAAGGCGCTCCCAAGAGTACGCCTGCCAACCTTTCGCCCGCAATTCTGCTTGTATGTACATTCTACTAGTGCTCTGTTTTAAGTCACCGCGGCGTCATTCCATCAATGTGGGTTTGCTGCTCGGTTATCAGCGCCAGATAGTTATCCAATTTTAGTGAAAGTAATTGCTAGAGAACGACGTATTTTTTCCAGCTCTTAAGCTGCTGCAGTTTCTGCTTTGATATATTTATTTTAGTCTTGAGTTTGTTTGCGGTCTCTGCCCTTGATTTAGCCTTTCAACGTTTCAACCGTAAGCATTGCTTGCAGGTTTCAGGACTAACTGAGGGTGCGTAGTGTTAACGGAAAATCGATTTCCTATTAAAAATTTGCTGATTGATTAGACTTCACCACCCCTTGTGGAGACTAGTTACATTGGCGAGTGTGTTTATTTCCATGTTGGTATTGACTTTACGCACAACTGATAACTGTCGTGAACTTGTTTAACTACGATACTTGTGATGTCAACGTCACAGTTCCATTTATAATCTCTAGGCCCTATCCCCTCAGCGTTGTTCGAGCACGTGTTTTTTAAGCGGTTTGTTGCTAGCTTCATTCATCACGAATTTGATATTTTTGATGGCTGTTAGTCTGGTATAGATTTGGTGTCTGTGAAATACCTTATATTTGATAGCAATCCAAAAAATCCATGGTGACTTGCGGAAATTTGTAATTGCACTGCAAAAAGCTTCTTTTAACAGCCGCACTTCTATTTGCTTATGTAAGCCACGAACATGTGTGGGGTTTCCAGCATCTTTCAAATCATCCTTGTACTGGTTTCTTGCCGAAGTGCCACCTTGTTGGTTGGTTACTTTCCTAAAAAAGATTTGAAATGCTCAAAATAAACCAGGAGATATGTTGTAGTGTGCATGACTTCAATTTGCTCGTGGTCTGGCTGAGATGTTATTTTGCAAATATGTGCTTTGAAAATGTCAGTGAGTTCATCGCACCTATGTTAGTCTGTGTATTATTCCTTGTGTTGAAGATTCAACATCTGATAATGATATGCAAGGCCCGACCAAGTTTTTAAAGTCATGCAGAACTCTTGCAAATCAAATGGGGAATTTTTCGTGGTCCCAAGCACCGGCAAGACGGATTTTTTGTTCGGATCGTTCAGATAATCCATACCGACAACTCTTCGACTTTTGCAGAGCACTACTTACAATAGTTGTCAAACTGCTTTGGCATCTGGATAAACCTCTCCTGCTTGTGATTTTGCTTGATGTCGCTCAACGAGGGCAGAAATGACCTCGTACTGTTTTGTTTTTGGTATTTACCTGTACATAGCACTCCCTTAATGTGTTTCTGCCACGTAATCAATATAGCAAATGATTAACTAAAGTGGGTTAAATTCAGTAGCAATAAACGAAACTTGTTATAGCTAAATATCATTTTGGCAGATCTCTGCACTGGTCCTGCATTTCTTACAATAATCGGCCTTAAGATATCTTGAGAAATGAAAGACTTTCCTTTGCATTCGTCAGACAAAAACATTTTGACCATTTCATTATCACTGAACGTCTTTTTATTACCGTTTGTCTCAAATGTGTTGTCTGCCAACCGAATGATTTTCATCAGTACTTCACTAACTGAGTTTATGTTACCGTTATTTCCAACTTTGCAAATGATAATTCGTGATTGTTTTTTTACGCATTCTGGCGTAATGCTTATTCTCTTTTTATCAGATGATGTTCCAGGACCTTCGAGGCCAGCCAGACCACCAAGACCTGCTCCGGCAATTCCCGTTTCGAACGGGTAAATCGTGATTACTTTTTGCTGACTTGCGCCATTTTTATCATAACTTGAAGTTGTGCGATTTTGTTCCCTGCGTTGTTAATTGTACCCACAATGTTTTATTCCAGGGAAACAAATCGCGCTCCATCGCCGCCGAACCAAGTCGCAGGAGATGCGGCCACGCCTACCCCTTCAACCCCTGCGTCATCAGGTAAAGTGGAAGTGTGTAGTTACGCCGGTGTTTCCTGCAGTTACAAAATGCCTGACTTTTTCCCTGTGTGGAAATGCTAGATTTGGTTTCAGCAGAGTTTAAATATTACTAGTTTCTTTTTTCTATTGTAAATAGCGTGGATGCCGTAGCGTGGATGTGATGCGTCAGGTTTTCTTCGAACAAGTACCGGCAAAATCTTACTTATAGACATTAGTGAAAAATGCGGAGAACTCACTGCTAAAGTAGAAGAAATAGCTTGGTCTGCTTTGCTGAGAAGCGCCAATTGCGCTATCGGTACAACTAATTAAATCAAGGTGAAACACTGTCCTGGCGAATCGAGCGCAGGAAACTTATATCTGTGTATCGCGCACCCTTCGTAGTGGAATACTTACTGCTGATACACTCCCAAACACAAGTAATTGAACCGACATCAATGCTCGAAACGTAGAATTTAAACATTCAAGCGGTCAGGCGCTCGTTTAGGGCGTGAAGAACGCCTAAGGTGTGGCGTTTGCATTTTACGCTGCGGTAAGCTTATAATAATGCACCTTTGGACTTGATCATTAGTCGGAACACTTGCCCATGGAACCCTCAAGTCACGTTTTGACTGCCACTACCGTTGGTAATGTCATTTCGCCCAAACGTGACTTCGCCCAAACGTGACCAATTCCTGTTGGGGCCAAGTGGTGGGAGGACACAGGAGGTCAACGGCCGTGAGGGTGTTTAACAACAGCGTGTGGTTGAGATATGCTCTGACTAGATAAACTTCATCTTCGTGGAGGTTGTGCTTGTTATGAATGAGTCATTTTAAAAACACTGTGTCAGATTGTTCAGTGAACTGTGTCACAACAACACGCCCAACGACTACCGCATTGGGAATTCAAAGAAACACTCGCGAGGTGTTTCATTCATTGCAGTGCACAGCGAAGACATCGGAGAATGCAAAGCGTGGGAACAACCGACTACCACTGAGAAGTACCCATCCCGTTTATTTCAAATAATGCCGTTATAACGGTCGCACTGTGAATTCCCGTGCGTATTATACACAGAAGCAAACGTTGTCGAAATGCCTCTCTCAAAGAATCGCTTAATTTCTCGCGACACAAAGCATTTAGCGTTGTCACTGCACAACAGCGGGAATCTCTAACATAAATAACGATTAACATGAAATAACAGTTCGTGGACTGGTACTGTCAGCACAGGGATAAAGAAAAAGGAAGGGCGAATACCCATCAACAGCCGTGAAAAAATAACGATTTTGCGATGTCAACGGTTGAGAGCCTTTAAAATCGATTCTCAACCGTTCAAACAGTTGAGTGTGGACTTCGCTAAACGCGCTTGTGGGGGTTCACAAAAAACAAGGCTTAATTTCGTAGCAAACTCGACAATTTTCACTCATCGTTTTGAATTCGCTTCACACGTAAGGTAAGTGGCATATAGCGACGAGAATTGCGTACAACGTACTTCAGCTCGTACCCGTACAGTAAGCACGACGCGATAAGGCATTCGATGCGCCCTGACGCTAAACAATGTCATGCAAGTACTCAGCCAGCTCAATTCTTCACCGCTTGATGTTATCGTTTTTAAGTTTGCCATACCTCCTTGTACAGTCGAACATTAAGACGACCGAATTTTGTTACGTAATCACGGTGAACTGCCGCCCCAGAAGGAAGCGCGACAACTTTCTGATTCCTTCATCCATGGCGCTTGCTTTTCAACACTAGAATAGAGCGTTTCACTCGAATTAATAGTACGTGAGAAACACGCAACTGGTCGACCGCCTTGATGCATTTTTCCATACTTTACAATATCGGAAGCGTCCGCCTTTTTCGTAAAAGGCTGTGCTTCGTCGATGACTTTTAATGAAACTGCAGCCAGAATTTTTCGTATTTCCTCGAAGCACGAAGTTGATTGTACGGTGAAAGCGAAACACTTCTTGTCATAAAGCGGTATTCGACGTGCATCGCATGCAAAAAAACGATCACTCTACGCAGCCCGTTGCTGGTTTTAGAAATTGACGTTTCTAGCAAGTTTCACTCTGTCAGGACCAGGGATCAAATTCTTTTCACTAATTCGATATCCGAGCGAGTAAATGCTCTCAACAGCATACGTGCATTTTTTTGTTTGTTAAAAGTTACACCGGGAGGCAACTAGTAGGAAGCGTTCAAGATTCTCGCCATGTTCCTTATCGCTTTTTTCCACACAGAATAATGTTATCTAGGTGAGCAAACGTACCTCAGCATTAGTTGCTTACAATGATGTCGTCCACGACACTTAGGTACAGCGTTTCTTGAACTAAAATCTGCAAAGGTATACGATCCTCAAAAGAAATTTTAATTTGATGATAAAGCACTTTTTGAGGTCCAGAGGGCTAAAATAACTATTCCAAGCGATTTTTAACCATCTTTTGTATGTTGGGTAAGGAGTGTCCATCCGTAAGTGTGAACTTCGTGATTGCTTCGCTATAAATTTAATCGATGCACATTCTCCTTCGATAGTTCTCCTCTGACGTCACCAAAACTTGAGCTGTCCAGGGCGATGTGCTGGGTTAAATGACGCCGTCACGATAATCATTTGGATTTTACAGTCTGGACTAAATTACCACTGGTTTACAATCCGCTGTGAAATGCTCAAAAGGTCTTGGAGTAAAGTTTGTCTTAGACACATTTCAAAGCACCAAGAGATAGCGGACACCTAATGTCTCCGAAGCAAATTTTCACAACCTCACGTGGCTTAAGAAAATCTTGTCCCAGAATCGCGTCAGTGAGCAAATTTTCAAGTGCAACTATTTTCACATTGCGATAGCTTTTGAGGTAAAAATGTGTGTGGTGTACACACGTTTGATCCCTTGCTGTACCGGACATTTTCTGTTTTTACTGGTAATGCCTCAGAAAACGGTTCCTCTGCCTTTCAGCAAAGGCGAGATCCCGCAAAATTCGTTGCTTTTGGTTTTGTCGATAAAACATTCTGTCTGCGAAAACACGATGAGGTTGTTGACACATTTCCCTCTACTTTCACTTTGTTTATGGTGGCGATCGAAAATTGAAACGAAATCTCGTGCTCGTGCGCGTCAGACAAGTGCTTGTTTCTCGTTTCTCAATCTAATATCTCTGCAATTACTGTTAAGAACATGTAAGCGACAAATCACATGGGGCGGCGATTAGCTCAGTGGTAGAGTGTCCGCCTCCCAATTGGAAGGTTGGGTGCTCGATCCACTGAGTGAATTGCCGTAGCACTCCTTCGGCAAGAGCGTTCACCGCAACCGCCCCGACTAAAAGCATTAGTCAGGCTTCGGCCTACCGCCAATTGTCGTTAAATAAATTCGTCGCATTTTATGTGATCAATTAACAAATCCTATGAAATGTGCAGCAAGTTGGAGAGTATTGAAAAGTCACAATTAAGGACGTGGTCGCAAACGTTCATCTTTCTCTGCAGGTCCTGCGGTCCCCGCTGCAAACCCGACATCGACACCCGCTGCACTTCCAAGGGTTAATCAGAGGGTCGATCCTGTTGTTTCTGCGCCTGTGACCCACCAACACCCTCTGCCGAACGGGTACGCTTTGTTTTATTCCAAAACGATTTTCACTGCTCTGTGACTGATCAGGGAGCCTGCTGTGGATTTCATTTCGCTGCCTGGATAGGTCGAGATATTTTAAGAGCGGCTTATGTTCTGGACATCCACAGGAAACCACTTGCAGTCGATGTTCTGGACATCCACAGGAAACCACTTGCAGTCGTGTTGAATTTTTTCTTGGCAAGCAATTTGACGTGCGTTTTGTAAAGGCATCTCAGAAAAAGATTGTGTTGCAGGTGGCACCCGAACTGAGCGACAGATTTTTTCAAAAACTGTCAGGCCCGGATTGGATAAGACAAGGAAACTTTGAAATTGCACGGTTCGGACGCAAACTGTGCATTTGCCTTCATGTGAAAATCGCAAAATTCAAAATTTACCGCAAAAGTTTTTGGTAGTTGATTTTCTTTAAGTTTTGATGGGTGGTCGTTTCCGGAATTGTTTACTCACATATTTCGATCGGTTGCAGCGTTCTGCATCAGAAACCGAAAAAAATTTCAATTGAAACGGCTGTTAACTGTTCGTTTAGGTGCGCCACTTCTGAAATCCACTGAACCTGTAGTTGTTACAGCGAAGTTTCCCAGCTTCCGCTTTCTGCTCACCACCTGCTGACCCTTTAATTCCACAAGCGCCTATATCAAGGACAGGTTACGGTCCCGCTCTGTTTCTCGCCGTGCTCCCCGGTATGAAACAGAAACGTGTTCAAAGCATGCGCAGCGTCCGGTGTAGTACTTTGAGAGCTCTCAGTTATTTCAACAATTCGCATGCAGGTTTAAAAGACGCGAAACTTGCGCGGAAAAGGGGGCGACGCAAGCAGTTCGTTATTACAGATAGCAAATTTGTACTGAGAACATGAGCTGGTGGACACCTGCACTGTTTCCTGCCTGTCGTAGTGCGAGGCTGCGCCTAGATTTTTCAACTTTGTCGTGCGACCGTATATAGGGATGTTGACCTATGCGTACGTCCGCAAGACTGTTGCAACGCATCGCTATGTGATGCGGTGTGTATGTCAGAGGAACACTGATGCACGGCAAGTGGTGCATGCAAAGCAGTGTTACTGCGGTCGCGAACTTGCCATTTCCTGCATGGGAAGGCAGTGCCGCGAAAACTGCCAGGTGCGACCGAGTGTCGAGTGCCAGCGCTTCGGTTTATGATCTTTCGAGGGGCGCCCGACGAGACAACCTGTTTTGCAGGTTTTTTTCGGTGTCCCAGCGCCTTAATTTTATTTTTGCATGAAATTGTTTTATGCTTGTGCCAATAAACTCTGTCTCTCTCTTTCTCTTTCTCTCTCTCTCTCTCTCTCTCTCTCTCGGTTGTGCAAGAGCGACCAGTGCTCCCCTGTTGATTTACGAAAAGCGCTAGCATGCGACAGCTCTAGACAGCGAGCCAAACGACGATAAGAATTTCATGCTGAAGTGAATTTATCAGCGTATGGAAAACTGGCTATTGCGTGTGAGATTCCCCACGAAATGAAACTGGAAACTCAAATGAAAAAATACCGTATTTACTCGATTGTATCCCGCCCTTGAATGTAAGCCGCACAAAATGTTGTTAAAAAAATTATGCAAGTCGCCCTTGAACATAGGTTACCTAAGCATCTGAGATACTTTCGCGTACTAGCACGTTTCGCGTTTATTCGTAACCCTGGTAATGATTCTTCACCATAACAACTGCCTTCTGTGACGGATGTGCACGTGATGCTTAAGAGAATAAAATGTGAAAAGAGAGTTTGGTCGAAAAAACGTAGCCAAGGAAAGACTGAGCGTCATCCATACCTTTCGATAATGCAAAGGAATAAAAAATATAAGCCGCACGAAATGATGAAAAAAAAATTTATAAGCCGCGGCTTACAATCGAATAAATACGGCAATCGATATTCGCTTTTGAACTTTACACAGTTTTTTAGCTGCGCCCAATGACTTCTTTATAAAATTAACGATGATCAGCGCTTTTTGTGATCAACTAACGTCTGCCCGACCACCAGTGCATTCTGTGAGCAGTTCCTGGAAAAACGGGGATTATTGAACGATCGGTTAAATGTGTCCATTGAACGTCGCAATGTTAAGTCATTTAAAAACGAAAAATGTATGCATTACGCCATCAGCTGATGTCATTCACGCGAAGCGGGCAACGCATCGTTGCTTCTCGCTACAAGCCAGCTGCAGCATCTTGCTGCACAGATCATAATTCGCTGTGGTTTTTGCAAGCGTTCATGTGTTTCGTGTGCGATTGATGTTTTGCCGCGCTTCGTCGCAGATGGGAGGAACGGACGGATCGAATGGGTAGAATTTACTACGTCGACCACAACACGAAGACAACGACTTGGGAGCGCCCCGAGCCGATGCCTCCTGGGTGAGAAACACTCGACAAGCAGAATATCTTTTGGTGCTTGCAATTTTTACTCCACAGTCCTGTACAGGTGACGCTTCGTTTGGACGTTCAAAGATGTTGCTCCAAGCATCGCCCCACCACTCTGCTTGGATTCGACCCGACATTGACCCTGTGAAATCTCGCGACGCTAAATCGCTGTGTAATTGTTGCAATGAATTGTCTTGCCGAAGGCAAACGATGAAATGGCTTGCAGTGATAGCTTGTCCAATATGATCAAAACCGTTGCTCGCAGTGCAGCATCGGCTCAGACTGGACGCCTTTCTGCCATCTCAACTGACTAATGTGGGCTCAGTTCATACAAAGTTGCGGGCGCCACTTTTTGTAAGCTGGGATTTTGAGCTGCTATTTTAAGCTTCACGACACAGAGATAGCAGCCATGATTAGCTCGCCAGTTATCCAACCGTGAGGAGCAAGCAAGCATTCAACCCCATGTCCGGCAATCTTTGTCTGTTGGACCTCATAGATTGCTTTCTGCGTATGCAAAGCTCTTACACGAAAATATTTTTCAAATAATCGATTTCTTCAAACCCGCAGTCTTCGCAGCGCTTGTTCCAGCAAACCAGTAGTGAGTCGTTCCCCTAAACACCTTTGTGCAATCGGAGGTGTTGGTCCGACCAAGGCGTCTGTTGTATGTGAAGCTCGCCAGCAGCGAAGCTATGCGAACATCGCATAGCGGAGTAGTCGTTTCGCGGAAACGCCTTGTTAGCTGGAACTGGCGTTGAAAGATTTACTGAGCGAAGAGCATAAGCGTGTGCATCCAGTGGCCCCCGTACCGTTGGTGTCCTTGTCTTTCGATCGCGAAGCTTCGAAGCGACCGTAGTTAATTTGCATCGGTACGTGACGTCGAACGTTCGCGTGGCACGTCGCCACGTCACTTTCCTTACGCCGCGTCCTTAACGATAGAACAGGGGTCGGGAACCTTTTTGGCTAAGGGAACCATGAAATCTACATACTTTTAATTGTGTTTCCATGAGAGCCATATAATATTTTTCAACACTTAATGCAACTAACTTACTTCACTAACGTGTGCACTTTTAAGCAAAACCGACAATTTTAAACAATGGTAAATGTCTGAATTTTCTCTTTAAAAACATGCTTCTTACTGTAAATGCGACTTCTGGCACTGCATGGTGTTGCTGATGGCTTTGTAGGAAAATTACAGAAAAAGTTTCATCCGTAACAATCGTGTTAAGAAAATATCAAGAGAGCCAGATGCCGTCATCAAAGGAGCCACATCTGGCTCGCGAGCCATAGGTTCCCGACTCCTGCGATAGAAGTTGATGTCGGACGACGGACTTTTCCATTCACGCGCTTAATCCGACCTGGCAAAAATCGGATGTTTCTCTTGCGCACGATCTGCCAGGCGAGAAACAACGGAAATCCTCGTCGGCGGCGAAATGGTGG
>Ga0210059_1016150_pt1 | contig 10801 bp, 8 predicted proteins | sample Ectturendosymbi2_FD_188042 | JGI IMG/M metagenome (GOLD analysis project Ga0210059, IMG submission 188042) | Ecteinascidia turbinata endosymbiont from Florida, USA - Sample 2 (SPAdes) (version 2) | ecosystem: Host-associated > Tunicates > Ascidians > Unclassified | place: Key West, Florida... | reverse complement strand
ATATCATCATTTTTGCCCAGTTACTTCATCAAAAATTGGTTTAAAATTTTTGTCATCAGACTGTGATTTTACTGGAGTTCACAGCTTTTATGAAGATTCACACGCTGCTTATTCATGGAGTGAACTGTACAGCAACAACAAGCCCACAGAAATGACCACAATAATTTGTTGTGGTTTATTGAATAAAGAAACTGAGATTAGAAAAACTTGTTTGTTCTGTTGGTGCAAAACTTAACGCAATGATTCACGTAATCAATTGTTTTTCTGAAAAAAGGGTTGAAAAGATAAAGATTAGATTAAAGACAAACAATCTTCTTCAAACACAACCTTCACCTTGTAAAAAATCACTGCATTACAATGAAAAATCACTAGATTACTAGGTCAACCCATGAATCACTACATCTACTGAAAAATCGCTAGGCGTGAAACTAGTGTGAAGAGCAATAATTATATTGCAGTCACCATGATAGGCAAATGTAAACAGAAAAAGCACCAAGGAATGGATTAGAGTACACATAGAAATCTGTTGTTTTTTGTTAGCTAAGGCTGCAGTACATTGAAATCAAACTTTGTTTTGCTTTTCCTAATCCTAGTAGCCCTACAGTCAGGATTCCCACAAATATTTTCTAAAAATTCTTTAAGTTGAGTTTAAAATTCCCAAAATTTCATGGAAATTCCCTAGATTTTCCAGAGATCAGGATATCACTTTCATTTACCTTTAAGAACTGTTTAACTTAATGACATTTTAACAAGCAGCATAGTGTGTTACATTACACAATGACAGAACTCTTTAAAAATAAAACAAAACAATCTCACAAGCATAGGTAAATCACACCTCAAGAACCATATTGTCCGCAGATCATGAGATAGGTTTGCTATTGAACTTAATAGCTGAAGCAACGATCATTTCAAAAATAACTACATTTTGGTAAAAAAATACATTTTGGTTATGCACAGTAAAACCAATAGTTATCAGTAGGCTAACTAAAACTACATTTCATAACACAGTCTAACATGATTTTCCCAGAACTGACGTACTATTAAGCCAGTGGTTCTCAAAGTGGTCGATATTGACCCCCAGGGGTCAATTGGACTATCCAAGGGGTCAATAAATAGTCACGGGGTCAAATGATAATCATTGAATGGCCAGGGGGTCAACGAATAACTGATGGGGTCTACTGGAGCAATGAAGCCTACAATTCAAAATTATTGGTGATCGGGCAAAGTATAGGACGCGACAGTTGTGGACACCTTTGCAGAAAGTCACTACATAGTCAGTGCCGCTACACCAGGCAGTGTAGCAACTGTCACTGATGCTGAGACCGACAAATTCCGGAAATACAATGACCTTCTTGACAATTATTACTTTCATCCAATTGCAATCGAAACCACTGGTGTGTATGGCAAGTCCACTGCCCCCTTCTTGAGCTGTTTCGCAAAGAAATTCGTTGACATTTCAGGCGACCCCAGGGAGGGACAGTGGCTCCACCAGCGCCTGTCTCTGGCCGTGGTCAGAGAGAACACCGCTAGCATATTGGCCTGTGTGCAAGTTTGATGTGATTTTAGCCACCCTCAGTGCATTAACCAGTGTTCTGCCGGTCACTTGCCTCTCCTCAAAGAATAGCCATCGCCTTCCGAATGTCTGTGTTTTCTGTGAGCTTTATTGTCTTCAGCATGATTTTTATGCTTTCTGTAAATCCCCTGTGCAGCATTGTTTTGCTCCCGTCTTCAGCCATCCTGACTAACCTCACTTTGTTTATTTTTCATGTACCTAACACTACTATCACGCTGTTTACTGTTAAACCTTTTTGGGGCGGCAATAGCACAGTGGTTTAAGTGTCCGCCTCCCAATTGGAATGTTGGGTGTTCGATCCGCAGCCACTGTGTGAATTGCCGTAGCGCTCCTTGGGCAAGAACGTTCACCTCAACCGCCCCGGCAAGAAGCACATTTCAGGCTTCGGCCTGCCGCCAATTGCCGTCACCATAAAAAAAGAAAAAACTTTTTGTAATCTGTCTTTGCCTCTGTCTGTCCAACCCCATTTGGGGTGCTATGTGCCTGGTGGAACCCACACACACAATGACGGTACTCCATCATGGTCTGTATAATTTTACTGTTTTTTTTCTTGCTTGATATTTTTGTGTATATTTTTTATGAATTTTATCATGCATTTCAAGTAAACAGTACTCAAATTTATTTTGACACATACTTTCCTTATTAATAACTGTTGGGCTAGGCCACGGGGTCTACAGAAAATTGTATACTAATTGTCTAATACTTTCATTGGGAGTCAACGTGCAGAAGTTTGAGTACCACTGTACCAAGCTCTGTATATTAAATTTTAATTTATTTGTTTATGTCCAGACACGAAGTCCATAATATGAACACACACACCCTGCAGAACGCAGGTCGATAAAAACACACAGACAAAACAGAACGTAGTACAAGGTATTGGATTGAAGCCGGCGGAATCACAGGGTTACAGACACTTTTAGCAACTGAATTGAAGACAGAACCATAGGGTTACAGACACTTTTTGCAACTGCACTGAAGACAGAACCATAGGGTTGCAGACACATTCTTAACACTATTGTAGCACGTAACACTTATTACAAAACTACTACGAAGTCGGGCGCCAATTCCTAAATTGGTTGAGTCTAGGTAAAATGCGGAAGCATTGTGGCATGACACGCCATCAAGCAAACGGATACTGCTAAGTTCGTTCATTCATTCACAGAGTAAAATGTGAATATAGTGTTCAAAGAATAGGGAAGAATACAATCTGACTGCATCAAAGCACGTAACCATATGTTGTTAGATTTTCTGCATCTTTCGAGAGACAGGTACTTGTATTTTCGTAACAGAGCCTCAAAGGTAGGAATGTTACATTGAACCTGGTGGCTACCAACACTTGTTCTCCAGGGCAAGTTGTACAAAACACACCAGGACAAAACACACAAATATCATCAGCAAACATCAAGTGATTTAATAAGACTTCACTAATATAACACCCTGCTTCAATGTTGTTTAATTCCTTGGACAGATCATCTAAATCAACAGCAAACAAGCATGGACTCAGTACTCCCCCTTGTCTAACCCCATTAGACACATGAAACGGTTCAGAAAAATGCTTGCCGCATTTTATTTGCATCGTTTGTTCCTTGTACCAGTGTTTCAGTAGGCGCACAAAACACATTGGCACCTTTCTTTGAATTAGTTTCTCAAATAATTTCATGTGTAGTACTCGATCGAATGCTTTCGAGGCATCTTAAAACACAGCATGCACAGATGAACCATGTGTTACAAAGTATGAAGCAGTTTGCTTCAACAAAAATGTACATTGATCAGTGCTACGACTAGCCTTAAAACCAAACTGATTGTCTGTGGTACCAACCAAGGAAAGGAGAGATGCTAGACAATATGAAGTGCTCAAGTTATGGTTTATTGTTTCATATGACTCAGCCAATAAGCAGAAGCGCCATAAAAGCCATCGCATGCAGTAAACCAACCATTAGTGAAAATTAGAGCAAATAAAAACACAATGGCATAATAGCTGATCGGTGTAAATAAAGACGGGCGCTGTGTCATATAGGATTGGCGAAAGACCGTGGCGGTCATCTGGTCAACCAACCCCGTTTATCACTTTTTGACAAGTGTTGAGAAACAACAGTTGGGGATCAAATAAGAAAACAGAATGAAAGAAAATGAAAAGAAAACAGAAAACGAATGAACGCAGAACATGGTGAAGAAAATGTACAGGTGAAAGCGCATGCCTATGTACATAGATGAGTGGATCGAATTTAAGTTAAGGAAATTGGTGTGGTTAGAGTGTTTTTAGCAATATAAAGAAATTAAAAAATAGTAACATAAAAAGTAAAAAAGTTACAAAAACTTATTAATGAGGTGCAAAAGAAAACAAAGCAAAACATAAAAAAACAAAAAGTGTACTTCATGCCGAAAAGCATAGAATGTGCACACAAAAAATATGAAAAAGTAAATACCCACAAAAAATAAAGCAGAGTCACAGAATACTAGAATTCACAGTAGTTTATTGGACAAATGAAATGTTGCTAAAGTTCATAGTTAGGAATTTTTTTCATGTAGGAGGTGTTTTTTAAGTTTCCATTTAAAGGTAAAGGTGGTTGAAGTAGCTTTGACACCACTGTGGCTGCTGCCACTGGTCTGTAATTTGATGTGTCAGACATATTCCCATTCTTGTTTTTGCCCATGGGAACTATGGTTGTGTTTAGATTTAATTTTGTCCCACTGTAATTCTTTTTCCTGTTAAGTGACAGTAAATCACAACCTGATTTTCGCATCAGATGGAAACGTGCGACCACAACTTTTCCCAGTTTTATCTCAAAAAATGTAATTTTTCTAAAAAATCCCTAGATTCCGCAAATCCCCAGATTTTTCCCCAAAAGATGTTGAAATTCCCAATCTAGGGACAAATTCCCCAGAAGAAATGGGTACGCTGGATATGTTTACATTCGTAGATGTGTTCCGCTCCAATGCACATTACGTAGACCATTGCACTGAGTGAGTGAAGCTTCCTGTCTGTCACGGTTGTTTATTCTGCGCAAGTGCTGCGCAGCGCTGCGGCAGTGATGCTCGTAACGCAGTGAAGCTTCGGCATTCTGCTGTGGTGCATTGCGCTCGCGGGCGTTGGGCACAGTTTCAACGTTAGAAGATTGTGCATCACGGCGCCTTGCCACTTTGTGGCTTGTTAAACATTGAAGAATACGTAGCAACGATCGGAAATTTTGCACATTCAGCTGATAGCTTAAGCATATTCTTCTGGTCAGGCAGATCCGCAGCCTAACATTAGGTCTACAGTACAGGAAGTTTTGTTCCTTTGAGCATATCTTGCAAGAATCCAGACCTACAGCAAGTCTTTGAAAAACAAACGAAGGAATCATTAAATAAATTATGGCGTTTAGGAGATTTCACGATGGCTTAGTGAAATGGGTAACGTTCTACACCTAGTCGGACTGTATTGTTCACTCTAACTAACCATCACTGTTGATGTACAACGTCTTTCTACTTAAAAAATTTATTGCAGGCTCTAACGAAAATTTGTCTTGTAAACTCTTCCCAGTTTGTATGGTAAGTTTAAGTTCAACTAAAATTTGCATTGTAAGGTATGTTTTGCAAGCTACAACCAAGATTTGTTCATTTAGAATGCGTTTCTACGTTAAAGATTATAAATAGGCTATTAATAACTGGCCTGCGAAGGTAGGTCGACAAGATGCCGATCAAAGGTTTGAAAAAAATAAAGTCATGGCGATCTTGCATACACTAGTGTATAAATGAAGTTGGTTTGGGTTCCCTCGCTATTGCCATTGAAGTATGATTTTGAAAATTTTTGCTTCAGCATTGTCAAGATCAAGCAAAACTGCTAGCGTATGATTAGTCAGGTTATTGCCAATCATTGGTCTAAAACGGAAATTATTTTATGACTTGCACACCGCCATGAAATGCAACTGAGACTAAGTGGATGTCCCACGCGACAGGTTCACTGGTGCAGTCGGGGTGAACGGGAAACGCCCACCCATTTCTTTCGAAAGAAAAAAGGCGTTCCCCATACTTTTTGGTATGACATCGAGTTATGACAATTTTGTTGTCATCTTCTTGTAAAATGTCAACACTACAGGAAAATTTCTCAGCTGTATTGATTTTTATTCCGTGTTTTTTGAAAAACATTGTCCCAATTCTGTTTGTCACTGTACTTGTGGACGAGTCGGGATTAAATTTGTGTTGTAGCACTTTTTAAAATTATGCTATGAGCTTGTGTAACTCCAGAAATAATTCATTTGTGAAGAAGGATGAAGATTTGGCGGAACCTGACCATACTTGGTGGGGGTTTAGCCGGTTCGCAGGCAGTCATCAAGTGTCCTGCTCAGTGGCGTAGTCAGCCCAAAATTTTGGGAGGGGCCAAACATTTTGACTTCAAGCGAGCAACAGTGATTGGTGTGTGACGCCGTTTTTCAAACCACAAAACGACAAGATATGCTAGAAATGTGGGGAGCCATGGCCCTCTTGGCTCCCTATGGCTACTCCTTATGGTCCTGCTTATCAAGCAAGTACATGATAAATATTTTGTCAATGGTTAGATATCTACTTTGGCGATCAGACAGGTATTTTCCACGTGAAAATGAAGGAAAACTGTACAAGTCAAGGCAAAGACATGTACATTTTTGATAAACTACGAAAGTTTGGCAGCTACTGACGTCTTTGAATGCAGTCATGGAGTGATAGTTTTTTTCTAGAGGTCGCGAGAGCTGAAAAAATTTTCATAATTTCTTCTGTATTTTATATTTCGTATATTGAACCACTCTTTTTGTTGTAGCCAGCATGGTAGAATCACCTGGCAAAAATGATGGCCTGCTTTTTCGTTCAAACCTGTTTTAAATACAGTGCTGTTGCGTTTAGCAACGCACGAATAACTTTGTGACGTAAGAATATGCTGTGCTTGTGTATTAGTTATCTGAAATGAATGCGGTAGCCACCAGGTAGCCACCCCACCTGACCTTATAAGTTCAGTTCGAACTTCCTGATTTTCCATGTCTGGAGGCAGACCGCCGGAATAAAAAAGCTAGCTTTGTTTGAGTGACTTCATTGGTGTTGTTGTTTTGACTTCCTTATCCCCAATGTATTTTAGTATATTCAAAGATATGAGCGACTGAACGTCATACCTCGATCAACGCAAGGCCAAGTGCCCTCGCACAATGTTGCCATCGACGACCAGAACTTTCTTCTTTGATCAGTTCACGGTACAAAATCAAATTGAACTTTAACATTAACTGACCATGTTTCGCCGGTAGACTCACCAAAGATGTTAGGGTTGATACATATCAGAAGAGAGCGTCTTGCACATCACAGGTGTTTCTCTTTTCTGTTCATCTGTGTACCCCGGGGAATGTACTTTCGCGGCCAGCGTTAACATCACAACACTGCACTCAAGCGTAGTTTCTGCAGGGGCGTAACAAGGTTAGATGTCGCCCGGGGCAAGAAGCAAGTTTGGCGCCCCATGTTGGGACCTAAGCTCTTTCGGAAGCAAATTTACTTTATTGAAGAAAGTGCTTGTGATATTGTTGGGACTCTCCGGCGCCCCCGCAGTCATTCGGCACCACCCGCAGCGATTTGGCGACCGGGAAATTGTGCCCCACTTTCCCTCCCTCGTTGCGCCTCTGCCTGTGACGCAACGGCTGGTGTACGGAAATGTCAAGGAAAAATAAGATGAATTTACTGTATGTCAAACAAAAATAGTTGATTACGTTGTTGTTGGGGGTGGTGGGTTGCGCTGTTGGTGTCTGCGCATACGCTTTACTTCTGCCACATCAATATGTTGCTCTTCAAATGTTGCCAGCCCTTTGTCGCAAACTGTACGCCATTCTTCTTGGTCTCTGGCCACTTCCACAAGTCTGTGGAAAGGGATCCCGTATTTACTTAAGGACGACATAATGTGGTCCTTAAAACGCTTCTTTTGACTCCCCACCGAACGTCAGCCACAGGCGAGTTTACTGTACAGTAGGCGGCGGGGACGTCTGTTTCCAAGCATCCTTATCACATGGCCAACCCACCTCAGATGTCTTCTAAGGAGTATCGTCTCGAGGCATGTTGTTCCTGCTCAGCGGCAAATCTCGACACGAGGTATTTTGTCCCACCAGTGCACGTAACGGGTAGTTTGAAGACACCGAATGTGAAAAGCCTCGAGGACTCTGATGTGACGATGGTACGGTGTCCATCCCTCGCATGCATAGAGCAGTGTCGAGACGCAGATGGCATTGTAAACGGCCATCGCGGTGCGTTTGGAAAAGTCAGTTCGTGAAAATGCGCTCGGACAGCCTCCCGAAGGAACCGGACGCTAGGTTAACACGACGTTGAATCTCTGAAGTGAGATCACATGTGGAGGTAATGAAATTTCCCAGTTATGTGAACTGTTCAGTGAGGCCAAGTTGATCCCCACTGATGAAAAAAGTTCGTTAACTCCAAAAAGACTTCCGTGTTTTTGGAGTTAACGACCAGTCCTGCACGAGAGTATGCAGAAGAGATTGCTGTAGTTGCAGCCCGTCTGGCGTGTGGCTGGGCAAGGCAGCTGCGTATTGTAGATCGAAGATGGTGTCCTTTGTTACTTTCGGCACTGCTTGGAAACGGCGGACATTAAACAAGCTGCCATCGATCCTGCACTTGATGCGAACACCATCTGCAGCAGATAGGTTGTGACGAAAGACGAGAGTCACTGCCACAAGGAAGAGGTTGAAAACAACAGGGGCTCGGACGCGGCCCTGTTTAACTCCTGCCCTGATTAACTCCTGTGTTCACAAAACTCTAAGACATTTCTCCTCCCTGCACGACGCGGGCACTCATACCAGTATGGAATTCCCGTAAGATGGTGAGAAAATGTGGAGGGCATCCAAATTTTCCCAGGACTCGATTGACGGTATCGAAAGCCTTTCTAAGGTCGATGAAGGCAATAAAAAGGTCACGATGTTGCTCCCTACATTTCTCCTGGAAAAGTCGTGCAACGAAAATCGTATCAGTAGTGCTCCGCGCTTGACGAAAACCGCAGTGAGATTCCAGAACATTTGTGTCAACAACGTATGTCAGAAGACCGTTTAGCATTACTCGGGCAAGTAATTTACTTGCAACAGAGAGAAGGGAAACGCTACGGCTGTTGCCATAGATAGCTTTGTCACCTTTTTTCTTGTAGGTCATGATTATGTTAGCATCTTTCCATTGTGTGGAAGAATACTTGATGCCCACGCACTTCTAATGAAGGGGTGGAATCGCTGTAGCAGCAGATTGCCCCTATATTTGAAAATTTCTGCAGGTATGCCATCAGGGTGAGGTGCCTTGTTGTTTTTCAAGTTATTTGCTGCAGTCAATATTTCTTCTAGGAAGGAAGAGAATCAAGTTCTGATATGGTGGGAAGTTGCGGCAGCTGATCAACTATGGATTGATCCACAGGATTGGCCTGATTTCACAGTTCCTGGAGGTACTCCGCCCAGCGAGAAAGGATGTCCTTCTTGTCTTTGATTAGAGTGGTCCCATCCTTTGGACGCACATGGTGCGTGGAATGGGATTTCGGACCGTTAGCCACCTTTATTGTCTCATAAAACTGATGCGCCATATTTGCATCCGCATAGTTTTGGATTTCGTTAGCCTTGGACAACCACCATGTCTTCTCCATTTCGCGCAGTCGTTTTTGCAATTGTGAACGATGCACGGTCCATCTGCGCTGGAGCAACAAGTATCTACGGCAGCATCCATGACAGCCTTGCTCATTGTGTCCCAGTGTTTTGTAGCGTCCGAGATGCTTTGAAACGGCAGCGGTGAACAATCTGAGATCTGTGCAAGATTAAACGATATGGCTGCACGTAGGCTGGACAGGTCTGCTCTCCGGCTCAAGCCGCTGACGTTAAGCCGACGCTGAGGTCGAACTCCAAGATTGTGTTTTCGGGCTGGGGGGCGAATGCGTGAGCGGAACGAAGTGCGAACGAGTCGGTGATCAGGGCAACCCTCAGCGCCACACATCACTCTGGTGATCTGCATGTCTTGGAGTTCGACCGCTTTGACAAGAACGTAGTCTAGCAGATGCCAGTTCTTGGACCGGGGGTGCATTCCATCTTGTTTCATGTTTTTGTTTCAGTTTGAATAATGTGTTGGTCACAAACAGACAAACTCTGAGCAGAGACTAAGAAGCTTACGACCATTGTTGTTGATGTTACCTACACCGTGTTTGCCCATGGTATTTCCCCAGATCGTAGAATCAGAGCCAATTCTTGCATTGAAATCTCCAAGTACATGAGTTTGTCCCTACGAGGTACCTGCATTAACGTGGATCGCAGCATCGCCAAGTGGTGATCTTTAGACTCATCGTCAAATGATAGTGTTGGCGCGTACGTGCTGATGAAGGTGGCATATCGAGAGGAAGTCTTAGGGTTATCAGACGTTCAGAGATCGCTACCGCAGTTTCAGGTAGTGTCTGAAGCAGTTTGGTGTGAATGGCAAACCCGACACCGTGAATTCGCTGGAAGCTCCTTCCAGAAAAAAGTATGGCCACTGGCCATCACATTCAGTGAGCCTTCGTCTGCTAGCCTTGTCTCGCTCAATGCTTCAATGTCAATGTTGTAACGCGACAGTTCGGAAGCTATGAGAGCAGTTCGTCGGCGAGGAAGGCTGGAGTTGTCTGCATCGATCAGGGTTCGTTCATTCCACGTAGCAGCTTTGATGTGTCGAGATTTTGGTAATTGCTTGCGTTGTCGACTGCTGGGAGGAATGCACTAACGGCCGCAGTATACCGTTCGGGTCAACAGTGTTTCTAGGCCCTTCCTCTTGTTGAAGTGAGCAGTGCGGATCCTGAATAGGGCAGCTCAGTCACTCAATAGTTGCGAGCGGCTCCGTGAAATCCAACCGCTAAAAATATCGTTAGCGGCCCGCTCGTTCAACCTCAGCGGCCTTCCCAAAAACCGGACCATTAGCGCCCCATGCTATCTTCACACTAAACCTAAGCATCCATCGGAGTAACAAGGAACACACAAGTATAGACAGACAGAACACGAGAATACATACATCGCGGTAGTAGAACTGTATGCACTTGATGGCGCTAATACATTTACTTTGATGAAACAAGCATAATAGGTACACGCGTGAATGACGCCATCACGATTATCATAATGTAGTGCTGCGTTGACTTCCATATGCACCGATTCATAAAATGCATGGGAAAAGTTGGAAGCTGCGAAGGACCAGGGGTCATTTAGGCTGCCGATCTCCCTAGGACGTAGCTACTTCTAGTGT
>Ga0210059_1016149_pt1 | contig 10802 bp, 6 predicted proteins | sample Ectturendosymbi2_FD_188042 | JGI IMG/M metagenome (GOLD analysis project Ga0210059, IMG submission 188042) | Ecteinascidia turbinata endosymbiont from Florida, USA - Sample 2 (SPAdes) (version 2) | ecosystem: Host-associated > Tunicates > Ascidians > Unclassified | place: Key West, Florida... | reverse complement strand
TTTGGTTTGCTTGAATGTTTTAACACAAGCTTTCAATAACCACGATTTTAGTGACGAATTTTCTCAAACGAACAATTTTTAACTCGGCAAAGTCTGTTTAAAACATTTGAGCGTCATTTTGTGGGCATAATTTGTGATTGTATGTATAAGCAAGAGATAATGCTATCGCAGTGGTCAACGCCAGTGTTTCTCAACGTGTGTGCCAGTGCGTCCTCATATTAGCCCGAGTCACTGGACAATTTCTCGTTCGTTTGAAATTATTCTCGAAATGAGAAGTGTCGATTGGATTGGACTTCAAATCCAGCGTTCTATACAGATCCATTGCTTCAAAAAACATTAGGTACAATAAGAATTATGTTTTAAAAATGCTTAATTGCATAGGGCAGCTCGGGCTCTACTGGATGAGCGAGTAAAGCGCGTGCGAACGAAGTCGAGAGAACGCCTACTACGACCTAGAACGATATTGTTTGATTCAGGTCACCTGAAGGTTACAACATGAACGCGGAAGGCCAGATGTGGAACGAAAATATGTGAACAGTGACAAGGCCCAAAGAAAAGAGCCCGAGTTAACAACTTAGTGAAGTGGGACCGTAGGTGGTGGCATAAATATACAAAGCAAGCTCGCGCGTCCGAAGTAAATCGTAATCGAAGACTCGGGCTAAGCCCCAGGAGCCTGTGTGCCGGAGTCGCCACTGGGCTCTTAAAAATACCAAGAACAACACAGCTTAAAAAACAGGCAAAAATGACACAGCATTGATACCTGTCTTAAACACATTCAAAATCACTTTTCCACTTCTTGAACACAGATGTAACATGTCTGAATACTCCTACACTACAATAGATACCGGAATGCAAAGACAAAACAAAGCATATGTAGCAAGCAACTAGTAAGTTGTACGTAAGGATGCCAATTGTGTTGCCAACGCAGAAACACAGCTATTTAGTGTTGCCAATGCAAAAACACAATTCATATTGATCTGTCAAATATTTCATATTGCGTATAAGATTCAGTAAAATTTAACTATTTAGATTGGTGTTAAAACGCTTGTAATTGCACCAAGTTTTAGTGGTGTGACACAAACTTTTTCCCACACACCAGCATGGGTGTCGGAAGCGGGGTAGAGATTTGAAAATTTCAGCAAAAAAAGGTGTTTTCTTGGTTTCGAGTGGTAAAAACAAAATTTCACAACTTTTGCTCCTCCACAGAAAAACTTCTGGAAAAATCCACTAGTGCCCCCATGGAAAAAATCCTTCCGATGGCCATGCACACAAGCATGTAAAATTACACCATTTCTGTAAAAAATTGTGTATTACACCATGCGGCAACACTACTCAACAGCACCAATGCGGTAAGCAAGACATAGCAGGGTGACAGACTGCACACGGTGGATTCTGCTAATTACGAAATTACAAATATTATTGACAAAATACTGCAACATTTTTTTTTATTAAACGATTTACTTTAACAATGGACCCAATACTAGTTGTGTTTCTAGAACTTATTAGGCAAAATGCGAAATTTAACAGTGGGGGGGCCAGGCCCCACAGAAATAAAAGCTGGGGGCCTAGGCCCATGCTGTCCCTCACTTCCGCCACCTATGCCTATGTTTCATTCAAAAAGCATTACGTAAGAAATTTCAACGGTTAGAAAAACATACTCCGTAGGAGTCACATAAACACTTATGCCACTGCAAGCTGCTCTGATCACTGCATTATCTCAGAGTCATCAGAGAAAGGCTAAACTGGCAGCAGTAATGGAAATGCACACCCACTTTGCTTTGCATTCACTGACAGTGCCGTTTTCCTGCAATTTGTGTAAAGTAGGCTATTTTTAATTTTTTAAATAATAACACACACCTTGCTTTCTCAAAGAGATGATTGAGTAGGTGACTGCTACACAACTGACTAAAACACCCTTGCAATTCATTACTTAGTGCACTAGAGATTTGTTTGCTGCGCTTAAATGCTTGCAATGTCACTCCACGTTAATCTTAGGCTACAACTAATTTAAACTAATCAGTGTGATCAGAGACGGTTCTGCTTAGAAACTGTGATATTGTTTCCTTTTACAATTTCCATGCTTTTGCTATACTTTATGTACAATGTCGTCAAATTCAATACTTTTTCAAGGTCTTGACGCTCGACTTTTCAATGCAATACTTTCAATACGGCGTGGGAACGGTGTGTTCAACTGATGTACTTGCCTTCTCTAACAATAAACAATTGCAGAAAGGTACGAAATAATGCGGTCATCTATTCCAGTAGATGAACAGCCACAGATGTACAGATGAAATCAAAATAAAGGCGCATGATCTCTATTGTTGCTTGCTGTCACAGTGTGAAGCTTTGCGCACATGCCGCTCGGGCTTTTCCGATCGCAACACTACCATATGGGCGTCGCAAGAATTTTTTCCAGCAAGGGGGTTGGTGCAATTTTACCAATTCCGAAACTGAGAGTAAAACATTTTTCTACTAATGAGCTCACGGAAAAAAATCAAATTTAGGAATCCAGGGAAAAGTTCCCACGATCCCCGCCCTTCCGACGCCTATGGTTGCTCCTGTTGCAGCTTATCTTTCGCATACCTCCAGAACTCTTCAAACACACAACTGATACCACAAGCACTGCACAGGGAAGCGACGGTTTCTAATCGAATTAATACTGAAACAAGGTTGAATTGCACCCATCGATACAGTTCTAAATTCAAATAAAAACATTATCTATATGACGGCAGAAGCAGCAGCGACCAGCAGACATGGGGCAATCGTAATCGATTACAGTTTTCTGAGTAATCGTAATCGATTGAATTGACCAAAAATGAAATGCAATCGATTACATTGCCAATTTAATCATAATCGACGATTACGTTCACGATTAAACTTGAAATCTTCACCCTACATCACTGTGCGCTGAACCTCGGTTATGGTGGCTATATTTCCTCCTTTATCATCGTTTGTTATGGCTATGTTTCAGGGGAGGCTATTGCCCCGTCTGTGTGCGTTAAATCCAGATAGTCCAACGGCAAGCACAGCGTTTGTAGCCAATTCTCACTTTGTTGTAGCTTCCCCTCTTGTTGGCCGTCAGAAGTAACGTAGCGAGTCTAGTGAGACATAGCAACAAAAGAGCTTTGCTTAAAAACGGGTTGACACCGGTAAAAGAATAGCGGGACATTACGAGGAGAGGTGTGGTTTTATTTACATATACTGTAGTTTATATACAGTAAACCAAGTTTTTTTCAGAGGAATAAAGTACTTTTCCATAACTAGCATTTCATCCGTGATTCAACAGATACTGCTAAAATAACTCAACGAAACCAGTGAGGTTTTGTTGACCACTGACGTTTGGTCCAACAGACAGATGCGCAGCTCTATTGGCGTCACTGTTCATTTCATTTCAAATTAAAAGCTGCACAATGATATGCTGGCTTGCAGACGATCGCAACCCGCTGCTAGAAGAAATAGTCAGCAGTTTTGAAATTATTAACAAACAAATTTTCAGCGTTGCTGGACGAATGTTCAGCCTGATAGGTATCGTTTGACTGTTAAAGCTTTGAAGCCTTGACGTTTATCAACTGTAACAAAGATTTTAAAAATTATCATTTTTGTTTAATTAATATTTAGTGTTTGTTGCAGTGGAGTAACTGGAGGGAGGGACAAGGTGCGATTTTGACTCCCCTGGCCAGCTAAATGTAAAAAACAGGACGCCACTTAGCTTATATTTCGGTTTTTGTATTCTTTTGGTTTTCAGTAGGTTGTCGTCTTTTTGCGTTTTTCGGAGATTTTCCGTTGATTTGGGGTTTTAGTATAAGCATCCACACCCATATTCACCATTATTTCTCAAGTATTTTTTCGGAATGTTGATTTGTAGGTCACCTACAAAGGTCACTTGGCCTCTTTCAGCTAAGTTGCCCTCTAGTTCAAACCTCTAGTTACGCCACTGCTATGTGGACTGCACGAATGTCTAATTGAACAATTATTGTAATTATTTTCCGGTGCTTCATCCTTACAGATAAGTAATTCCGTTTATTGCATTCATTAATATCGTATGTTGTCTGAAAATATACTTGCATCAAACCGTGCAAATCGCGTTGTCTTTGTTCTGAAGATGTTTTAAGATAAATGTAATCGCGATTGTAATTGCGATTACTTTCAATGTAATCGGTTACATTGTGATTTTGTTTATTCGTAATCGTAATCGATTACATTTGTGCTGTAATCGTCCCATGTCTGGCGACCAGAGCGAGTGACAAACTTGCTCGTATAGGAACTGCCGCCAACAAAACCAATTGCTGGTAATAAAGTTTTTTTTACAGAAACTGCACAAGAGAATTGGCAACACCGGCATCGTAATAGAAAAAAATGGTCGCCGCTATGTACATGATATTACACAGCGAGCATCCTGCTTGCAACGTTTTGCTACATTATTAACAAAAACTAACCTTTACCCTGGAAACGTGGCATCGTTTACATTGAGACTCGAAACACGAGGGGAGGCACTAGATTTTTTCTTTGCCGAGACAATAAACACATTTTCTCTTCAGGTCAGAAGCACCAACACAAAGGGCAGAGCAAGCCCGAAGATCGGGGTGAACAGATATAGAAGACAACAGCGTTTTGATAAGTTGCGGTATCAACATCAAGATAAAAAAAAAAGCTTGCAAAGAAACATACGCAATTCTGTGATTTCCCAACAAGTAAAATAAAGCTCACACGCACACATGTTAAGCCCTGAGAACGCATTGAGACTATGCCGGATTCCTTGCATAGCTTTACGATGCAACTCTTTGCTATCCGCAACCGCCTCAATGGAACCTTTCCAGGCGAAAGCTCTTGCAAGAAAGCCAAGATGCAGCCGATTGCGTGCTATCCTGCCAATCAGTCTGAAATCCTCCGAAACCACAAAAAATTATCTTAGTTCGAATCACGACTTTTGCGTAATGTCCGCGCTTGTTCCGATTTGTGTTCGTGCTGCTTCAGCGTAGTTGCATGTGATCGGGCCCTACGAAAAACATGAATCGGTAAAATTGCGTTGAAGCAAACGAAGCCGTTTCCTGATTGTTACTTACGACAGCAAGCTCGCATGCAAATAGCTAAAAGCATCAAGAAGTCCTTCTTCTGCGAGCTTCGCTTTTAACACTCTCAATGTAAGCGACTTGCTGCGTGGGAAGAGCTGATTCGACCAAGTATCTGGGCAGCATGCCGCCAACATCACAGTTGACGAACAATTCCAACCGGCACTTATTGGGATCCCTGCAAAAGTTGGATTGCGTAAGTGATTGTTTGCCAGCAGCGATGGCACACGATCACTGCTGTCCTGCTTCATGAAACTCAACCCGGGAAACCTGCATTTTATCGCAATCTAGAGATCTTACCAGCTCGCACGTTTATTTGCATCTTTTCCTCGGGTACTTCGACAGATTGCTAAAACCCGTCGGTCAGTTTCGAGAAGTTAACACGCCAATCCGAAAAGCATCTTTTGTACTTCGATGCGTGTGGTAAAACCATACACTTTTTGAATATCATTGTTTTGTTTAAAAAATATGGATGAACATGGTAAGAAAAGTTTGCTTCCGTACTTAATTGCATGAGACCTGGTGTCAGATCCACAACAAGGAAGTATTTTAACACCAACGGAAAGAACGTAACCGGCAAAAAACAAACTGTTCCGCTTACGTTTTGTGCTGGGAGACAGAATAACCAGCAGGATAATTGAATGCTCTCACGTACTGTTTTGTAATCGGTCTATTGGGGAAGTCTACGCTTTTAGCTGAAAATAAAGAAGCAGGTGAATGTCGCAGGCAGAACGTAGAGACAGAGTTTGGTTTTGATCTGTCGTTTAAACAAACAAACAAAAACACTCCGCTCAACCCAGCACTTAGTCAATATCTAATAAATCGAAAAGAACGCAGCAAGCGTTGTCAAAGGGTTGCAAGACAATACTCACCGAATATCCATGACTTATTGCCATACTCTGCAAAGCAAGAGAAGAAAAAGTTTATAGTAGGTGTTACAGACACACAGAAATCCAACATCGGCCTGCACAAGTACGCAGAGTATATGTGAGTGTTCTAAGTGTAGCAATGCATTTCTACCTGCGCACACCACTACTCGACGTTTTCAGTTTTCTACAATGATGTGGTTAATGTGTTTGGCTAGTTCTGACCAGAGTCGGGCAAGAAACAGATTCGTTAGTGAGTAGTAACACTGGACGGACCGTCGCCAATCGTGGAGCTAGAAACGCAATGTTTTCTTCTCGACCTTTGTGGGAGTTAAGGCGAAAAATGCTCGCTATTGATTGGTCGAAAGGGTTAATAACCAATATAAACGTATTTACAGTTTGTCGGTGCGTTGCAAACAAAACACTAAGGTACAAAACTTGCAGGATGTGGAATACTAGTGTGAAACGTTGAATTTACACGATCATATTGACATTTAGTTGTTAAATAACACGATCGAACATTAGCAAGTAGCCCAGTGACTAAACTGGCGATTCTCTCGATTGTTATGAAAATTTGAGTTTGCATGCAAGGAGGTTAGATGGTACCCGGGGCAAGAAGCAAGTTTGGCGCCCAATGTTCGAACCTGAAGTCTTTCGGAAGAAAATGTACTGTATCGAAGTACTTGTGACGTTGGGACTTTTCGGTGCCCTCCGCAGTCATTTGGCGTCCCCCGCAGTGATTCGTGGCCCGGAGAATTGTGCCCCCCTTCGTTGCGACCCTGCATGCGAGCGTGCATTTGCCTATTATTTTTTCTGTGGAAAGCAATTGAAGTTTTGCTTTAAAACTACGTGTGAATAAAGCAAAACTTCAATGCGATGGCCCTTGCCGCTTGCTTTACTCTTAATATTCAAGCGATCAGCGAGGCAGCACCGACGAGCATTCTTTGAGATCTCATGTCGTTGTGGTATGGTTTTGAATCTAATACTTACAGGCCAGGTAGCGAATGCCCATATAACTCAATGCAGATGAGCATCCGATGTTACTGTAGTTCAGGCGCAAGTTGTGTAGATCTTTTTCAACAAGTTTGCACTGTGCCACGAGCCGGATTACTTTATTTTGATGACCGAATGCAGTGTGCCGGCTGTTCTCTCACTCATTGATTTAACAAAGAGGGTGTCGATCTGTGCGCTAATCTATGACTACCATCGCAAAACCTTTTGATTTTTAGAATGCAAAAAAAATATTTCAAACCAAGTCAAATATTTTGTGAAGAATTCCTAAAGTTTGCAATCTTTCAAGAAGGAAACACAGAACGCCGTGGGCAGTTCGCCACTGATGAAACTAAAAAAGACATTGACTGGGCACGCAAGTTTGAAAGCAGTCAAAAACAAAAGCACGTAATGTATTTCCCGACTATTTTAATAAGCAGCGCGACTGTACAGCCGGCAGCGGTCACGCGACACTTGGCGACCAGAAGTTTGCAAATGAACACAGAAGCGGCGCGCGAAAATTCGCACGAAAAATATGGACCAACCAGATCGCGTCGAAGTTACATGGGATGAACAAAATCTAAAATGAACAGCGTTGTCTTCAACGACCGCCGTAAACGAGTTTGACTTACCAGAGACTATAGACTCGTCATCGTAAGTCTTGAAATAATAAAGGTCGACAAACTCGCGGGGAGCTATCATGCCACGAAACACTGTATGCGTGGTGATCAAGCCGATAGCGATGTCCTATGCAACAAATCATACCACGAGGTTACTAAATGTTGCAGTGTCAGAAATTCAGGAGGAACCTGCAAACCGAAGAAACACGGAAAACAAAAAAGCGAGCAGATGCGTTTGTCTTGTAAAAGCCAACACCAGCCGGTGCCAATAAAGCAGGGTTGCGGAGTCGGAGGTTTTTGGGTGGAGTCGGATTCCTAACAACACTGGGAGTCGGAGTTTTTTGTCCGACTCCGGATGTCCAATTGGTTCATTTTTAATATCACCCTCTAAAATTGGAAATTCCTGTTGAAATGATACAGTTTCTTTTGAAAATTTTGTTGAAACAGAGATTTCTTGATGTACACCACGATTTCCATTGATTTTAACAGCCAAATCCCATTCCCTTTATGTTAAGGAGTCGGGAGTCGGAAATTTGGAAAGGCGGTGTCGGAAATTTTTGAAAGGTCGGAGTTGGAGTCGGATATTTTACCTCCGACTCCGCAACAAACCCAGCTAACAAAATCTTATGTTACGTCATGAAAGATTTAACACACCAGAGATCTGATCAAGTTACAGTAGATTTATTGCGAAAAAATTGAGGGTCGCTAACAGTTATTTCGGGCTTAATTCAAGAAACTTCGTAACAATCACTGGTGCATAAACAACTATTATTACGGGCTTACTGTTTTCTTTAATTTGCTCTCGTTTTGAACAGCAATACGAGAAAGGCGGAAGGAGATATCAACACTTGTGTTGTAGCACCGTTGCACAGAACTAGGGGTCTCAAACACGCGGCCCGCGATGCTTTTTGGGTATTTTCAAATAATCAACATTTACGTTGCCAAGTGCATGAGAAAAGATGCCGCGAAATAATTGAACCAAAGCTGACTGATGCCCAATGATGTTTTCATTCCCGCCGCTGCACTACAGACCAACTTTTCACTCTCCAGCAAAATTTTCAGAAATCTTGGGAATACGCCAAAGACGTCTACACATGTTTTGTCGACTTCAAGAAAGCATAAGACCGGGTTCCTCGTGAAAAGCTTTAGGGAGTATTTCGGGAATACGGTGCTGATGGCCGCTTGTTACTGGTCGTCAAGTCACTGTATTCCTGCTCAGACGTTTGTGTGCCTGTTGGGAGAGTTAAATCATTGGTGTTAGATTCCGACAAGGACGTGTGCTGTGCTGTCACCACTCCATTTCACAGTCTACCTAAAATTTTCTTTTTAGTCACAGCTGAGTCGACGAGGGTGTCACAGTTGGGAGCTGTATGATCAACCGTTTGCTTTTTGCGGACGATTTGGTACTGCATACATCTTCTCAACAGGGTCTTCAACATGCACTCGATCGGTTTTCTGCTGCGTGCGATCGAACCGGAATGAAAATCAGCATTAAAAATACAGAGGTAGTCTGCTATGCCTCTTTAAAAACCCAAGGCAGTGCATGCTGCAAGTGAGCAGCAATACACTGCAGCAGGTGGAGAAGTTCAAGTACCTAGGTGCATATAGGTAACCAGGGAGGAAGGGGCCATTCCCCAAATTTTTAGCTTATCTAGTCTTTTTGTGCTTTGAGAAGCGGCGTCCCAAACAAAAATACAGTTGCTCGCATAAAGTTAAAAATTTTGGCCTCGCCAATTTTGGCCTGGCTACGCCACTGCCTAGGTGCGGTATTTGCGAGTGATGGAAGGTACAGTAGGTAGAGAGAGAGAGAGATTGATACATGGATGAAATGAATAACATTTACTTTATTTAGTTTATTCACCGGTGTCAGGGATATCTAGAACTCCGAGATAGGAAACTCCAAAAACGGAGTTCTAGATATCACTGACTGGTGCTTTAAAGTGCTCAGCTAGCGAGTGAACAAGTTCCTTAAGCAGCTAGAATTGATGAATACGAACGTAGAGGTCGCTAGAAATGATTTGCCTATAACCCACGCTGCCTTTCGCAGGAAATAAGACTAAAAACTGTTTCTAGTAAGTTCAGGTACCACCACTGTTGCGTCAGCGTCATAATGCGGCCCGCGGCTAACCTCAGAAGTCCTCATGTGGCCCACCGAGCAATTTGAGTTTGAGACCCCTGCACTAAGCCCACTTCTGTTACATGCGTTGCGTACCGGTTTCAGTATTCCTACACCAGTTCTCTTGCTAAAGGATTAGAGATTCGAAGCACTTTTTGTGCTGAAAACACTTCAAATTTTGAATAAAATTGGTTTAATTTTAAAAAATAATTAAATCTATCTATAGTTATTATAGATAAACGTGACATTCACGCTTACCGAACTGGAAACTAAGCCAGGATACAATTGCGAATGGATTCATTCATTTTCACGCCCGCTTTGCCTCTAGTGAGGGTCACAAGGGCAGCAGACTAGGACTCGAAATACCTCACGGTCATCAGCAAGCTCTGATAGCTCGAGTGGTTACAAACCAAGACGGGACTAAGCAACGTCGGAGGTGTAACCATGCCACCTGGTCCTTAGTCGACCTCTGGGCTGCTTTCTCGTCGGAGTAGCCAGCGGGACTTGCGTCGCCGATCTTTCCTGGGACATCCTGGTCACGGGGCCGAACCATCGTGACTAGGATCGGGCACCACACTTAAGGTTTACGAAATTCACAGCTGCGCACTTTGTCGCGAGGTGTCACGCCGTGAACGTATCGCAAAAACGTCTCGCTACCCTTTGTTCTTGAGGTCGCACTCTTTCAGTCATTATCCAAGATTCATAACCGTGGATGAAGATCGGTACAAAGACCTATTTACGCACTGAAAGCGGTGGTTGAAAGCTTCCGTTTTGTGATCACGGAACAATGAAGCTGACTATTTTTGCTTTACCAATCTGTGTTTCCATCTCCTAGTTCTGCCTTCAGTCACTCGAGAATACCACCCCGAGGAACTTAAATTTGTCCACCTGCCGCAGTGTATTGCTGCTTAGTTTTGGCGCGCATTGACCTGGTTTTCTGGAAAGGCGTAATTGGTCTTTTTGGCGCAAATTTTCATTTCTGCTTGATCGCATGCAGCTGAAACTGGTCAAGTGCATGGTGAAGGCCCCGTCCAGAGGATGCAAGTAGCACCAAATCGTCCGCAAAAAGCAAACGGTTGATCCTGAAGCTTCCAACAATGACGCCAACTAGTGTTGCAGCCACATGCTGCGTCGCCCTGAG
>Ga0210059_1016148_pt1 | contig 10802 bp, 7 predicted proteins | sample Ectturendosymbi2_FD_188042 | JGI IMG/M metagenome (GOLD analysis project Ga0210059, IMG submission 188042) | Ecteinascidia turbinata endosymbiont from Florida, USA - Sample 2 (SPAdes) (version 2) | ecosystem: Host-associated > Tunicates > Ascidians > Unclassified | place: Key West, Florida... | reverse complement strand
TTCCTTTGGGGACGAAAATTTTTCTAGGGGAGGCTTCGCCCCCTCCTGGGTACGGACCTGTGGACTTCTATACATCACAAAAAACAAACGTTTTCTTGTGTACTTTATGCACATTCTCAATTCTTGTTTAGTAAAATTCGATCTCGCAAACCAGGGTCTGCGCCAGCCAGTCCAGCCGCACACCTTCAATGCTCAACTGCTCGTATTTGACGAGTCCTTAGCGCAGCCTCATTTTGCAGTTGTAAATTGCTCTGACGTAGTTGTGAGTGTGTTTCACTCCCCTATTTTAACGCCCAGCCTGATATTTTTGCAGTTATGAACTGCTGTGTCGTAGCGTTGAGTTTATTTTCCTCCGATATCGTAACCTGCAGTGCTGATGGTTTATATTCAGTGCAATGCCACATGAAATAAGGGGAGTGGATGTAGAAAAATATGCATTATTATGTCAGGAAACTTCGCCAAAACATTGGTTTGCAAACATGGAAATGACGTCAAATTGTGACGTCACAAACAGCGAACACCAAATACAAATGACCACCATATGACCCTGAACTAACCCCGCCCATGAAAATTTTCTGCGTACGCCACTGTCTGAAAGGCTTCTTTACGTATAATTATCCTGACAAATTAGTTTATCAACCGACAAATTAGTTTATCAGACATAATGCTGGCATAAATTTGGTTGCTTTTGGAAATAAAAAGTAGCTGGAGGCTTTATTCCTTTGTTTTTTTCTTGTTTTCCCTCATGCTGCGTCTCAACAGCGCAACAATCGTCTCTGGAACATTCTGAGTGAAACCAAAAAAACTACCAATTAATGCTTTCAAAAATCTCCGCATTTTGCTCGAAATCTATGCCCAAAATGTTTTTTGTTTTCATTTCTCGGAAGTTTAAGCGCATCAAGAGAATACCTAGATTTTCATTGTGAAGAAATAGCTAAAGAAGAGTAGCCGCAGTTTTAAATAGTTTATCTTCATTAATTCAAACACGTTCAAGACCAGAAATTTCCCTTGAATTCCTAATCAAAGTAGGAATTACTTCAATCTTGTCTAATATTTCTCCTTAATGCGCATAATGTTGTAGTTGCATAATGAAAACCTTTTCAACATAAAAGTTCGATGACAATGGTTTACTGTGACAAAACGCAACATTTTCGGCAGAAAACAGACGAAAACAATTGCAGCTCTTCAAGAAACATCAAAAGAAGAAAGCGCAGCTTGGATTCGTGAAGCGCACCAGAAAATGGGAGAATTCAAACGTTTTCTGAAGCTGGATTTTGAAAAAAACACGGCTGCACTACGCGTAAGTGTATACTGACCCGAACCCGGTTTTTGTTTCATTATTACGTTTTATTTAACGACAATCTTGCAACGGGCGGCAGCCCAATGGCGTGCAGAGGGGGGGGGGAGGGAACGGGGCGACGGCTCCGGGCATCCAAGGCAGGGGGACATCCAAAAAGTGAAGTTACAAAAATAAAAATGCTGTAACTAGATGATTTTTCATACTGTAAGGCTATTAAAACATGCTGCATAGATTTAACTTTTCAAACTTGTGTTTTTTGTCAGCACTAGTTTTTACGTGTTCAAATGCCGGTAATTCTCACATTCTTCAATACCAGGGACCTATACTATAAGTATGCGGCGCACACCCAATCAAACTGATAGTGACGTGACTTGTTCCAGATCGTGCGATCAAGGGAAATTCACAAAAAGGATTTGAAAAAAACGATGGACCTTTAATTACTTTTCTGAGCCAATTTCAAAACTCTCTTATATCGACTTGCTTGATTTAGCTGACTTTTTGATGCATCATTAGTTTCCCGTTTAGTTTTTTGATGTACGCTAATACAGCCGTACACCTGTGCCTGAAATATGTGCATCATTCTGAACTTCGTCAATGGCTGTTCAAGCGGATTGAAGTTAACGGCGCACGCACACAAGCCCGTATCTGTTCTCAGGGACGCCTGAGAATGGGGCCATGGCGGGGGCATTTACCCCCTGACCTTACGAAAGGGGGCCAACGCGGTTGGAGATGCCTTTGCATAATAGTATCAAAAGTAATGTCATGGTTGATCAAGATCGATTTTAAAACAATTTTATTGCAACTATTCACGCACCCAGAAAGTTCAGGGTGGTTTTCTATAATTTCTGTTATTATTTTTTAGGTCAGCATTGTTGATGAACAGAAACAAACGTAATTGGTAACGATTTTCTTGTTTTTATAAGTTTCCATTGCCCTCAACTCTTTTTACTGACCCCCTACCGCTGCTCCGGCGTCCCTGTCTGTTCTGTCCTCCAGTAATTGGACATGATATAACAGTTACATAATAGAAAACAAGTTTTCATGCGTACTTTGTGCGCATTCTCAATTCTTGTGTAGTTTAGCAAGTTTGAAACTGTCAGCCCTGGGTGTCCGCCATCCAAACCACATACCTTTTCAGCTCGACTGCTATTCGAGACATTCGCGCAGCCTGTTGTTTTTGCAGTAGTGAACTAACCACTGCCCTGTCGTAGCGCTGAGTGTGTTTTATTCCACTGTTTTAATGCGCAGCCTTATATTTTTGTAGTTGTGAGCTGCGCTGACGTGGCACCGAGTGTGTTTTATACTCTCCTGTTTCAACCCGTTGCCGGATATTTATGCAGTTATGCACTGCTTTGTAATAGCGTTGAGTGTTGTGTTTTGCTCCGGTCTCCTAACTTGGTGCGCTGATATTTTATGTTCATTACAGTGACACATTGTACAGTACAACAACCAGTAAGGAGAGTGCGCGTAGAATAATATGCATGCTGCGTCAACAAACTTCGCCAGAACGTTGGTTTGCAAACGTGAATGTGACATCATATTGCGACGTCACAGACAGCGCATATCAATGAACAATGACCACCATACGCCACTGCTCAATACTAGAATTAGGTAGGGGGGCATACAACCAAGCAGTCGCCTCGGGCATCACCAGATCTCTGCATGCTACTGCAGTAGCCTGACAAGTATTCACATGAAGGACTGAGAAGTCAGATGATGCTACCAGTTGGTACTTTTTGGGACCGGCCTTTTGTCGATGAGCTGTTTTGGCGCCGGGCTGTTTTGGCTCCAGGATGTTTTGGAGCCAGAGCAGAGACTGACAAGACAAGTGTGTGTAATGAATATGAGACACAAAGGGTCGGCCAAAGAAAAACATGGATAAAAGTTTAATTTATATCGAAATTGTACTGTAAGTTAGGCCTCGCAAATATTCAAGTGGTGCCATTGAGTCAAAATGTTTAACAATGTTTAGAATGCGTTCATCAGCCTTAATGTGTTTGAGAGTTTTTGGTTTGGAGCTTTCTCAGCAATCAACTGCTCATAGTAAGCATCACGCCCTCTCTGTATTTTCCTAATACCCTCTATGAATTCCAGATACACTTTTCTGTGTGCTGCTTCGACATAATTACTTTTGCTGCATTTATCAACCAACGTGGAGATACCCATGGTGGGAAAACGTTGGTTTATCACTCTTACTAAGAATATTTTCAGCCATTTATTTTATTGGTTTTAAGAAAAGAACTTCGTAAAACTTTTAAAATACAGACATACGGTCCATCTCATGTCAAGACAAATGCAAATGCACACTGGTTGTTGCTTTCTTTGAAAAAAACAGCTAGATTCTTGAAAGACAGCGGGGCATGATGAAAAAAACACAGTGCTAGAGGCAACGACGTGTGCGTTACAGTAATCAAGCAGATAAGCACTAGTGCCAATGACAAAGCAGCTCAGCGCCAAATCGCCGGCGCCAAACCATCGTCGCCAAAACGGCGGCGCCAAATATAGTCCCGTTCCGGATTTTACCACGATTTCATCGGTTGTAACTAATCAGGCAAGACTTCTCACCGTTAGAGTAAAGACAGTAGTCAGCGCCTTCTATTTTCCATCTTATATTTTTTTCTAGAAGCAAACAGTTCAGAAGCTTTCTTAAAAAGAGATTTACCTTGTTGTTGCATAGATCGAAGTAGGTGCATGGTAATATTTTTCTTGAAATGCCTTGCTCTTGCTGTAACAAATTTAACAACTATGCTGGAGGCTGAGAAGAACTTGTCCATGTGAGGGTAGTGCCGAAGTGTACTTTGGTAGACGATTGACGTTGGCGAACAAAACCGTGGCAAGATCAGACTCGGGAAATGGCAGAGTTGATGAGAAATAAAACCACGACGCACTCAGCCGGTTCAGGGCTTCTTCCGAAGAATCTAAAAGTAAACATGAAAAAGCAGATTGAATTCTTTAGACCGGATTTATAGGATTTTTGCAGAAACCCAGCCAATTATTTTTAACACCACCAAGATCGGATTTCATATAAGAGATCGTGTTCCAAACTACATTCTGCCAACGACAAGCTGTGGTTACTTGACTACAGATATGTGCAAGCTTGAATCTTCGCCAAGTGCAGAAAGTAAACCCCAGTCGGCGTTTCCTCGATAGCTTGCAGTAAGCCTAGAGCTGTCAAGTGTTTGTCTAAAATGGTTCTACTTTATTTTGAGAGAATAACACGGTGGTATAGCAAGCCAAGGCCAGTTACGAATAAGACCGCTCACTTAGTCAAATGAAGTGGCGGCCGTTAATTTAGCTCAGTGATTGAATAGCGTTTTGGCAGTTCCAGAAATTTGCAGATTAGGAAACCAAACAGAAAATGGTCTCATCACCAGTGGCGTAGCAAGAGGGGGGAGCCTGGGGGCCACCGGCCCCGGGCGGCACTTTAAGGGGAGCGGCACTTCGCTGACCAAAAATTAATTTTTGAAAAAAGGTATTTAAAAGTTCTACTTTTTCGTTATGATTTTAAATACATTTTTAAACGTTCTACCGTTTTTCAAATTTCATGTTTAAAAGCTCTAGACTGGTAGGCTAGCCTAAAAGAACACGACATGTGGCTTTGGAGTGAGTGGATTGATAAAATGTTTGGGGGGCGAAGAGTTTTCTGAGAGGAGCCCAAATTTTTTGAACTATATCCAATACTTTTAAACTACGTCCAAAACATTTTTCCAAGGGGGGCGAAAAATTTTCCTGCGCCCCCTATTTACGGACATGCTTACTGGGGGCCAATTTTGCCCCTGTCCCTACACCTTCCTCGCCAGACAAAGCCATTCCAGTCATTTTAGGCAAAAGTCCTTTGCACAAAGGAAAGAGATGACATTCGACCGCAGACTAGAAACGTTAGGGCTCCAGTTGATTTCGGTTTATATTGCCCCTTCTCTTAAAATCTGATAAAAATTTTTGCATGAAATCACGATAAATAATCAAGGCTAGCTTCATCCTTTTTCTTGTATCTTTGGTTTCTCAGTAACGTTCCAATTGCACGTCATAACATCTCCTGACACTTGGGCATTGGTGACGAAGATTTCGCTGCGGCGGCGATAGCTCAGTGGTAGTGTCCGCCTCTCAAGTGGAAGGTTGTGTGTCCAATTCACAGACACTGAGTGACTCGCCGTGGTGCTCCTTGGGGAAGATCGTTAGCCTAAACTACCCCGGTAAGAAGCATATTTCAGGCGTTTGCATGCCGCTAATTGCCGAAAAAATTATAAAAAAAAACATTTCTTGGCACATCTCATGCTCTTTTTAATGTCCAGTAGGGTATTTTCAATAACTGCTATCAGTTGTAGCCCAGTCATTAGGTGGACCTATCAACATTACGTTTTGGTTGTTGAAGTGAAAAACTTTGCAACGATAATTTTTCTCAGTTTCAATACAACTGCTGTTTTTCTGCATGACGTGATGGTGCCGGAAAATGACGTTCTTGAAGCGGGGTAGTGCAGTTGGTGTATTTTCACGGGTAACTCTGAGCTCAGATTGTAGGTTTCAACTGCAAGTAGAGTGAATAAGAGCCAGACGATAGGCAACGTGGTTTTCATGAAGTCGCCTTTGTTCAACGGTACACTTTGACATTGGCAGTCATAGAAAAACTTTTCAACAAGAAAAGTTTAAAAAAAGTGTTGCTCTCATTTGATGAATTTGAGGCAAGAACCTTAGTCTGAAAACCTAACGCTAGGGTAAACGATATGTTTAGATATGATTGTGCTTAACGCTTTTATTAAAAAGAGCGTTAATCGAAATGGTTGTACAGCTTGGCAATGGGTGTACTGAATAAAGTTTTTCATCGCAATAACCGTCGAACGTAAGACGTTGTAATCACTGCTAAGCATCCAAAAGGCCTATGTCCCACCTGGCATTGTTTGGTAATACAGTTTTCAAAATAGACGTCTGTTGGTAACCAGTCCCGTCGCCACGGGGGCTTTGGTGGGCTTAGCCCCCCAAAAAGCTACAAGTCCCCCAAAATTGAAATATGAAACACTATAAATCAGTGGATTTTTTGTCAAATTTTTATAATGTCAGTCCCCCCTGCACAAACGTAATCTCCCAAATGAAGACCTTCTGGTGATGGTTCTGTTGATGACAAACAAAGGCAAGGAATAACACTATGCATGTGTAATTGGAAGAGGTCCAACACAACGGCTAGACAAAGTGCGCAGGTCACGATGAAGACTGCAAGCAAGCGCTTCTCAACCATAGACTGCTGTTTGAAATATTTTTTCAAAATGGGTCCCTGCACCTACAGAGGGCTCCGCGCAAGTGCCCACAGAGTTTACGTTCGAAGTCTTCCATATATTCTAAGTGGATTAAACCTCGACGTGAAGTGTACAATGAAACGTTCTTTACACCACTGCGATCATATTATCAGATTGATTATATAGCCTGCTATACGCAGTGTATATACTATTTTTAGTTAAAGACGGGGATACTACACGAAATTTTAACATACATAAATGTTTACATTTGTAAGGTACGTATGCCGCCATTACATCCCTTAATTTTTCCGTTTGATCCCCTGGAATGAGTAAACTATTCAAATGTCACGCGGTGAGCTTACCGGAGATTTGAAAACCAACAAGGAGGAGAGTTTGACGAAACATGTGGGGTTCGTATATGCCTATGCAAAGAAAGCAAAAAATAGAAAAAATAATGATGAGGAAGGTGGCGACAAGCTGAAAAAGCAAGAATCATAATCGACAATAAAAAAAAGACACATTTCAGTTTGTTAGTGTTTGATTGCGATTTTGAAGATGCTTTATTAATCCTTATATCTTTAAATTAGCACGAAACATGAACTTCCATTAAAAATTTTTGTAAGCAAATTTGAGGGTTGGAAAGGGCGGCACTTTTATGGTCAGCCCCGGGCGGAAGTTTGCCTTGCTATGCCACTGCTCATCACGTTAGCGCAAGGGTGTACTGGGGCGGTAGCGTGTGGGAACGGCGTTCCCACACCTTCTTCAGGTTTTGCTTCAAAATGGCTTTAAGGCTGTTTTCAAATGGCTATTTTGTGGATACGTTCCCACACCTTTTTGTTAACACCGCATCCCTGCTTTAGTGGAAGTTATGGATGAAAGCCACGCTAAAATCAGTTTGAGGTAAGAATGGTTGAAACTGTGGAGAGAACGATTTTATTTGTTGTTTAAAAAATTAGCAACCTCTTTGCAATCGCCCATCAAGGCTTTGTTTCCTTTTCGATATCAGCATTGCGAGGAGTAGACATTTAGAAAATTAATGTAAATTACGTGATGCAGAAGTAATGTTTTCCGAATCGTAGAGAAAATCTAATTGAGTCATTGATAAAATAGTGATGAATTAAAAAATTAATTAAAAGCCTGTTCAGGTCCGGAGGGAACACTGACGCCGTTGGTACCATAGGCCAAACTGGCCAGAATTTTGTCCCATCTTCGCGGTTTACTGAAATGTTTTAGGTGCACAGGCGGGATTTTCAACAACTCAGCAATTATTGCCAAGCTCATCTGACCCGAAAAAACGAACTTGTTGGATTTAGAAAATTTTTGTTTTGTAGAAAGTGAATTTTTTCCCCAAAAATTGTGGTGAAGTACCGATATTAAAGACACCAAAGAGGCAGGAAAAATGACAAAATGCCGCCAATTCTCTTATTGGCGGTGGGTTGAAGGATAGGCGTAGCCGGGGGGGAGGGGCAAAGGGGCCATGCCCCTCCCAAAATTATTAGAACATTTTAGAAAATATAGTCATTTTGTGCTTTGAGAGGCGTTTTTCCAAAGAAAATAGTGTTATTCGCCTAAAATCAAACATTTTGGCTCCCCCAAAATTTTTGGCCCCCCCCAAATTCTTTGGCTGGCTACGCCACTGGGTTGAAGGCCAAAATCATGTTCGGTTCTGAGCTTGCGGTTATGCATGCAACTGAAGTAAATTAGATTGAAACATAAAAATACGATATTTTCAAAGGTATTTTTGCATCTTTCAGCGACGTAAAGTCCGAAATGGCAAAAATGACCAGATGAATTAGCTCACGCAACAAGAATGTTACACAAAATAGGTGCTACTACATGAGCAATTGTCACACGTCATGTATGATGTACCCATGACCAAAGTAGTCAATCATCCCCCTTTCTCCAAAAAAGACAAAATTTATACAGATTTCGATAGGACTGCTCGACCGAGTGCATAAAAATGCAGCTACTGAAAGTAACGTTAATTCTGGGTATATCTAACATTAAGTTGAAGACTGCTTTTGGTAAATTTGGCCATGTGGACCTGAGCAGGGTTGAAAGATAATCATCACAGTAAAAGTGTAGGAGGAAAGACAAAAAGAAAAAATACCTAAACCAGAGGAAGATAAAAAATAGAAGTAAATCAAAGGTATGTCAAACATTCAAACGTGGGTGTCGGAAGGGGGAACACCCCCGTGGGTTTTGAAATTTGACATTTTCCTATTAAATTTTAACAAAAGAAGTTGTTTTCTTATTTTCGTGTGGGTAAAAAGAAATTTCATCACTTTTGCTCCAATAAAAAATCTTTTTGGCCACCGCTTGAAAACTCCACTTTTGTCCCTCTCCTGGGCAAAATCCTTCCAACGCCCATGTATTCAAAATATATAGCAAGTGGCCTTAAACATGAGTCTTGTTCAGAACCATGAACTGAAAATCCAAGAAGAGCATCTCCGAAGATCGTGATGGAACCAGGCTGCAGACAAGATTGCCGAGGTGTGTTGTAGATCTTTGTGGTGAGCGTTTTTCAAATGATGAAGCAAAACATGAGCGCACATCCCATGAGAGAATAAAGACAGGATTTGACAATATTTACTGAAAAAGTCATGAACGTAATTTTTCCCAAAAGATCAACAGTAAAAAGCTGCACAATCCCTTGAAAGCCTGAAGCTACATGGCAGTTGAAAGCGAAGAATTCTAAAAGCTCAGCGTTTAATGATTATATGCAACGAAATGGTTGCTTTCGATTGGCTTATTGAGATGCTTAGGCCGTTTATGACCATGGAATAGAAAAAATATGAAACGCCAAATGTCATAAGGTTATCTATCAACTAGGGACACCTTTTAGCAAACTTAATCTAATATTATGGATAATGGTTTAAATCAGCAGGTATCTCAAACACGGCAACTTGTAGGGCGATGCTTTTTAAATTCTCAAACACTTGACAGTTAAGTTATATACTTTTTTGGCTGATGTCTAAAAGCCCCAGTCAGCGAGTCAACAAGTTTGTTTACATCGAAAGTAAAGATGACTAGAAATGATTTGCCAGGAATAAGCTGTAAATGGTCCGCATGATCATGGAGATGATTAGCAATCGCAGTTTTACCCTTATTACCGGAAACGGCAAAAGGAGCAGGTTACGACGCCTCAAGAACGGCGTCCTACAGGCAGTGGCGTAACTAGAGGTTTGAGCCACGGGGGGAAAGCTTAGCTGAAGGAGGCTCACTAGCCAAAACTCAGACAAAGCTTAAGAAATGATAGTGAATCTCTGGATGTCGTGGATATCCATACAAGATAAAAAACGAAAACACCCCGAAGAACGCAAAAAAATAGCAAATGAAAAAATACAAAGTGTCAACAGAAGGGGGCCGAGTTTTTACATTTAGCTTGCCAGGGAGGGCGGATCGCGCCCCCTTGCCCTCCCGTCAGTTACGCCACTGCCCACAGGGATCTGTCCTGGCACCCCTTCTCTTCAACATCTACATCTCTGACCTGCCAACCACTGTCGCCATAAAGTAGGCATACGCTGACGATCTAGCAATAATGCATGCTGATGGAGACTGGGAGACAGTGGAAGGGGTGCTGAGCAAGGACATGGTAAATGTAAGTGAATACCCCCAGACTTGGAAGCTCCAGCTCAGCACTACAAAAACGGTGTTGGCAGCCTTCTATCTGAACAACAAGGAAGCTAAACGTGAGCTAAAGGTCAACTACAACAGGAAAACCCTGCCCTTCTGCTCCGATCCCAATACCTCGGAGCAGCCCCGCAACCAGGGGGGGAGTAGAAAATTTTTCGCCCCTCTAGAAATATGTGTTGGACATCGTTAAAAACTATTGGACATAGTTCAAAGCATTTGAGCCACTCTTAGAAAACTCTTCGCCCCTCCTGGTGTCCCAAGCTGGTTACATGCCTGCCTCGGGGTAACGTTGGACAGGTCGCTCACGTTTCGTGGACACTTTGAGTCACTTCGCAAGAAGCTGACATCACGCGTCGCACTTTTGAGGCGGCTTGCTGGCTCCGGTTGGGGTGCTGGAGCAACAACTTTTCGAACAGCCACCCTAGCCCTGGTGCATTCAACCGCAGAGTACTGCGCTCCTGTCTGGTGCCGTAGTGCTCATACCCGCCTTATCGACCTTGCCATCAACGACGCCTTGCGAATTGTGACTGGATGTCTGTGTCCTACACCAGCGGACAATCTTCCAATCCTTGCAGGCATCCAACCTGCTGAGCTTCGTCGCAATGGAGTCACACTGTCTCTAGGACGCCTTGTCGTGG
>Ga0210059_1016147_pt1 | contig 10802 bp, 9 predicted proteins | sample Ectturendosymbi2_FD_188042 | JGI IMG/M metagenome (GOLD analysis project Ga0210059, IMG submission 188042) | Ecteinascidia turbinata endosymbiont from Florida, USA - Sample 2 (SPAdes) (version 2) | ecosystem: Host-associated > Tunicates > Ascidians > Unclassified | place: Key West, Florida... | reverse complement strand
AGATGTTTTTATATTTGTAAGTGCTGAGGGCATTGGCACTGCGATTGCTTACAGACAGCTTGCAATGTGCTTTCTCGACAAAACGCATGTGGCTAAAATGAAACAAAATTGCATTTTTTGCCCGTTGTTCAGATTTCGGTATTTAAGCACTAATGGATTCTAAAGAAAAGACTTCAACCGGTTACGTTAGGGTGGGTAGATCAACCAACCAACCGTTGTATTACGCTGCGGCGACAAGTATTTCTTAACTTATGTTGCAGAGTCGTGGTGATAGCCGATTGTCGTGTCATATTCGCAAATGCACAACCATTTTCACACTTTGTGTAGACTGAGTGGGTCAAACATACGCAAGTTTGTTTAGAGGACGTACGCAACTTTCCCCAATTTACAAGATTGTCTTTGTTTTGTTAACTCGAAATAGTTAGCTATAAATACCTAATCGTTTCTGGGAAGCAAGCTTCGTGCAAGTAGTGTACATGAATGCTGTCGCAGTCTCATTTCACAGCGTTTAATGACATAAAATCCAAACATTTTTCAAACGCGTTGATAGCTCTTGCGTTTATGTTTAACAGCTGCAAACGCCGATTAACCGCTCAAGAATTGGGCGACAACAGGACCCACATCTTATATGCGCTCAAGTTTTGTAGAAGTCGGTGTCTTCAGCAAAGTCGCTACTTGCTTTCGATTGAACGTGTGTTGGTGCGCACCAGAAGTGTGTAAATATAACAAGCGCAAATATAATGACGGCCACGATGACTTCTTGCTCAAGTGCAATGACTGCAAAAAACATACTGCAGATGCTGCACTTACTGCATCAAGATTTTCACAAGCGCTTTCGCAGGAAATTTACGAACAAATGGCGGCTTTCATCAGAAGCAGAAGTTTGGAACCTCGCTAAAAACAAACTTCTAAAACTTGTCAATTTAATGAAAGTAGACTTTTTATTTGCCGCCTTATGTCTGAACACAATTTTTCAAGATAAAAAACGCCAGACAAAAGCATGTTTCATGGATGATGCTTTAAAAAGAAGGGTTATTAAATCTTTAGATGTTGAGACTCGGTTGTTGTTGTTTGCCCTTCCCTGTCAAAATTTCTGACTACGCGCCTGAACAGGGTGGGGAACACCTGGCACGTGGGCAAAATGCGGCCCGCGCGAACATATAACATGGCCCGCTTTAGAATTTTCGTTGCCCAAGATGGAACATAATATCCCGTCAAAACAAAACTCTATGATACGTAGATACTCACACAGTAAGTCAACAGACGTCTCGATACTTTTCATAGTTTTCTCTCTTTATTTTCCTTAGGAAGATAAAGGTAGAGTTCTAAGATAAAATTAATTACATTTGCAGCCCGCCAGCGATATCCCATAATTCATCTGGCCCGTAATAGTAAATAGGTTCCCCACCTGTGCTTTAGAGGAAAACATTTAAGCAATGCACACTACATAGCAATAATGTAAGTTATCACTTGAGACACGTAATTTACCTCAAACTTAAACCAATCCGAATTCCACATTGGATTTAAGGACTTGGAAAACACATCAGTCTTGTGTGTCACAGAGCCGAATTTTACCTGGAGAAAGCGAGTAAACTAATAAACTTGAACGGCAAAAACAATGGCAAGATAAATATAAACTCACTCAAAACTTACTTCCACAAACGCATCTGTTAAATCAGATGCTCTGTCCATAATAGGCAGATGGCGACCAGCAATAACTTTAACTTTTAACCTTCCAGGCATGATAACATGCTAACCATAAATCTGTAAAATGAACGGTTCAGTCAAACACTTCACATTAAGCTTTTTGTTAACAACGAGGTGAAGCACAAAAGCAGTTGACAGCAGTAATTTCCGGCAAGCTTACACACACTAAACACTGCGTAGTATGAAACCATAGTGTGACTCGTTCTCTGCCTGAACAGTAAAGTCATTTTCCTCATCAATGAAGTAAAACGTTGTTGGCAAATCCCATGGTGATATCCCACTCAGTGAAACTGACTTACCCGATCTTCACACATGAACTGCTGTTTTATCTATGTTTAATAGAAAAAAGCGTCTATAACAAAACTGTTTTCCATTTGTGTATAGCTATGAAAAATGCTCTGTGCTCCATTGACGAGACCAAAAGCATCAAAACGATGATCGTCTAAAAATTGAGCATGAAAAAGCTTCTTGCCCTTGGACGATAGAAGTGTGTCTCTTGGTGTGTTCGCCATGAAAGGCAAATCACTAAATAGATACAATTAGTGTCCAGAGCTGCAGTTCTGCTCTGTGCTGCACTGATGTTCCCAAACAGGTTTGAAAACAGGAATTTCCTGGAGATTGACGAAGTAATAATATTTTAAGCAACTTCCCCTATAAATTTACAGTTGTAGCTGTCACAAGAATTCAATTTAACCTTAGAAACTGTATGCAGGGTCAAACAAGCAGATAGGTTTCACCTGTATATTGGCTTAAAAGGCAGTTGCAAAGCTGCTCATTTTAAAGATTAAAACCATAACAAATTTTTATGCATATCACGTAGTATGATATGAGTTATATTTTACTTTATGTAAATCCTTTGTTGAAGTTTTTAGTGTATGGCACATATGAAACTAGCAGAAAAAGTCAACAACAGCACCACAGTGGCCATCGAGGCATTGTGACGAGCCGCAGACGAGCGTACTCATCTGTCTGGTGGCCGAGAATCAACGATGATGCCGAGAATTATATCCTAAGTGTCATGTTTGTCAGAGGGAAAGAAAGTTTCCCACTGAGCCACTGTTATCGTCAGCTCTGCCGAAGCGTCCGTGGCAGAAGTCGCGAGCGACCTGTTCTACTGGCAAGGAGCAACGTTCCTCCTAGTTGCTGATTACTTTTCCAGGCTTGTCAAGTATGCTCCTCTGAAGACCGATACGAGTGCAACGGAGGTGATCAAAGGTCTCAAGGAAATCTTCACTCGGCATGGCATCCCCGACGAGCTGATTTCGGACAACACACCGCAGTGTTCCGCCTATGCTTTCCACGAATATTCGTGGTCTTATGGTTTTCGTCACGCAACCAGCAGTTCCAAGTTTCCCCAAAGTAGCGAATCGGAAAGTGCTGTCCATACTATCAAAAACTTGCTGGGGAAAGCGAACGGTTATATGTACAGTGCATTGCCTGCTTACGGAGCAACAAGCTTACAGTAAGGCAGACCTTTTAATGAGCCGGAAGCTTCACAGGGCAATTCCGCTCGCAACATCTGTGCTGACTCCCGATTGGTGTTATTTACAGACGTTTCGGCAGAAAGATTCCCCGTTAAGACGCTCTAATGCGCGTAATTACAACCAGCGCCACAGAATGAAAGAGTTGCCACCTTTGCAACCGCGCACCTATGTTTGGATTGGCAATGAAACAGACGGCATCATAGAATCAAGGTCCGAGCATCCTCATTTCCATACTGTTCGAACGCCTAGTGGTGTTGTACGTCGTAATCGCCGTCACTTAATTCGCGTACCAGATTCTGCGACTGACACTGCTCAAAGCGATTATTACCGTTCTCGCAGCGGTCGACTAGTGCGACCGCCAGACTGGTTAAACCTGTGAAGTTTTTGTCTGCGCATAGGTTGTTTGGGGATTTTATAATCGTGCATTGCGCCCAAGTGCTTGGTAAGCGTGTAATGACTTTGTAAACTTCTGCTTTATTGGTAGAGGGGTGTAGTGTTTTGTAAACGACGTGGATGCCTACTAATCAGTGCTTGTGCTTCGCAATGTGATCCCCTGCATGCGCCAACAGTCAAAATGAGTTTCCTGGTAACACGTGGTGTCAATCAGAGACAATTGCCTCGTGCTTGCACATCTTATGAACAAAACCTTGTACGCTGAACGCCACCTAATACGAAATGACTATCCACCTCTTAACTTTAAAAAGTCCAACACACTTTCACAATGAACTTGACTGGAAAACCTACAAATTGTATTGACTCTTCAGGGTCTTGCATTATCTATTTTATTGTTACAATTTGAGATTTACTCAATAAACTCATCTTAGTGGAAAGCTATGTTTGCACAGTTGTGTCAGGAGACTCTATCAATTTAAAAGTGTCAAAAATTGGACATGCTGATTTTTCTGTTGTTTTCATACAACATATGCAGATTGGATTGATGTATATCCTAAACAAGTTCCACTGACTTACATGCAGGGGCGGAGCCAGACATTTTCATTTGGGGGGGCCACTGGAGGGGCCAGTTTTGCAACAAGGGGAGCTGTCAATGGTCTGTGTAGGACTTTCATAAAGAGACCTACAGAAAGAGACCTAATTTTGGGGGGGTCAGGCAAAATTTTGGGGGTGCAGTGGCTCCCCCTGGCACCCCCCTAGCTCCGCCCCTGCTTACATGCCTGCGGCTATGAACGTGGGTGTTTCTTTTTGCTGAGACAATGCGATCATTTGTCTGAAAATATCTTAAAAACATCTGTCATTTTTTCATTTTTGAAAATTTGTTATGACTGAAAAAAGCATTATGACCAAACTGAATTGTTTCTTTTAGGTCATTTTTTTATTCGATCAATGACCAACAAAAAAGATTGAATACAGGACCACCAAAATAAAAAATGTCACACACAACGACACTGTTTTGATTTAAAGAGTCAATGAAGCACTTAGCTTGGATATTCTAATTTGTTTGCTAACATTTAATCCCAAAAGACTCCATGAATTCACTGACATTATAAACTGTTCCAATACCAGATTCCATACTAATGAAATCATCAAGATTCATTGTTGCCACATCTGTGCAAATGCATGAGTATGTGGGTGGGTTAGCGATCCACAGACCATTTGCTTTCTTCATATGTGAACGATCTGAAGCAAAAACCAACAGATAATCTATAGCACTAACAACCTTTAACATTTGATTGAATTCTGACTTAAGAAAGACTTGTGGTTTAAATGTTTCTTTAAAATATACTTCAAGGGATACAGGAAATGGCAAGTATGTGTCCAAATCATATATATAATATTTTGCAGCTACTTGGGCATTCTTATCCATCTTGACCATGAGGACAACATGGTAATCCCAAACAACAGGACTGGAGTCCTTTGCTTGGGCTCTTTGACACCACAGAGGAACAGTTCTGTTTTTGTTAGATATGAAAATTACAAAAACATGGTCCAGAAAATCAGATTTCTTTTCTTTTATGTGTTCACATAGCTTCCACACATTTTCTTCACAGTAGTTCTTTGTGTATGTACATTCTTCTCGAGTAGGAAGAAGAATTCCAAGATCCATTCAAACTTTCAAACATAACAGACAACTAATTCTACAGAATATGCTCTGCTAACCTATATCTCAGCAAAAAAGCAGAATTAAAATGAGTGAAAAAGTTATAAACATGTAATTGGCAGTGTTATTGCTGCCTTACCAGGCATGCCCTCTGGTGTGAAAGCTTTCAAGCTAGGTAGAGGGGTTTCAAAATACCAGATTAGAATCTGTTGCAATTGTTGACCAGACATTATGCATGACATAATTTTTAGGTGTGCAAAGTTAAACTACTAACCCCTTACAATTACATGCAGTTATTTCTAATTACAAAGAAGCTAGCATAAATCAATTAATAAATGACTGGAGCACCGCAACTGGTCAGAACCAAAGGCAAATAAAACATTAACAGTTTGGTTTAATACAGTAACAGCATGTATGTGCACACAATGACTCAGCAGTTGTCATGTCCTCTCGTTTGTGCTATCTTTTTCCGATCATAGTGAGAGAGCGTTACCATTGATGTTGTGGCTCTGCATGATAGGTGAAGGTACCTCATATAACGTGGGTTTGTAATTGCGTGTATCTTCGTAAATTGTTAGTGCAGATGGCTTTAATGCATATATTCCTCGTCAGTGCATGGTAGCAAGTAGCCGAGATGTTTTTTAACGCCATTTTCCAATTTGGTGTTCAACAAAAAATTAACCTGCTGTTTTCATGTTTGTTTAACCCGAATTTATTTCAAATCTAAATTTTCAAAAAAAATCTTGAGTATTTTATTCAAATACTGAAGGATTCGATATTCCATTATATGCATCCCTAGTTGTTGTATCATGCTCTCTCAACAAATTAAACTGAAAATATCAATATTCAAATGTAATGAGTTTGATGACCAAAACGTTCATTGCTAAAACAATTTTTACAAATAGATTTTTGTTTCTGAATAAATAGTCCGGCACCATAAGACATCATAAATCTGATGCAATTCTTATCTTTGTTTAATGCCTATCAGGCCTTTGTCAAAAAGTTGCTTTCCTCTTTTAATAGAGGACCTTCCCACGTGCAACTACGTGATGCCATTCCACTCCAGTTGGTCCTCATGTAAAGGTTAAGAACTTAGCCTTATGACCAAATTGTAAAATTTTGGCCATCAAAATTTGGTCAAAATTTGCCCAAATTCACATTGCATGTGGTATCAACTTGGAATTCAAAGACACAAAATCTTTCCATGTGCACTCTCACAAGCATGCTTCCTTCCTCTAACAGATGAAATTATCTAATAGTTTAACATGTCAAACCCAGAGAATGGAAATAACTAAACAACGCATGATTGTTGTTGTGCAATCAATCGATCGAACTTGAATAGTCTTCAGTTTATTTCCCCCAAACCACATATGGCATGAAGCTTTGGCCATTATGAAAGTTTGCCTAGCCATTGTATTGATTGATCAAGTACTGTATTTTTCAACCAGGGCTGCCAACGAGGCTTTTAGGAAAACACCATAATTTGAACTGAAAACCCCAGGTAGGAAGATACACAACAGAACATCAGGTGAATATTTCTACTATCTGGGATTTAGTAACTTACAAAATGTGGCGTGCTAGTGAACGTAACTTGTCTTTCGCAGAATCCTGCCAGAGTCGAATCAGGGGATAACATTAATTGGAGGGCCGGTGGGGCGGGCGAGCTGCAGGGCCATGTTTCCAAATGAAAAATGTGAATTTCTGAGGGCTGCACATAAGACAGAGGGCCGGGCCGTCGAACTGCACAAAAGGGCAGTTCGGCGGGCTTTTCCGCAACCCGCCGGCCCGCCTTTATGTGCAGCCTGCCGGCCCAGCTTTCTGTGCAGCCCACCAGCCCGCGGAAAATTCATGTTATTCATTTGGAAACACGGCCCTCCAGCCTGCCCGGCCCTCCATTTAGTGTTAATCAACTCCGACACTCAAGATCCATGGCTACCTTCAGTGTTGCCAGTCTATTATGAAGAAAAACCCCAGAATTTACCTTGAAAAAAACCAGAAAATAATTTTAAAAAACAGACATACATACAAAATGTTCAAAATAAGCCAAAACCGAACTTGAAATGCACGCTACTGGCAATTGCACGTAAAAATTGAAGTAATATGCATTATTTACATCAAATTTTTAAAAAGCTCAAGTCTGTTTTTAAACATACTGGCAATTTACAAGTAGGCTAGCAGCAAATCAAATGTATGAAGTAACATAAAAAGGCAGTTTAGTTAGATTTTCATTTTTCTTAAAACGAATTTTTTTATGTTTTCTTTTAATTGCGCTTAATTAAACGCGCATATTGAAACATGCACATGATACATTCAAAGTCTTACAACTTTCTTTTCACCCTAATCATTGCATGCATTGCAATATTTAACTACTAATTTAACATTCAAAATTATACATTCATACTTGTTCCAGACTGGAAAACGTGGCAGTTGTCGACGAGATATCGTGCGTGTCAAGGAGATTTTCAGGCGTGACACCCGGGAGAAAATTTTGGCGCGTGAAGTTCACGCGTGACTGCTTTTCACTGAAATCATGATGGCGCGTGAAATCTCTTTTCCAAAAAGCTTTCATGAATAAAAACCTTTATCAGGGTTTTTTGAGCAGCTCCAGTGCCTCGTGTGTTCAATGGCGTTACTAGAGGTTTGATCCAGGGGAAAAACTTAGCTGAAAGGGAACACTGGTCATTGTAGGGGGCCTACTAGCCAACACTCAGAACAAAACTTGAGAATTGAATGTGATTATGGATGTAGCCAGCTATATTTTAAAACCATAAATAACCAAAAAATACTCCGGAAAACGCAAAAAAGCAACAAAGCCAACAACCTACTGAAAACCAAAAGAATACTAAAAATGAAATATAAGCTTATGGGGCGGCCGGTTTTTACTTGTAGCTTGCCAGGAGGGGCGATTCTCCCCTCTTCCCCCCGTCAGTTATGCCACTGCGTGTGTAACCTTGAAAAGTCATACATCTGTATGATGTGCAACTGTTTGTCATTCCGAACAATATCAAAAAACATATTCGTACCACTACAAAGTTCCATTCCCGTCGCCACGAGGGGGGATTTTGTGGGCTAATCCCCCAAACAAATTTTCAAGCCCCCAAAGATTGGAGTAGCAAGCACTACAAATCGGGAGTTTTTGTCAAAATTTTGGATGCCAAGCCCCCCTGCACAAACGTAAAGCCCTTATTGAAGATTTCTGATGACGGTTCTGCAAAGTTCCATGGAAGCCAGGAAAAAGTTAGTAATTCATCTTAGAAGCACGTGGATGACAGATCGCATCCGATATTTTCCCGTTGTTCAGAAAAAGTATTTTACCAACATTTTACATCCCCGTCAATGTGGAAAAGATAGTTGCCATCCAACCTCCACCTTTGAAATAATAACTTCCTATAATTTCTTTCTTGTCACAGTGAATTAGTCAGATGCGACTAACTGGATTATTCACCATTTCAAGTATTTCTAATAGCATAACCATTGTTAAAATAACCGGCTGGCCACTTCTACTTGGAAAAACAGCAATTTCATGTGTTTTGGAAGAATGATTTGCATACGGCACGGGTCTCTCTCACTGATGCTGCCATATGCCTTACTTAATAAATGAGTCTTTGTTGAACATAGTGATATCGCACGTTATTTTTTAGTCATTGTGATTTTCTATTGTGCAAACACAACTGCATTTCATGTGTATGAGTGGAAATTTTTGGAAGGGGGTCGTTAGGTTACACTGGGTTGCAAAATTGGTCGCTGTTGGTAAACGGTTGAAAACTACTGCCCTAAAGGGTACGCATACCCCATTTAGGAACCACTGATCTATGCAATAAAAATTTTTGCGACCATACATTGACCTTCTGAAGAATGGTACCGTGGTAGATGGAAGTTGGGTTTGGAACCAAGGTATGCATACTCTTATACATTATGTGTGAATTGCTGGATAGCTAATAAAGAAGGACAGGGTCCCAGGCGCAATTTTGATGCAAGATTTTCCCTCAGTTATGGAAAAAATGTTTGTTTTCTTGATACAGCTTAGACCAGTGGTTTTCATCCTGAAAGTGGCGGGACCAACAGAGGTTGTGAACCATTTGTGGAAGGGTCGCTAGAAGATATTTTATCTACATAGATATATTACATTGGCTTTATCCGAGTTTAGATGGGGGTCGTTGGGTTATAATAGGTTGCTACAATGGGTGGCGGTACAAAAAAGGTTCAAAACCACTGGCCTAGATGCTTCAATCAAAATAACGAGTGACGTTTGGACCCACTCCCCACAGTATTGCTGCATAGCGTAAAACATTTAAAAATACTGTACATATGTGGGTTGCGGCAAAACGAGAAACTGTTATTGAAGGGATCAATATCATAAATTCCCCAGCAAGCAAAGTACATATTTTGACTCGCACTGGAGGAATCATTTGAAAAACCATCGGTAAAAAATTTTTGACTTCTCTTGCGCATATTTGATTGGAGATTGTGGATGAATGGCTTTGTTAACACGTTTTTGAGTGGCGAGTGCTGGTATCTTTTCAACGAAATACAACCTCAATATCTATGCGGAAAAGAGTTTCGAATTGCCGTATATTTTACAAGTAGCCTAATTAAAAAATCAAACATCTATATAGGATATACAAAATATCAGTGATAGGGTCTCGAGACTCGTCTCGAGACCCATTTTTGCCAGTCTCGGTCTCGAAGGTTTAAGGTTTCGTCTCGGTCTCGGAAGTTTCAGGTCTCGAGACTTTGAATATTGCAAAGAAATGGTTTATTAAAATTTCTATAATCCAAATATTTTTTGTTATTGTATTTGCAGGTAAGAAACAACCAAAACATGTCGGAAAAATGCCAAAAATTTTAAAAAATTTAAGTCAGAAGCATGGGAGTCGGCAGAAATTTTTCCAGGGGGGACAAACTCGATATTTTGCTTATCCTTTCCATGTTGCTGACGATGCAATGCAAATACACGTTCACAAAACGCTTTGCCCTTTCTACACCATAACGAAAATGCCCGAGGGGGACAAGGGGCACACAATTCCCCGTAACGAGGGGGGCAAAATTCCCCGGGCGCCGAATCACTATGGGGACGCCAAATCACTGCAGGGGACGCCATAAAGTCCCAACAATGTCACAAATACTTTCTTCAATACAGTGCATGTGCTTCCGAAAGATCTCAGGTTCGAACATGGGGGCACCAAACCTGCTTCTTGCCCCGGGCGCCATCTAACCTCGTTACGCCCCTACTGCTACGGCAGAAGTCGCAAAAATCGCGCTTTGTTGGCGCAGCAATGCTTCTTTTTCATTCATGCTTCTTTTCACACTGCACAGTACAAAACTACGAAGCTTACCACTATTAGCAGTCACTGTCTCGCAGCATTTTCTGCCAAAGATGTCTGCGTTCAACAGTCACATGCGGCAAAACGACTACGACGGTAACTGAACCTTTGAGATTTGTTGGCTTCGTTTATCTGCACCAGTGCAGCTTGCAACTGTAGGATAAGCTGATGAGCTTTCTAGGGTTGGCGTTTGAAGATGTATGGCAGTAGTTGGTGGATCTCAGGGCATCT
>Ga0210059_1016145_pt1 | contig 10802 bp, 8 predicted proteins | sample Ectturendosymbi2_FD_188042 | JGI IMG/M metagenome (GOLD analysis project Ga0210059, IMG submission 188042) | Ecteinascidia turbinata endosymbiont from Florida, USA - Sample 2 (SPAdes) (version 2) | ecosystem: Host-associated > Tunicates > Ascidians > Unclassified | place: Key West, Florida... | reverse complement strand
ACATCCTCCACCATGACGTGCCCCGCATCTCCACCATTTCTATTTTACTTCGCCTCAACCCATTAGGCCAAAGGAAGCTTCCGATAGTGATTTCACTATCGAGGATGTTATGCTTTGGCCAAGTATGCGTTTCTGCTTGTGCTCTCAATGTAAGCGCTGCTCTGCAGGGCGCTTACAACATGACCTAAACCTAAAACCAAACCCTAAAACCAAACCCTAAACCTCAAACCAAACCCTAAACAAAACCCAAAACCTTAACCCAAAATCTAAACTGAACACCTAAACGCAAAATTCAAACCTAAACCAAAAACCTAAAGCTAAAAGTTAAATCTTAAAAATAAAACACGAAACCTAATCCGTAAACCTAAACCCTAAAAGTAAACCCTAAATATAAACTCTAAACATTTTGAAAAAGTACATTAAAAAGCACTCCTATCAAAGGTCTAACCTCTGCATGTTAAGCCAAAGGAAATGGTGAGAGCAGAACCAACGAACAAGCACAGCAGGCATGGACACTAACTACTAAACTATGTTCACGTTGCCACCAGAACTCAATGTTATGTGAACAAAAGTGGACACAGTTCGAGTTACAAAATAGTTTGATGGAAACATATAAAATACCATTTAGCATACTTATGAAATCGGATCACAAGAAAAATTTTTTTTGATATTTTGGGAATAATCACATTAAAACCACAAAAATTTTCTCAGTCCGATCCAATCCTGATCCGCTAATTTTCAAAAAAATTGCAGTCCGATCCAGTCCCGATTTGGCCAAAATTGGCTTCAGTCCTGATCCAGCCCGATCCAGTCCTGATCCGTGCTCATCTTTGGTATTTGATTTTAAGTATCTAGCATTAAATAAGCATCTAGCATTAAAAAGTCCTATACTTTGTAACAAAATAGACCAATTTTGCACATCTCAGCGGCAAGTCGAGAACCGTGCTTGCGAAAGCAACTACATTTGTAAATAACTGAGTATGGCTGGGCAGTTCTCACGCGGGAAAGAAATAACGGAACATTAGTGTTATTACGAAAGAATAGCATTGTTGATACTATTCGATAATAGAGAAAAGTCCGCCGCGTAAAACCTGAAGTTCAGGGAAGTGTAAAGCATTGTTTAGTTAGAGTATTTTTTGATCTCTGTTTCTACTTTGATAGGCACTAAAAAGGGGCGCCATTCAATGGGGTGCCACAAACATTTGGGGGTGAAGTTGCCCCAAACTGCACCCCTTGGGTCCGCCATTGGATACATGGATTGGTAAAGAAAATAGCCTACAGTATTACGTGAATTTTATCGTTCCGTTGTCACAAAACCGTGTCTTCCAAACACTGCAAAGCTGTCACGTGTCAGTTTTTTAATTGGTCTTTGTTCCGATCCTAAGTTTTGGTCATGGATCATAGGTGATGACTGAAACAGTGTTTTCTCAAGACAAGTGGCAGAGATCGACATTTTGCGAAAAGTACATGGCGTAGCAAATATTGGTGGTACGTCCTTTTGGCCCAGGAAATATTGGTGAGTCCTTTTGGCTACAAACGGGAATGAGGGATCGACCAAGGGTCAGATGGTATGATTACATCTCCAACCTGGCTTTGTATCGTGTTTAGTGTGGAGCTAACAGTGTTCTCAGAGATTGCTGAAACCCGTGAAGTGTTTCGAGTTCTCCTGTGGGTTGTGCCCCACGATTCCCCGTGAGGAAAATGGAGCATGAAAATAATTTATAGTGACTATGATTTAAGAAAAATTTTTGAATTGAAATTGATTGCAAAAGACAGCTGATTGACTATAAGGGGTTTCATGACGCGACTTGAAAAAATTTTGAATTAATTTGATTTGACCCGGAATCAGGGTCCCGACAAGGCGGAAGGGCAATGCCCCGGGTTGGCACTTTTCGGGGGGCGGCACTTTTGGTGAAAAGAAGGAATAGCAAATGGTCTTTCATGGTCTTCACCACCACCTGGTGGTGGTAGAGGTGGGGGGGCGGCACTTTCGACTCGCCCCGGGGCAGCACTTCCCCATGTCGGGACCCTGCCTGGAATTGAAGGTGCTTTAACTCGTGAAATGTGGCTTGACCACATCAGTGCAAATTCGTCAACTAGGAATCTTTTTCGTGTTTTTGGTTTCGATGTTTACAATTGACCCACAGCTACATTTAAAGTACAGCGCGAAAATCTGTGTGAGCTGTGTCTGTAGTGCAGTTGTGTCTTAGCAGAACAGGCCTAAGTACTCAGTATGTTTAATATTTATTGATGGTACAGTTTTTAAACTTCTCAAACGAGGCTTTATTTGAATAAGAGTTGATGATGCCTACTTAGTAAACGAAATATATGCTCTGTAAGATCCATCCTACTGTCTGATTCTTTGCTGGGAAAGGATTCCTTTCGATAGACAGTCGTAAACACATTACATTACAGTATGCAGTCGTATTTTCAGGTTAATTGGCTTCGTCGTGTTGTTTTGGACATTTTAACATCCTCTTGGTTTCAGGAAAATGTAGTTTAATGATACGATTTAACATAAAAGGGGTGCTAATCTAGCACCTAATTTATAGTCTGGTTTTTGAAGGTGAAAAATGTTACTTCAGTTTGATGTAATTGTGTCCAGCAACATTAAAAGAAAGAAGCCATGGCCACGGTTAGAGTGGATAGGAAAAAATCGAGAAAGCATTTGTTTGCTTGGAAAAAAGAGAGCATCTATACTTTATTTACCTTCTGGACGGACAAAACGGATTATTCCTGTTTTCAAACCTCACATGAAAGATGTTTTGTGTTTCAACAAATCATCATCAGGTAAAGCCAGTACCATTGCTCCTTAGTTTCTGGGATTATGAATTTAGTAGATGATAAAGTTAGCATTGTTTCTTTTTTTATGTAGTAATATTTTAGGCAGTGTCTATTTTGCAGCCAAGATGGCAGCAGCAAAAGGCTTGGTAGAAAGGAAGTAAATGTAACTAAAAGATAAACCTACAACCTAACCCTCACCTTAAGCCTAACCGTAGCCTTAAGCCTAACCGTAGCCCTAACCTATTGCTAAGCTAAGCTAACCTATTGCTAACGTAACACTAATCTAACCTTAACATAACACTAAGCTAACGCTAACCTAACCCTAATCCCAACCTAACTCTAACCTAACAACACTAACCCGTAACTGTAAAGGTAGCACTTAAGCAGAGCCAGTAAAAAGCAAAGAAAAAAAGAAAATAAAGTCGGCAAGATGAGAGTCAAACCGCCAACCAATGGCATAGCAGCCGTAACACCTAACCATTACACCACGAGCAGGACTGCGTGTTCTTGACAAAGTGACCTTTTTGTTTGTATTGCGTCATGCCACGAGACCGAATGTTTGACTGGCGGCACGATAGCGGATGACACTAATTGAAGGGCCGGGCGGGCTGGAGGGCCAAATGAAAAACGTTTCCAAATGAAAAACGTGAACTTTCGGCTGGCTGCACAGAAGATAGAAGGGCGGGCCGGCAGGCTGCAGAAAAGGACGGGGCAGGCTGCAGAAAAGGGCAGCCCTCCGGCCCGCCCTTTTCCGCTGTCCAGCTTAATGTGCAGCTTGCCGGCCCGCCTCAATAATGTGCAGCCCACTGGCCGAGCCTGTAGTGCAGTCTGCCGACCCGCCTTGTGTGCAGCTCGCCAACCCGCGGAAGATTTATGTTTTGCATTTGGCAACATGGCCCTCCAGACCGCCCGGCCCGCCAGCCCTTCGTTTAGTGTTATCTCACAGTAGCTCCAGCTAATCTGTTGCCGCCAGCATCTTGGCGGTAAAATAGACACTACCAATATTTTATTGTAAATGTAGTTTTTCTTTCTTTTATGGCATTCAGTGATATGGCATGTTTAGACAAGATCTCAGACTAGCGGGAAGATGTTAGAGTGACAATCATGTAAAAATGTGAACTTTCAAAACGCGTTCGTTTGTTTTGATTTGCAATTTATTTTTATCATATTCTTTTGTAATAAACAAAACAAATATTTAATTAAGTGTATTGCTTCAGTTAAATGATCAACTATGAATTACTGTAATCCAAAATTTTTTAGTTGTTTTTGTTTTGTTGTTGGACGTTCAAATTTATTAACACTTGAGTCGGTCTACGGCATATTTGTACTTGGATTTCGGCCTAAAAAGCAGCAGTTTTCAGTTGCCTTACCAACACCCTAGCTCCTCCGCCGATTGCGCTAAAGAGCTGTTCAAGAGCTTAAACGGATCGGCCAGTCTAGTAGATTGCACTGGAAAAAAAATTTTTTGGTTGGGGAGTACAGATTTTTTGTGACTGACGTCATAAGTGAAGTAGTTTCAGGGTCATTTTGGCTCATGTTGCCTGGCCTAGGGCCCAACCGCTAGGCCAAAGTGTTTCACTAAAGTTTTCATTGGAAACTAGGCTCGAGTCCGAGTCTTTTGAGCCTTTGATCAACTTTCTAACGTTTCTGGTTCAAAAGTTATGATCTAAAATAAACAAATTAATTAATTAACTAATTAGCTAATTAGTCAAATATTTTTACTAACTTACATCACAAACCTCAGCAGGTCATCCAAAGTATCAAAAGACTCGGATTGTTGCCTAGTTTCCAGTAAAAACTTCAGCGAAATACTACTAACTAACAGTTGGCACCCAGGGCCAGACAAAGTGGGCCAAGGTGGCCTAAAAGTCCTCCACTTATGATGTCACTCACAAAAAACCCACACCCCCAAGCAAAAAATTTTTTTCGAGTGCAATCTACTAGACTGGCCGATCCGTTTGATCCGTTGAACAGCTCTCTAGCACAATCGACGGAGGAGCTAGGGCGTTGGTAAAGCAACCGAAAACTGCTGTTTTTTTGCGAAAATCGCTGAATCCTAGTGGACGCCAAGGAGTTAAAGGCAGTGTCTATTTTGCCATCATAGGCAAAAGCACTGCTGAAGCTATTTTGCCATTAGGTGAATCTGATTGGTTGAATTAGTCATGTGACAAGGACAATACACTTGGATGAGCATGTGATCTTTGTCAATTGATGTTAAACCCTAACACTACTACACATGAACTTGAATCCTAGACTTAAACCTAAACTAGCCTGTACAACTCAGATGGCTCGAAAGACCAAACTATCAATGTAAATTTGCAGTAGATTGCAAAAGTCTATTTTATTTCCATGTAGAGATTTCATTGTAGTATGGAAAAAATTATAGAATGACAATTACTTGTTGAGGTTGAGCTTTTGCAGCATTTTCTACAATTGAGAAAGCTCTTGTGAGCCACAAGAAATGCTTTCACAAGCCACATGCGGCCCATAGACCATATGTTTTGCATGCCTGTCCTAAAGCTAAATCCTAAACCAAAACCCTAAACCTAATCCTAAACTTAAACCCTAAACCTAAACTCTAAACCTAGACCATAAACCTTAAACTAAGCCTGCACACCTCAGAAAGCTCGAAGGGCCAAATTAATCAATATATATTTGCAGCGGGCCCCAAGTCTATTTCATTTCGGTATAGAGATTTTTCTGTAGTATGGAAAAAATTATAGAATGACAATTACTTTTGGAGGTTGAGCTTTTACTTGTTTTCTACAATGGAGAAAGTTCGTGCGAGCCACAAAAAAGCTTTTGTGAGCCACATGCAGCCCATAGGCCGTATGTTGTGCAGGCCTGCCCGAAACCTTAAACCTATGTCCTAACTCAAACCTAAACTTACACCCTAAATCCTAACCCTAAACCCTGAACTTTAACTCTAAATTCTACACCTAAATCCTAAACCGTAATACTAAACCTTAATACTAAACCTAAATCTTAAACCTAAATCTTAAACATAAATCCTAAACCTAAATCCTTAACCTAAATCCTTAACCTAAATCCTAAACCTAAATCCTAAACCTAAATCCTAAACCTAAATCCTAAACCTAAATCCTAAACCTAAATCCTAAACCTAAATCCTAAACCTAAATCTAAATCCTAAACCTAAATCCTAAACCTAAATCCTAAACCTAAATCCTAAACCTAAATCCTAAACCTAAATCCTAAACCTAAATCCTAAACCTAAATCCTAAACCTAAATCCTAAACCTAAATCCTAAACCTAAATCCTAAACCTAAATCTCAAACCGAAACCCTAAACCAGGCCTGCACAACTCAGAAAGCTCAAAGGACCAACTTATCAATATAAATTTTCAGCGGGCCACAAAAGTCTATTTTATTTTGATATAGAGATTTTGTTGTAGTATGGAAGAAATCATAGAATGACAATTACTATTTGAGGTTGAGCTTTTGTAGCATTTTCTACAATTGAGAAAGCTCTTGCTGGCTGGAAGACAAGCTTTTGTGAGCCACATGTGGGCTGTATGTTGTGCAGGCCTGCCCTAAAGCTAAACCCTAAACCTAAGCCCTTAACCTAAACCTAAATGTAAAAGCTAAACCTGAATCTTTTTGAAAAAGCACATAAAAAGTGCTCGCATTAAAGGTGTCATCACTAGCAAAGTGAAAACAAATGGTGTGAGTCTAAGCAATGACCACTCACATAGCAGGCATAGACACTAACCACTCCACTATGTTCACTGTGCTGCTAGTGCCATAAACTTCAACATTGTATGTGGACAAAGATGGATACAGTCTGAAGGGCAAAATAGTCCCAGCAGAGCTTTTGCTATTAATGGTAAAATAGGCACTACCTTTATTAAATCGTCAATGCTATCTGTGTGTTTGACATTTTGTGAATATTCTATTATATTTGGGTGACTTTCAATAGTCATGAACATATGGTTATCAATTTATTGCAGAAAAATTTAAAATTATAGAATAATGTGCATGCAAAATTTGTTGCACCATTAATACTAAGGTAGTGGTTACGGATATGCCTCACATGAGTCCCCGGTTCGAATAAAATGCAGAGTTTGTCACTCAAGTAGCACCAACATTTTAGCGTAGCAGATGCATTTAAGGTTTGCTGCACCAAAGATTTTCGGTTCGTCTCACACCTTGGCGACTTTTGTTTTGGTAGTAGTGGTTGCACGTTTCAATTCATGGGATCACTTAACTTTTTTCAAAACTTTTCAAACTTTAGGTATAGGGGTTAGGATTAGCATTAGGGGTAGTGTTAGGGTTAGTGTTAGGTTAGGATTAGCTTTAGGGCTACGATTAGCAGGGGAAGATCCAGGGAGGGAATATGACGATCGCCCCCCCTAAAACCAATGAAAATTACTTGATTTTCCGCAATTCGGAAAACAATATTTGCACTATAATTTGGAAAACAGTCTCCCTAATATGACTTGAGTAGGACTACCAAATATTACTGAAATCCTTCCCCTTAACTTTATGTGCTGGATCTGCCCCTGATGGTTAGGGTTAGGTTTTAGGTTTAGGTTTACCTTTTACGTTTGCTACAGTTTCTACCAAAGCCTAACTGCACTCTCCTCGTGTGTTACTGTCACGTTACAAGTGGCATATTAATATGGTTTCAAATACCAAGATCCACAGGTGCACCTGTAGCCACTGCCTCATACTAATGCAGAAAATACAATATTACATTAAATAAATTGTTATGATTAAAAGCTTGCAATTCAATAATTAAACATAATAAACTGTCAGAATAAGAATGAATACAAAGTTCATCCAGAATAATACTTGGTAAGATACTTTGTTTAAAACTATCTGATAGCTTGTCCCTGGGCCCATGGTTCAGAGGTTGTAGCCTGGCAGGGGATGCGACAATGATGGACACTTTGCTTTGTGTCACTACCTAAGCAACACCCTTCAGGCACACCTTGAAGCAGATGCCAAGACAACAAATTGCAGAAAATATGACAAACTCATAAATACCTACATATTTCTACCAGTTGCAATTAAGACTACTGGTGTCTATGGAAAGTCCATTGTACCTTTTTTGAACAATCATAGCTTCTGAGAATGATAGTGTTTGCACTAGTGCTTATCTTTAGCAGTGGTCATAAGTAATGCTGCCTATATTTTAGCCTGTGTGACAGCATGATTTGACATAATAATGCCTATACCTGGATCTGTACTTGCTCTCCAACAATATTTTTTTGTCCAAAAGAAGTGGAGGACAAAAAAGTCTTGTTTTTTCCCAAATTTTCTCAATTTATTCTCATTGTTTCTGCTTATTTTTTTCTGTGAACTACGTCGGCCGTTTTTCTGTTGCCTGTTGGATAAGCTAGTAAATTACTTGAGCATGACCCGAAAAACAAGGGCTATTCACGTCAAACTAGGTAGTCTGTTCAGGTTATTCATTCATAGTCAACTATGCCTCTATTCAAAGTTTTATAGGCATACGTTTGAAGGAAACTAAGGTTTTATATAAATTTGTATAAAAAGACATGTTATAATATTTGCAGGGGTAAACTGCATAATGTGAAAAGTTTATAGTTATGTATACACTAGTAGTGGTAAAAAGATGTTATTGAAATACATTTGCATTTCTATATTGGTTGTTTGTTCTTTCACTTCTAATCTTGATTCAAGTAAATTTTATGAAAACAAGGTAGTTTTACCTCATTTACACTATACTTTTCATGATAGAATTGCTGCATTGATTTGTTTAGTACTCATTTTTGTCAAACCAACATTGGAAGTGGCATACAAAATTTTTTCATTTCAATGTTTGTTTGAAAAACTACTTCTAAAGTGTATGATATTTATACCAGCAGTATATTTTATGGTTAGTCCATAACTTCATATTTTGTAATCATTTCCTAACCTTTTTATTTCAGAGTAAAATCCCTTCTTAGAAACCCAATTTGCTTCCTTCATAACCTGCAAAATTATAATATGATAATAATATTTTATTTTATTGCGGACTCATGGTCCATATCACAGACACAAGAGCACAAAAAGTGGATAGCTATACATCAGCGCACATTACAGAAACGGTGTTTGCACATGACCAACGTTGAGAGGAGCAAATCGCTTTATCCTCACCACAGCTGTATCGTCATTCGCAAGAGCACAGAAAATGGATCACCATATAGCAGCACATCACACAACCGGTGTTAGTACGTGTCCAACCTTGAGAGGCGCAAAAGACTTTCCCAGCACTTCTTACTTTTTATGCTTGGTGTGTACGCAGTGTCCACACATTTTTACTACACAAAAGCAATACTGATGAAACGCAAACACTGAAACAATTCACAGATAACTACTGCATTTGGTCTCCATCCCAATGAAATAAAAAACGTTTTTGTAATACCAGTTACCTGAAGAAGTTAAAACTATGTATTTGACATATATACAACGCTATTCCATGCAATTGGTTGCAAAAAGTTTTTTCAAGGTTTTTCAAAAAGACTACTAAAATATTTAAAAAAAAATTTTATTGCATTGGGATGATGTGGAAAGTTTTACTTTTAATAGCAAACATGATTTTATTGAAACTTTTATGATTTTTCAAGTTGCTTTTTGAGCATAGTACATGTTTTTAATAGTTGTGTTTCTTATCAATTTGTTTTTAGGAGAATTCATGGTTTGCTTGCTTTCATCTGGAAAGTTGGTGAGATGGCAAAAAGATACAAATCATGTCATTGTTATACCTCCTTGTCCAGGTTTTTACTTGGCAGGTGATCAAGGTACAATGCTGTTTTATACTGAAGTAGAAATATAGACAATCTTGAAGAAGTTAACTTGATAGTGTAACCACTGTAGTCAATGTTTTTTTGGGATGTTAAAGTAAGACCAATGTTTTTTTCCAGATGATGTTTTATCGGAGTTACACTGATGTTTTGTTGCTAGACTCATTGTGTGAGTTATTGTCATGGATTAGTAGTTAGTAATGTGATCTTAGATGAGGAGTTTGTAATGTGACAAGGTTATTAAAATATTGTCGAACTGTGTATTGCGATAAGAAAGGTTGAAAAGCACTGAGCATGTAAATAATGCAGGTTGTATTGGCCACACGGTTTTCAAATGATAGGTAAGTGTTTTTCACAAAGCAGGCTCTTCTTCTTGCATGTAAGTATTTAGCCGCATTGTAGGTTTTTTATTAATTTTAGGTGTAATATTTCTACAGCTCAACAAAGTACTAAGATAAATTCCAATGTTGACTGAGTTTAATTTACTATTATTTTTTCATGCTTTATGGTTTTGTTCTAATCTTTTGGGATGGTGTGTGTCTCAAACAAGTTTAAGAAAGCAAGCTGATAGTTGGGAGAAACAATATTGAAAATATTTATGGACACCTGACCACATTTCTCTCTTAGTTATTACTGGATGCAGATTGCCGCATATAAATGCCAACACGAAAACTTTTCACGTACTTGTTTGTTTGCAACAAAAATTTCCACAAAGGTTTCTTATACCTAGACACATGAATCCAGAAAATTTCATACAACTTGACTGTAGAAGTTGTGAAGTTTGGTAGCAAACCATCTTGCTAGGTGTAGGCTACAAGACATATTTCAAAAAAGTTAGGTGCGAACAGTTGTTTTGTAACACACAATAACATTTTGTACTCATTTGGTTGCAATGAAAATTTACAATAATGTTCTCCATACCTACCCATATAATCCATGAAAATTTCAGGAAACATGAGCAAGAACTTTTTTGGTATGCAGTTTGGTATCCACAGTTTGCTAGGCCTAGGCTACAACACTTCATGCAAAACGCTTAGGTCCTGACAGTTGCGTGTATTTAATTTATTTGTTTGTTAGCAGACACGAAGTCCATAGTATGAACACACACACTCTGCAGAACGCAGTTGATAAAAACAGACAATACAGAACGTAGTACAAGACATTGAAGCCGGCGATATCACAGGGTTACAGACACTTTTTGCAACTGCATTGAAGACAGAACCATAGGGTTACAGACACATTCTTAACA
>Ga0210059_1016144_pt1 | contig 10803 bp, 7 predicted proteins | sample Ectturendosymbi2_FD_188042 | JGI IMG/M metagenome (GOLD analysis project Ga0210059, IMG submission 188042) | Ecteinascidia turbinata endosymbiont from Florida, USA - Sample 2 (SPAdes) (version 2) | ecosystem: Host-associated > Tunicates > Ascidians > Unclassified | place: Key West, Florida... | reverse complement strand
AACTTCGCCCCGGCTCACATCGGAACTTCGCCCAGGGATAATTTTTTATCTGGGACGGGAAGTCCAGCTGGTGACATCACACTCGTTTCAAACTTACGGGAAGTCCAGCTGACGACATCACACTCGTTTCAAACTTACGGGAAGTCCAGCTGGTGCCTACGGGAAGTCCAGCTGGTGACATCACACTCGTTTCAAACTTCGAAAAACACCTCCAACGACGACTAAAAGGTTCGTGTCGAAATACAGTAGGTCAACCACCAGGGATTAAGCCGAGATTTTCGTCGGCCTAAAAGGAACTGTGAAGTATAAATAAGACAAAGATGGATTTTCTCATGAAGCTCATTTGCCCGGGCACTATAAAGAATAGTGATTTGAAACGTGTGAAGCACAAACGAGCTCTTACGAAAATACGCGCAACTCTCTTTTTTTGTTTTTTTCTTTGAAAGCAAAAATTGTAACCAACAAAGCTACATAAATGTTTCCGCTGTTTGAACACCCTTAAGAGAAACGGATTTTCACCTGAATCCTCGCGTAAAGGGTATTGATTTTTAGAAGAAGCGACCAGGAAACCGCTGTCTGATTGTGCGATTTTGATGTATTACCATGTGATGAGACATCACATGACTTTTTCAAAAGCGACAAGGAAACAGGTGTCTTACACGTCACTTTTATATTTAATGTCTTGTGGCTGCCGTAGACAAACGCTTTTGGCGTAGGCGTTGTCTGAAAAAAGAAATGAAATTAAACAATCATTGCCAGTCGTCGTTATCTTCCTACGTCAGCTAAAACTCATAAAAAGCAAAGAACTGCGAGTTTGCAGTTAATAAGAATAAAAGACAGCGCTTGTAAAACAAAAAGCTTAATACAAAATTGGAAAAGTCCCACTTTAAGCAAAACTGGGAAAGTTCAAAGGTTTTTCCTCGAAGACTGCGCCTAACTAAACAAAATGTAATGGCGTGGTTATTCACTCATCAATCAAATATCACGATTAGTTCAACAATGTAAAAAAAACTCAAAAATGTAAGTGTTCTTCAGTATGAAGTTACCTATTTCTCCAAACATCTGATGCCCTGTTTAGGAACAATCCAAACGCATCTGTTCATCGATATTTATCCTCGTCCAATTTTTGTATCTGCTCACTTCAAATATCTGAGCTTTTGCAGCATTTCATTTTTCTCCCATTTTGTGGCTCTTCTGCATGACCATGAGCGACTGCAGTCTTTGGAATTGCCTTGTATCAGTGTTTTCCCTTAAATTTGTACTTTGGCCCACCAACGAAAACTTAACGCTACGACTGTGATACCCTACGATTAAGTATTTTTGTGTTTTGTAATGTCTTGACAACGCCTGTGACATGGACCACCAGCTTGAACCAAGACGCAAATAAACAATAAATAAAACATACCGTTGTTCTTGTATAGCCGAAATTCAAGTTTGCATGTTCGAACCCATGTCTCATTTTTCTTGCGTGTTGTATAAACATAAGACACCATCAAATGCTTGTCTCTAGGAAAGGATGCTGTCCAACTTTTTTCTAGCGTTTCAGTTGCAAGTTAGCAGAAGTACCACTGATACCACGTGCAACAATAGAGTGAATAGGCTCCAGAAGTTACCCCAATATAAACACGTGCGGGCAAGCACTACAGGAAATACTTGAATACAAACACAGAATCTCTACCAATTGTACTCAGGACCACAAGGGTGAGTGAGGAACGTGTCATTCTCAAAATAATATATTTTCTGTATTCTTCAATCTCAGTCAGAATTAGGTGAAGTTTACCTCTGATTGATTACTTTGAGTAGGAAAAGTGCGAAAATTTAAACCAGCTATGTACAACCCAAATGGCTTACTGAGCCAAAAAGTATGTAGCTGTCTTGGCCACGACCGCACATTAAAAGACATATTAATGAGGGCCGCACATTGAATGGCTTACGTTGAGTTTAGCAAACTGAATTTAGCTTAACCTAATGCACTGAAAGTGTTTGAATGGAACCAACTGCAATGACAACAGACGTTATAAATTGACTCTGAAAACCACCAGCATCAGAAATGTCAAATTTAAAATTATCAAAACAAAGACAGGTTTACAGTGTGTAGGATACTTTTACTACAGCGTAAACCTAAAGTGGGCCGCACAAAACCCTCAACTGAGTCGCATGTGGGCCATATCAAGACTTTTAAGGTAACCCGCGGGCCGCATTTTGACGCTGACGCAACAATGGCGGTACCTGAACTTACTAGAAACAGCCTTGAAAATCTTATTTCTTGAGAAAGGTATCATGAATTATAGGCAAATCATTTTTAGACGTCTCTACTTTAGCATTGATCAATTCTAGCCGTCTAAGGAACGGACTCACTTGTCAGCAGATCACTTTTAAACGCCAGTGAACAAAATAAAAACGTAAATGTTATCCATTTCATTCATTTTCGTGCCCACTCTTTCTCTAGGGAGGGAAGCGGGGACAGCAACCCAAGGAGGAGTTGGAATACCTCACGGTCAACAGCAATTTCAGATAGTTCTGCTGGTTCCACACCAAGACGGGACCAAGCAAGGTCGCAGATGTAGTCTTTCCACCCAGACCTTGGAAGACCTCCGGGCCGCTTTCCCGTGCGTTTAGCCAGCAGGGCCTGGCTCGCTAGATTTTCGTGGGGAATTCTGGACACATGGCCGAACAAACGTAGCTGTGGTCTCTCAATTCGGACAACTGGTCCGACATTCACTTGCAGCATACACTGCCTTTGGTTTGTAGAGAGACGTAATACCTCGGTATTTTTAGTGCTGATTTTCATTCCGGATCGGTCGCGCGCAGCAGAAAACCGATCGAGTGCATGATGTAGACCCTGTTGAGAAGATGCTAGCAGTACAAAGTAACCTGCAAAAAGCAAACGGTTGATCCTGCAGCTACCGACTGTGACACCCTCGTCGACTTGGCTGTCTATCAAATTAATGTAGGGTTAGACCATGTAAATGTGTGGTGACAGCACACACCTTTGTCGGAGTCCAATACCCTCGGTGAACGGTGGTGATTTAGGTCTCTCCCGACACCGACACAAACTTCTGAGCAGTAATACAGTGACCTGACGACCAGTAACAGGCGGCCGTCAACCCCGCACACCCACAACACTCCCCAAAGCTTTTCACGAGGAAACTGGTCAAATCTTTGCTAAGGTCGACAAAGCATGTGTAGAGACGCCTTGGCATACTCCCAAGATTTCTCAAAAATCTGGTGGAGAGTGAAAATTTGGTCTGTAGTGCTACGGCCGGGACGAAAACCGCACTGGGTATCATTCAGCTTGGGTTTAATTATTACCCGGCATCTTTTTTCAAGGCACTTGGCAACGTAAATCTTAATTATTTGAAAATTCCCAGAAAACATCGCGGGCCGCACAAAACGCCATTGCGGGCCACATGCGGCCCGCGGGCCGCTTGTTTGAGACCCCTGACCTAGATTCACTCAAGATCAAAATTTAAATTTATTGTCATAATTGGAGTTTTTTATTTCATGAAAAACATTCGCAAATTAGATATTTAGAAGAACGGTGCTGGAACAAACAACGTAACAAAAACCGGAGCAATCATCAAAATACAAAAACATGAGCAAACTTTGGGGAATCTTTGATATTGCGGTGATCCGGTTGAAACGCTGAATATGTTAATGTTGCAGCTGCATGCTTCGCAGTTTGTCAATGGAGTAGGTTTTAAAATTGAGAAAATGTGTTGCGACTTCCTATGACACAACACATAATGATAATACTAAATAGTGTATGGTGTTTTAAAGAAACTGGTAAAATAAGTTTGGCTTGGGCTTGAACCACAACGAAAACTGAGGCAAATTAAAGGAAAGCTGATGGCTCACATAAGAATTTTCAGGAAATTTCTTGTAATATTCAATCTAAAAATTGGTTTGCAGCACGCAATTAGCGGAGTTGATCATAGCACAACAGTAGCGACGCTCAGCCAACACAAAGCAAACGTCGTAATTTCCTTTGTTCACGATTAGCAGGTTTTTATTGCGCAGCAACATCTGCTTTTCAAGTGAAAAAACGCGGGAAATCGTCGGTGTGCTGTGCGTGTTTCATCACGAATTGCAGACGGTGCTTGCTAAGTGAAGTGAGTTTCTTTCCGTTTTTTATCTGTCCAATGCTACCGAGCTTAGAACTCTCAAAGATTTCCCCAGGGTATGCCAGTAGAGCTAAAGGCTGCTAGAGTAGTTTAGGTTCGATTTACAAAACGTCAGGTCTTTAGCACTTACAAAACTGAATCCGAGGTTAAAAAATAAAAATGATTGATCTCGTCGATGTTGTTAACAAAAGCAATGAATGTCGTTACGTCGGATATTTTTTTAATACGGTTGACAAAATCAAGAATGCACATTCGTATGCCACATGTCGTACACATACTTATATCAATACTTTTGACGATAAACAGTAATATGTTTTTTATTTTTCTACTGCATGGAAATCATCTATCTATTTTTTTCTAGAAATCACCCTTTGTTACGACTTCTTCGCGCAGTCCATGAAAAGACAGGCACAATGAGTCCATGCGGAAATTCAGAAACAAAGATGAATTTGAAAGTTTTAAACAAGCAAAACACTGACCACATTTTGAAAAGCCTATTTGCGAAAAGCGCAAGCGAACGGGTGTGGTATATGAAGATTTGACCCGTATCAGACAGGAAAAAGGTGGTCCCAGCCAATGTAGACGCGTAGGCAAAAAATTACACTTGAGCTAATTCCAAGGAATTGAAGGAGTAAACCAAAATTTTACCTTGATGAGTTCACAAAGTGAGTGAAACTGGAGGCCAATATTTTTTTGCGCAGTGTTGCATTTTAATCCAGTCATGCTCTCTGGGTAAATCATGTCTTAAAAAAGACTTGATTGAGCAAACAAGCAGCTAACAAAATCTAAAGCGCTCAATAAACAACACACCATATCGTGTGAACAGTGTGTTACGAACTTGCGCGCGGCTTCTCTTACCTCGTAGGCCCACTTGTGGCCGTTTTGTACATCCTGGTTACAGAATTAGGTGTGGTAGGAAAGCGCTCGATGAACTAAGGATTTTAGACGGTTCTGTTAAGCTAGTTCTGCACGGGCTGGAGAAGGCATATTTTTAGTAATGTTTTCCACCGGTTTTTGTCTGTTTCTATTGATTTCGTATGCGCTCACCCTGTGCTGAGTGCCGTCCAGCGTCTGTGTTAGCCTGTGTGTTGTTATGAGAAAGTGTTGTAAGTAGGTCTGCCGTGTTTTGTTTATACGACTGATTGAAAGAGTCATCGACCTCACTGCGTGCTGACAGCTCAGTCAGACAGGTATGTTTGTACCGTTTTCTCAAGATGGTAACGGGACTGCAGATTAGCAGGCGTGCGCTTAATCAAACCTTCCCAAACCCTCAATTAAAGGCCTATGGCACCGTAGATTTTCCTATAGTAATAGTGCCAATTTTGCAGACCTCCACTTCACTAAAAACATTTAACTCGGTCGTGAGTTCCCAAAAAGAAAAAACACGCAGAGGCCATTTCCTTTGTTGTGGCCCGTATGTGCTTTCGTCAGCGCTGGACAAAAGTCAATATTTTTCCCGGTATTTTTTCACTGTGTTTGGAGCAAGGCTTCTCGCACTTCAGCTTAGTAGTTTTTTGACTAAACCTGTTAACACTGCTTATAATGCAATTAGCACTTTCACTACAAACTCATCTTATACGTATGTTTGTTATACATATATATGTGGTTCGAAAGGTAAAACAGCGAAACAGTGGTGAAAACAAAGAAAGCTTCAACTGCTATCTGCGCAGACGTATTGCAACTGTGGGGAAGCAAGATTTATAAAATAAAACTTGTGATTTGTTGCAAATGAAGCTGTTCAACTACTCATTTCAAAAACTGTGTTTTTCCGACCACAAGGCGCACCGGGTGATAAGGCTCAGTATCAAAAATTGAATGCTAGCTGTTATTTTTCACACACAAGGCGCACCGGATTATAAGGCGCGTTAAATGAAGCAAAACCTACACAAGTCAAACTGCATGCAACTCTTTCACAATAACTACCGAGTGCCGGAGTCGCCACTGGTAGCTTAATCTGTCATTACATACGAGGGAGTTTTATCTGTCAGACATGCCTAATCCTCTAAATCCGAATAGAATAAAATAAAAGTTGTGCGCGTGTTTGATTCGGTGTGTGCCAACGTAGTCAGGAGCGTCGTGGAGTAATATGATCTGTGGTATGTGCTAGCTACTCTGGGACGCTGCTCATTGCAATTGTTGTTGGTTTATTGCGTAACACAAGGCCTGTTTACAAAGAAATCGTAGCTAGCAATTAAATAAATAGCACCATTTACCACATGCAATCGGTTGTAGATGAGAAATCGACAACCAGCTTCATATATTAGGCGCACCGCATTATAAGGCGCACTTCCGATTTTGAGAAAATTGAAGGATTTAACTGCGCCTTATGGTCCGAAAAATACGGTACAACACGATTCTTCGTGTAAATACAACACGGCTCTTCAAAAAATATAACCCTATAAAATTTGCAATAATTCCGACATTAACTTTAAACTATAAAAAAAAGTTTGTGAACTGTCGTGGGGCCCCCGATGAGTCAACCTGTTTAACATGTTTTTTTCGGTGTCCCAGCACGTTAACTTTAATTTGCATGAATTCGTATAATGTCAGCGCCAATAAAGTCAACTCAATTCATTACTGTTTTGCAAACGTTCACGTGTTTGAATGTGATGGTTTAGGGCCACACTACATGATAAGTCTTGTGGTAGATTTTATCAGAAAAGGCCAAATTGTTTACAACTGGAGATTTGTAGACAACAGTACGGTGAAAGCATTCTGGATTTTTGTGATTTTGAAGTTGACTGACAGCGCTAAGAAAAAATAAAAATAAAAATAATAGGTTGTAGATCATTGAAAACACTTGAGGGCGCACTCAGTACATTAACAAAACTTTTTAATCCTTTCGGGATTGGTAGGTTCTCGAAAATTTTAGTTGAGCACAAGATACATTTGAATTTTCTATCTGAAGGTTTTTCTCAACACAGTTTACATATGAATCAACAATTTACAAAACTTAGTCCCTAATCTTGAAACTAGTCAGCAGCACGTTTGAAACTTCAAAAGACTTTTTGTGCTTAACCTTTCAACAGTGAATATTACAAATGTAAACTGCTTCTATTGCTATGCAAAGCAATCACAAATATATTTTCGGTAAGCGTATGATAGATCAAAAGTTCTCACTGACTTCTCTTTTGACTATTGTTGGCTAGGAACGGTTCTCGCACGAACTCTGTCAAAATGCCATGTGGTGTTTCCACTCCAAAGGGGAATACCCACTGTTATCTCTAACAGATGTTATGCTGCACCTCTTTCGATTTTCCTACTTTAAATAAATCCCACCGTTGCGAAACATCGATGCAAAAGGTATATTCACCTCGAGGCATTGTGCAAAAGCTATTCATCTCGAGGAATTTTTAGGCCGGGATTTCCCATATAGGCTTTGAGGCTATGGCATAGGGCAGCAGAATTGCCAAGGCGGCAAAATTTGCTTGAAAGATTTTTTAAAATTGCTTTGCTGCCTTCGCCATTCACACAACACGGACCAAACTCCTCGGGTGGAAAGGACAGTCAAAATTTGCATTATTTATCGGTGGCCAGAACTGCAAATCCCGCCCTGGGCAATTTATCATATGATCGTGGCACGTGATACTCGGTAGTTCTCTTTTACAAAAAAGACATATTTCAGAAAAGTCACAATCAACGACTCGAGTCTTATAAAACATGCTGAGAAAAATGTAAATAGGATATTTTTTTATGAAATAACTGATGATATGAAAAATAAACGCAAGCACGGCATCAAACTTTCCCTTAAAATATTGTTAGAAATAGCAACAGGACAGTTCTTTATCAGCAAGAAAATTACGAAATGTATCTACCACACTTAGATTTTGGTTTTCAATTTCGAAACATTTGTACCGCAACAACACATTTGCGTTTCTATGCTGAGATGAGCAGAACCAACTCAATCAACAAATAGCAATTACAATCACCCGAAAAAGCCCAGCAAGTAGCGTTGACAACTGATGGCTTACACATGCACGTTGCGCCATCGTTGAAGCGCTGCAAACATATGACGCAAACGCGACGAAATTAAAAGCGGAAACACACGTGTCGCCTGACCATACAGCATTTTATCATTTGATTGATAGACAGTTATCTGCCTATTTACTAGTTAAGAAGATCCTTTGCAGTCTCACATATTTCAAATAGCATTATCGATTCAAAGCAGTAGCTATAAACGTTTCATCCACAAATCCATAGTACCACCGACTTGGTGTATTGGCTATAACATCTGCGATCGTGGCACCGTGCACAAGACAACCATAAGGAAATGAAAATATTAATGGTACGTTGGTTTGTCCAAGGCATTTTTGCATTGTTACTAACATTACATATTTCGCTACACTTTTTCTGTAGCGGCTCTCAGTAAAATCTACTGGATATTTCCAGTGTTTAGTGCATTCCTGAAATTTGTGTTTTCTTCCAAGGTTGGGATCAGGCAGACAGGGTTGAAAAATCGACATTTCTCTATCTTCGCTACCTTTTTTTGCTATCATCGTGATATGGCAAGATGTTTTCAGTGCCGTGTGTAAGTTATTTGAAGTAGTTTTGTACACATAAATTTTGAACGTACGCTTAAACGCAGCTGTAATGTTTTTGACTTTGACTTGCGTTAACTGTAGTTTATTTTATTTCAACGCTTTAAAGTTGAAGTGCATGCGTAAATTGACTTCAGTAAACCATCATGTAATTGGATATTTCGTCAAAACTAAGTAAAATAAGTTTAGAGCAGAGGTCCTCGACATTTCCTGAGAGAAAATAAAAAATCGTAACAGTCAAGCGCGCGACATTCAGATTGCTCGATCGCCGCTTCGACGAACAAACGCTTTTGGAAAAATCGGGTTTTGTTGTCGGTAGCTGCACAAACAGCACAGAATGTTTGTAGGGTTGCTAAGTCCAGTTCAATACTGTCGAATTGCTACGGATGAATAACAACGGTACAATTTTCTTTGTTCTACTGATGTCGCTGCACAACTTTCAGTTTTATTGAACAAATGAAAACGCATCTGCAATGTTGGTATGCAGGATATGGTCATGCTCTCTCTGGTAACGTGGTCAGTTTGTCTTAACTAAGCACGAAACTTTCTGGTCAGCTTCCTGTTTAGTGGCAAACTACTTTCTATCGCCATAGCGAAAACTTGTTTCGTATAGTTTGACTCCGGTAGGAGTTCTGCTGTTAAAAAGAATAAATAATGATAAAGGCTACAAAGAAGGAGAAACTAAAATCATCCCTCTCTCTCAAACTCTGCCAAATGAAATGTTTATAAGCTGCTGAATTTGAAGATATTCTTCTTTTTCGGTCCTTCATGGACAAACAGTTAATTAAAGTTTATCTGCAAATCGGTACCACTGCACTTAAAGGGTAATCCTTCTGGTAACGACATATCTTCATGTAAGGCTAACAAACAGCACGAGTCAACAGACTCAAGTTGAAATAGGAGAACCGTTGCATAACTGCATTTCGTGCTGGGGTAAATCGGAAATGTCAAACGATATAAAAACGGCAGCGGTTTCCCTTGTGAAACTCTGTTGTAAGCAAGCTCATGGGTTTCGGCAAACGTCTTGCGAAAAACACATTGGTACTGTTAATCTTAAAGTGGGAGCTAAATATAGAAAAGGTAAAATTTTTATCAGTCTATTTATAGTATGAATATCTTACAACAGAAATCGATTTCACCGTGTATCCAATTTGGAATAAGGATTGCATAGACCGAAATACCATTTGGGAACCACGTTACTTGTTCTGACAGAAGAATGAATGCAGCTTATGTATTCCCTTGTGTGTGTGCACTGCATAAATGGTGTTTGCATGTGCTTAATCGATCACACGTTGAAACAAAATCTACGACCAAACGTTGTTTCTTCACTTTGGAAAAAGTTGTACTAAGTTGAGGCATATATTGTGGTGTTTCGAGACGTCCTAAGGATGCTGCCCCCGTAACCTTTTCGGTATAGGATATACCAAAGTAAGGGTTGGAAAACAGTTGCATGCATGTGTTAGTAATTATCCGCCTTCCACTGCGTATGTGGAGTTAATTCGTAAGTATTAAATGCAAACATTTTTGCACGTGAGATAAACAAAAGATTGATAATTTTTTTCAAAGCAGCAGTACCTGATAAAGCAAAGATTCTCATGCCTATACGAAGCGGAAATAGTTACAAGAGGGCCGGATTTAGGGGAGGGCAAAGTGGGCACCTGTCCAGAGGTTTCCACAAACTGGGCACCTCCACAGTCCTGAGTCGTGAGCTCCCTGATAAAGGCTGGTTTAGCATATTGATGTGAATAATCATAAAAATAGTTAATAACAAAAATATTAGCAAACAAAGAAAAGTTTATATTTATTGAAATGATTGTCATTTTACCTTTTTATACTCAAGGCGAACTGCAACCAATAGAACGAAAGCATTATTTGGGCGAAAGTGAACTTTCAAGCGTCCTTAATGAAAAATATTAAAATCAAATTTGGAGATGCCAAATTTCAATATATACTGTAAGAATTCCCTCGGTTCCTCTTGCCTCAGCGATATACTATTATTGTACAGTTTGATGAATGCTAGATAGATAGATGGATAGATAGATAGATAGATAGATAGATAGATAGATAGATATATAGATAGATAGATAGATAGATAGATAGATAGATAGATAGATAGATAGATAGATAGATAGATAGATAGA
>Ga0210059_1016143_pt1 | contig 10804 bp, 6 predicted proteins | sample Ectturendosymbi2_FD_188042 | JGI IMG/M metagenome (GOLD analysis project Ga0210059, IMG submission 188042) | Ecteinascidia turbinata endosymbiont from Florida, USA - Sample 2 (SPAdes) (version 2) | ecosystem: Host-associated > Tunicates > Ascidians > Unclassified | place: Key West, Florida... | reverse complement strand
AGTGTAGCATGGCATTTATGTGCAATATTTTCATGTCATTATTATATTGCACAAATTAGTTGGTATGAGTATGATGTAAGCACAGCCAATGCAAAATAAACTTTTATTTTGTGTAGGTTTTGAAATTGTTTGAATTTAGCGTGGTGTCATTGTGTAAACGGCTCACCAAACATCATGCTCATTCAAAAAGCATCTAGATTTATTGGGATATCAGTTTTTCATCATCCAGTGGACAGAAGATGAAAATATGCCTACTTCAAGTTGTTTTCATCCTAAGCCAGATATTAATTCAGAGCTCCTTGGCAGCTTCTCTGATGGGTGCCGTTGCATGGAATAGTGTTGTTTTTTATTATATGACTTCTGATTTTTACAAAGTAACTGCAAAGTGCATCCATGACAAACTTCCATTTACATTTTTATCCCGAAGTCCTCAGCACTACAGCACTCAGAACAGAGTGGTTGATTTTCACAGGGCAAGGACGTTTACATCTGTTTCAGTTCATGAAAATGACATTCAGGCACAAAGTCTGCCTACACTGATGTTTGAATCACCATCAAAGTATAAATCAAAAAGGAACGCTGGTAATGATGGCCAAGACATGGAAAATTATGGAATGCCTGATAGTAATATTGGTGGCGATTATACTGTTGATTACTTAATTGACGCACAATTAAACAGTGATGATCCCGATACATCGTTTAAACCACTGCGGATGAAGATATGGTATGATTACCATAGCATTGATCATGCAAATGGAACAGAAAGCTTTAAAAGACTGAAGACTGGAATGGAAAGAGCTGTGAATTTAATAGAAAGAATTTTATCAGGTGATTTTTGTATGTTAAGTACCACAAATATGTTGAAATTATGTGATGATTATATCCACATATGCCACTGCAGGATTATGTTAAAGATTGTGTAACTGCTTAACTATATGGCATGAAGTAACTTGAGGTATTTGAACTCCCCTACACTTAGCTTTGTTGCTGTAAGGAACATAACATTTTTTTGTATAGCTGTTAATGCATGAACAATTGTCATACATTTGTTATGAAGTTTTTTTGTGTGTGACATAGCTCAAGCCACTGATTTACCAGATATAAGTTGCTGATTTCTGTTTAATTTTTCAGAAGTTAGGTTTCAGAAAATGACCCTGTGAATGCTATTCTGTGAAAGTGCTGCTTGTTCTCAAAATTGTGTGACCTGATGTTGTTGAAACTTTTGCTGTATGGTTGTTCAACTATCTTCATAGTGTGTGTTCACAACTGTTCAAAACAATGCAGGATGCCTAAATGGCCTAACCAAACCAAGTCAGTACGCGGTTGAGGTTGTTTTCCCACTTCAAGCCACTTGATGCAGCGTTGAAGGCACTACTCTTCAGAACAATAATAATTAAACGATCTAGATTGACTAAAGTCTGCTGGGTACTTGTTCAACAAGCCTGGCTGGCGGTAGAATGATTGTTACCTAGCTGTTATGGATACTGTTTCCATTCAATTAGTTAGAACTGTTGGTGGTTATTGACCGTCTGTGTTATCAACTGTTCACACCAGTTTTACGTCAAAAAAGCATTGCAAAAGCCATCCATTTCCAATGCATGACACAATTTCGACTTACGTTTTTCGTGCTCTTGCTTGTATTAATGTCTTATTTTTTTTGTTAGTTATTCGTGTGCATGGTGCTCTTCTTCTGTCAAGACATAATATATGTGATGGTTACTGGCTTGATGAGAATGTGCCAAACCGGGGCAAGTAAGAAATGTGTCATTTTGTAAAAATTGTGATTTGCTTAAAATTTAAAAAAAATTTGTGAAAAATTGTGCAATTGTGTTGGTGCTGTATGGTGTTGATCAAACTGCAGGCCATCATTCATTGAAATGAATTTTCAGTTGCAAAGTTGTAAACCTACGCTGAAGTTGCTTATCGACAATGAATGTAATCTTCAGTTGCTGAACAGAGAATTGTCGAAGTGAATTATTAGACTTTCTTCTACACTACAGGTGCGGGCGATACAACCAACACTACAGCGGAGAGAAATGCCTTCAGGAATTTCAGGTGATGTTTCTCGACTTGGTAACTGTTCGGGATAACTTCAGAAACGAAAGAAACTTGCATCTTTTCATGAAACGTTCTGTACCATTTCGGTGCGTGGTGTTGACTAGAGATCGATCGATATGGCTTTTTTGGGGCCGATACCGATATATCGGCCGTTCATAGACTGATACCGATATTTCCAAAATTTTTAAATCTTGTTTTCTTCTTCATTATCAAAAATATAATGTATTGTGTGCCTTACCCTTTTTTCAAAAACTTCAAATATCAGGATTTATGAGCTAAAATTTTTCAAATCACAGCAATTTCAATATTTTGCTACGATTTTTGATTAATCAGTTAATGATGGTGCTTTAGTTTCGGCAGCGACAGCCGATGCGTGCTTTATTGTTCTGTTCATCTTGTCTGCTTGTTTATGAAAACGCACCTGCTAGCGTTGCTGCAAGATAACTGCCTTGACTTGGTTCGTTGTGCTTTCTTGCGCAAGTTCTACATGCGTGAGGAATATAGCAGCGTTTTGTCAACACCTATTGAGGCCGATAAAATCAGCCATTTTGGCCGATGCCGATGTATCGGTGAAACCCAAAAATCGGCCCTATATATCCGGTTGGCCGGAGCATCGGTCTATCTCTAGTGTTGACACTGACGATTGCCGAGTGATGTTTGTTCCCGTTATGTTGCTGTTACCTGGGCAACGAAGCAACTGTCTGGAACGTTTGAAATGGTTGGTATGCCACCACGAACAGGCGGTGAAGATGTATTGCCTGGCTATAACCCGTTGTTTTTTGTGTGCCTCGTATGGTCATTTCTTAGCACGTGCTGTCTAAAATCTTTCCTCGAAAATCATGCAATGCTTATTTTGCCGCATTTCATTATTTTTTGCAGATTCCTGACGAACATTTGGAAGGGTTTCAGACATTTAACCGAACTAACGTCGAGCCTGCTGCGATTTACTTCAATAACGGCACTGGCATACCCGAAGCTGATATTGTTATATATGTTCGATCTTACAACACTCCAAGATGTATTGATAAGGTTGGCGATGGATGCGGAGATCAGATTCCTCTATACTTTGGCAGTGGGATATTTTCCAATGCTTTGTTTTGATTTCAGGGCACTGTTGCTTACGCTGCTTACTGCCAGTTGGATCAATTTAACAGGCCGGTGGCAGGGTATGCAAATTTCTGTCCAACTCACTTAAATTCAGAGACGTTTGATGCAGAAAAATTCTACTTGGTAAAACATGTTTTGGTTGGCAAGAGTTTTTCATTTAAAAGCATTTTCCTCTGTTGTAGTTGTGTTTATTTTTGTTGGTCATTATGACAGATTTTAAATTGTCATGTCCTTGTTCTGTTCATTGTGACAAAACTTTGGCTGTTAGTCGTGAAACGTACTGAATTGCTGTGTGCCTTGATCCCGTCATTGTTTGTGTATCTTGTTGTTAGCGCATGCATGCTACTTAATGCCGTGATGTTTTATTTGCATTTCCAGACTGTAGTCCACGAGCTATTCCACATCTTGGGATTCTCGCAAAAGCTGTTCGATAAGTTTCAAGTCTGTAGTGAAGCAGTTCCGTTGGAGGTATGCTCGTATATTTTGATACACTGTGAGTTGACCACTTGACCTGCTGGTTGCGAAGGAAGTGCCTCACTATCTCATTGTTTGGATACTTGTGCATAAGTTTAGCGTGCTTTTGTTGATTCTGTCCCAGACTGGAGATCTGTACTTAAATGAGCCGCGTTGCGCACTTGGTGCGACCACTTCTGTTGATTGAATGACTTGCTTTTCCGAGCAAACTTGAAACGTTGGTGTTTGCAAAGAACGTAACTACAACTTTGCTCATCCCTATCAACCCCAATTGTATGATTACGGACGCTTGGTCAAGAGTTAGAACACTCGTAACTAGGATTGCGGAGGCTAGTTTCTTAACTACGACGGCTGCCATCGGTTGAACCTGTTGACAAAAAGACAACAAAAACAAGAATTGGTAGCTGATGTTAATGAACAACGCTATATTTTCGTGGCATTGCCATTTGTTTGAAATCTGCGTTCACATTGAACTCTTGCTTTATATTTTCTGTTTATAAGCATGGACTACTGATTTTCGTGTCATTTGGTTTTTCTCCCGAAAGCAATCGTTTTAACAGAATTTTTTTTCTATGCCTTCGATTAGTTAGTTGCACTTAAAAAATCATTACAACCAAATTGTACTCGGATATAATAAGTATAACGGTCGACCTTTTTTCCGAGGTGTACAGTGCCATCTGTTGACAGCTTGAAGTTGTCATAATACTGCCTTTTCTTAAATGGTTAGCTGAAGCAATTGAAGAAGACGTGTAGTTTGCCAGCGAGCGAGCCAAGAGGCACGTGTATGAAAGTTTGGTGGCCGCTTGTTGCAAAACTGACGCGACAAATCAACTCAAATGTATTTTTCGTTGCGCTAGAGTAGGGATTCTCAACCTTTCTCTGACCACCCCTTCAGCATTTGGACAGATGAGCATGTACCCCCAAATTTTTTATGACATAAGGCTGAGTGAAATAACAAAAATCCGCTGAATTTTTCATAGAACTTCATATAAAAGGTTCTATTAAAATTGATCAACTTTTTCACATTTTCCCCCTCTATTGCTAACCTTAAATGTACCCTCAGATAAGCAAATGTGCCCCTAGGGGTGCATGTACCCCGGGTTGAGAACCATTGGGATAAAGCGTTTTGCTGTTTTTTGCCTGTGTGCATTGCTGCTGGTGGTTATTAATGGTTACTCAAAAAAGCACCCGGGCACTTCGTTATATTGAATACAACATCCTACCTTCATCAGTAGCAGACTACTCATTACAAATCTTTGATGTTGAAGTAAACTATACGCCGCAGACTGCCGATTATGATTAAGTTCTTCGGTTTGACGCGTCACTTACCGCGCACCGTCGGTCGGATATGTTCACATACAGGGCTTGACGAATGGAGATTATTGTCGACATACTTGCAGGGTTGCATCTGTTGATACAAGGAAAGAGTCAGTTAGGTGTCCTATGGAGATAGATATGTTTAAGCTGTGCTGTTCAGTCAAGGCAACTAACTTTAAACAGTGTGCATGAAAACACGCACTACATATATTGAAGTAAAGTGAATCCTGCATTGCTTTCTCAGGCGGTAGATTATTTTGTTCATTGTTCGAACACCTTCACATAGTAACTGGTGATAATGATGCCGCAGCTAAAAATATTTGCCAACTTATTGATATATATATGTGCGTAAAGACTGTTTCAGGTCACCAGGAGGAATACGAACGAGTAACTGAAAATTATAAAAATATAGCGCTTTCAGATGTTGAAAAATGCATGCTCCGGAAAAGCAGTTAATGATGAACTTGTATGCTGGATATGACTTGCTGCAAATGCTTAGATCGATACGAGACAGTGAGGATTGTCGTCCTCACCGCCGCAGTTTTGTTTAAACTGGTTTTCACCTCGAGTCCTCTGAGGAAGATACTAACCAACCAACTTCTATTGTTTTCAGCAAGAAGGTAGTTGGCGACTATGTGCTGCGAACAATGGCTTATAAGTGTTTGAAATTGTTTTCTTAAGCTTGCGCTGTCTTGCTCAGGGTAAGAATGCTGCACATGGACGTGTGGAAAATTGTGTAAACAGAAAAAACACCGTCGGCTTTTACAAAGAATGGTATCGGATTCTTTCACCAGCAGTTGTGCGGGAATCCGAAATGCATTTTAACTGCAGCGACATGGGTGGTCCTTTGGAAGGGAATTTCCAGGTATGTTTTGTACACCGTGCGACATGCTGCACGTTTGACTAATGACTGAACTTGTTTTGATTTTACTGTTTGTCAGAACATCAATACACGCGTCACAAGCATGTCGAAAAAAATCCTCTTAGGCCGAGACTGAACAATCAAGTTCTTTTGTAAATTGCTCTGTTGAAGGTTGCTTATAAAGACAAAAAAGTTAGGAATACAGGAATACAATGCAATGTAAATCAATTATTTGATACTATGATAAAACATTTGTTCACAACGTTGTTTGAAGGCGCTAATAGATAAAATAACAAACCTTAATGTATTTATTTTGAAGGATTGCAAAGTTGTGATCAACGATAGTTTCGTTACCAAAAATATTGAAGCTTTTATGTGTAGAATAGGTCACCGGCCTGCATTTTCTATAGAATCTATACCATGCCTTTATGTGTTGCTCCTGTGATTGATTTTAAAAGCAAGGCTCAGATTTTCGCGTAATTGGCGATCAATTGTTACATTCACAAAAGACGGTGGTCTTGATCGTGCATTAAAAACTGTGTAACACTGTTTTTTTAAACAGATAGTGCAAGTTCGGACATTGTTTAGTTTTATTACTTTATGTTAACTAACAACGCTTGGCAGCACAAGCGATTTGCACAAACGGAGCTACTCGGTCTCATGCGACGAAATGCAGGTGTAGTGTGGCAAGCCTTCGGCTTATGAATGCGTGTCATGCAGACTTAAGAAGTACTGCACTCTTTAAGATAGTGATCGAGAGGTTGAATCTTGTTCATCTTATTGAACTGTGCGCTGAAAGCTGGGTTTCTTTTGTCGCTGAGGCATGTCGGTCAGTTGTCCCGCAATAGTACTAAAACTCGCCATAACGGTATTCACTGGCCTAAATTTTCCGACATAATGATCGAAATGACTCAGTGTTTTCGGTCATTTAACAAAAATTCGGTCTATGATCGAAAAATCACCAAAAAAATAAACCCAGGCTGAAAGCATAGTGCACGTTGACATGTGGAGGCCAAAGTTTAATGCACAGCGTATGTCCTCTGCTGCACTCTGGGTTTACAACAGATCGTAGTACTAACTGCATTAATGCATTAAGTGTATTTTATTGTATATTTATTTCAGTCGCAAGGCCCACGAGACATGGAGTAGTAGGTTACGCAAAGAAAACAAAATAGAATCACATGCGAAACTCCAGCACACTCGAGCCAAGCACCACACACACGAGACTACATCACGGGCGAACGTGCATGGGAGCAACTTAGCAACAAGCAATTTGATGAACTAGAGCAGTGGTTCTCAACCTTTTCGTTGAAGGGATCCAAATCCAGGCCTACGATTTTGTTAGAGAGCCGCACTAAAAACTATAACACAAGTAAATTGACACGGTTTGTTTTATTGCAGATCGAAGTCTGTTACACAAAATATTAAAGTTGTTTTTGAAAGACTGCTGAGAGTCGCACAAAAGGTGCTTGGGGGCTGCATGAGGCTCTCGGAACCACGGTTGAGAACCACTGAACTAGTCTACTTCAAAAAATTCTTTAATTAGGCTCTACTGGCCCTAAAACATAAAAACGTGTTAAAAACTGGCCAACGTTTTGGTAGTTGGTAGAACTATCGTTGTCCGGGCGAACACGAAATGCTGGCAATGATAATTGTTCTAACTATAGAAGCATTGGCCAGTTTTCAACCTGTTTTTATGTTCCACTACCAGTAGAGCCTGATTAAAGTGTTGTTTATCGAAGTCCTGACGTCTCTGAAACAGATGTTTAGAGTCTACTTATTTCGGAAGAACAAATTGAACCTTGCGGCTACCGAGTCACAGTGCCCCAGCACAATGAAGCATCTCAGTAGTACTTACATACAGTAATATGAAAGTAAAAACAAAGACACATGTAACAGTGAATCAGACCTGAGATAACGACCAGATCATTACTTCAATTGCCTTTATACAATATGTCAAGCGGCACGCTACAGACCACACAAGTAAAAAATCGTAAACGACAAGACAGATCAAGTGGATTTATTTTTACTAAAAATCGAACAGGGTGTATCTGGAAGTAAATTTTTCGGCCACTCCTATTGCAATAACAAAAATGATCAGTACTATTGGTTGAAGATATTATGAGATTTATTTTTGATGTTTTGTTCTGCATTTGTCCAAAGAGTAGCTCCTCGATGAGAAATCATTTTTTTACCAGCGTTTGTTGAAACTTGTTGTATAATATGATTTTAGTTGGTTTCAAATCTTGTGCTATGACAATGAACATCTGCCGATTTCTGAAACAAGTCTTCAAATGAATTTGGCAACAGTTCATGGTGAAATTTAAGCATCAGTTTAGCTAATTCAAATCTATAAATATCGTGAAGTTTCAGTAAATTGAGAGATACAGAGGTGGAATATGACATCTAAAATTGCGATATGTAATAGTTCGTGGTATCATATTGTGCACTACTTCTAGTGGTTGCAAAACAAACACTAGCTGTGTCCCTGAAAACGATGCAGTATTTTAGATGGCAGTGTACAAAACTAACATATGACATTTTAGTACATCAATTGATACCAGATTTCAAATTTAGTAGAATAGATAAGATACTCAAACTGGTTATGATTTTATGGATTGCACGTGAGATGACCAAAGTAACGAGCTGTCTATCAAAAACCCCGAATATATTGCACACGTTGTTCGTTGAAAGTAGCGGTCATTGAATTTTATTTGGTACGAACACGTTTCAGATCCGCTGCTATTTTTTTCAAAGATTTTGTGAACATAAATTTTTATTTGAAGTAATTTAAGGACAATTAATTTGAAGGAAGCCAGTTAGTTGTCTATTTTAATCAGTTCCATATTTTTCATATTCTGCAAATGGTCGAGATTTTTGAGATAGACAAAAATAAGTATCGTTAGCATATAATACAGTATAAAATGCGGAAGAATTACGGAAATTATTAATGTGCACTAGAAAATAAAAGCGGGCCCCAGAACAGACCCCTGAGGCACGCCTTTTGAAATATCAACTAAACCAGATTGCGCATTGTCCAATTGGACAAGTAGCTACGAAACAATTGTAAGGGAATTCCTCTAATACAGTAGCAAAGTTAATATAAAATTTATCAAATATAATTTTATGATTACATTAACGGTGTCAAATGCTTTCAACAAATCAAGAAATGTGGAGCAAGAATATAATCCATTATCAGCATTACTCAACAGATTGGAGTAAATACTCTCAACTGCATACGCACTTGAAGATTTATGCTTAAAACCATATTGATTTCTGGATAATAACGTATATTCTCAGTACACTCAATCGTATAAAAACCTTTCGAAAATTATACTGAACTGCAGTAAAATAGATATTTGTCGATTTAGTGCAAATATTTCGGTTTCCAGATTTATAGATAATATAACCTGGGCGACTTTTTAGACAACCAGGATAAAAATCCTTATTGATGCACTTGCTAAATATACGTGTAAGAACTGACCCTATAGGACTAATTTGAACAACTTCGGTTGGTATATCATTTTCATTTATAGCTTTACCTTCTGAGAGATTCTCTACCAAATGTAGTACTTTTTCCTCTGAAGTTTCATAAATAGAACGATGAACAATAAGGTGACAGTGTGCTCAAGTATACGATTTTGAGTAGGAATTTTTTCAGCCATTGCAGATCTAAATTCACTGTAAAGCAATTATTAAATTCATTTGTAAAACTTAAAGGTTCGTATAATAACTTACCCGGGCTATTAGTATTCACTATACTTTGTGGAACTTTGTTTTACATTTGAAGTTTATTGTAAGTCCAGGATTCTGCCATTATTTTTTTTAATTGTTTTTATTAAGATATAATGATTGTATTTAGCTGTCTTTATTGTCCTATTAAGACTATTTCTAGTTAGTTTATAAACAGTTTGGGCATGTGTTTGCTTTTTGTTATAAACTTTAGAAAACATTTTATTTTTACCTTATGAATATTTGCAGTCAGCCATGGCGTTTTAGATAATTGCTGATGTTTTCGTGAAACATTTAAGGTACATGGTCCTGTAACACACAAGAAGAATTTCATGCAGTAACTCAAACTGCAAATTGACAGAGATTGAACGACCAAAATTTTATTGGGAATTTAACTGAAACTTCAAGTCAGCAACAAAATGTTCTGTATTGATGCCATTCAGTTTTCTGACTTCTAGAATGTACTTGTTGAGGTGCTAATTTTTACTAATTGCAAAAAGTTGGTAGATGATCTGAAAGATTAGCTGTTACAATACCTGAAACAATGCTAGATTTAATAGATTTGTATAAATGTGATTGACCACATTCACTGACCAGTGAGAGTGGTTGGATTTTCAGTTATTCAATGAAGTTTCAATTTCCTATTTTCATTGTGATTCGGGCAACAACTAAGGGCATTTATTTTTCTGTACCAAAGTTGAACTCACCAGGCGGCATTTCTGTTATCGGGCGAAGGAACTACTGCATAAGCCTGATGGGGAGGGTGGATTGCATATGGTGCAACGCTTTTCAGTACTTCCAAGTTTGTATTTTCTAGTTTGTTTAAGCTCCGCAAGGAAATTACCAACGTCAGGAAAGATGACCTGGCCAAGTGATCTTTCAATGACAACCAGCTTAAGAATAATGCATTGCAGACAAAATCGGCGAATAATGTCACCGTTTATCAAACAACATTTTGTGCGAGAAAACTCGAGTTTTGTCAGCAACGTTGAAGTTCAACCTCTCATGTTGATTAGGCGACCTTGACGTCCACTTTTTGATTTTGTGTAGATATACGCTGGATAAAATAAAATATTTAAGACGCAAGTTCAGCCAAAATTTAGGAGGGTATGCGACGGATATTCGGGAAGTTCACTTCAGTGCAAGCCTACCCGGTCAACTACGCTTAATCGGCACGATAAATGACAATACTGTATCGTACTACAGCAGGGTGGGCAAACATTTTCTACGGAGGGCCACATTGAAGATTTTATT
>Ga0210059_1016142_pt1 | contig 10805 bp, 5 predicted proteins | sample Ectturendosymbi2_FD_188042 | JGI IMG/M metagenome (GOLD analysis project Ga0210059, IMG submission 188042) | Ecteinascidia turbinata endosymbiont from Florida, USA - Sample 2 (SPAdes) (version 2) | ecosystem: Host-associated > Tunicates > Ascidians > Unclassified | place: Key West, Florida... | reverse complement strand
CACGAGGCCGATAGTCCAAGACACGAAAGCTATTGTCTTCTTTACATCGTCAGGGGCTTGACTGAAAATCCAGTTGATCACCCAGCGTCTTTCTCCAACTTATTAGCAGGCTTTACATAATTAATGCGACGCATGCACGCAACTGACCCATAGCGTTGTCTGTAAATTGAATGATGTACTTGCATCCTTTTGTCAGTGGCATTTGTATATCAAAACGATATTTTTATATCAAGTTTTGTTGAAGACCGCAGACACTGTTCGGATCAAAATTTTAATGCGCCTCTTCTCTCCCGGTGCACCAACATCTTCCTGTTGTTTTGCCAATGATAAAGTCTACCTAAGAGTTGAAAGTCGGGCCGGGCTTTTCAGGTTGGGCCGGGTTTCGGGCTTAAGTCTGTCAAAAATTGTCGGCCGATTTCGGGTCTGCATAGAAAATTTTTTCGCAACGACGGTCACTTTTGTCGTCAGTTAGTGTTGAAGCAATCGATGTAATTAAATCTTCAATAAAAAATGATTAATTGTAAATTATTTACTTTTGCATACTTTGCTACGCAGCCAATATGCCGCAGTCGCGCATATCTTGACTCATTCGATAAATGTGGCATTCCCGGCTAAATCGGCCTTTAAAACTATATGTCGGACTCGGACCGGGTTTCGGGCTTGTGATTTCGGGCTCGGGCGGGGTCCGGACTTCAAATTGAAGTCCGTTTACAACTCTGGTCTAGATATTAGCGCAGGATAAACTATACCTATTAGTGCTTATTGGTGAATAGTTGAACATTCAGCATGAATGTTAACATTGTAGCCAATGCACGCTGTTTCAGAAGACCAGTGGTAGTTTCAGATCTCTATGTCAAGTGCTTTCAAGGTGTATCAGGACGAAAATCATCCGCTAATTTGTATTCTTGTATACATAAGCACATACAGTTGCCTTTGCAACATCAATGTGTCAGAAATCTTAAAACTCCGTGAAGAAACGTTGTCGCTGTTTAAGAGCAGCTGTCATGTGCAAATAAACAGTTTTTTTGACGTGGGTCGATTTAGCTTTACTGGTGTGCGTCAAAAGGAAAACACTGGATTGAAAAGTGTTGAGGTATATTATACTGTAGTATGAACATGAAATAGAGCAAAGCAGAATGCAGCAAACGGATATTGCTTCTAAGAAGTACAACACGAAGTGCAAAACAGAACTGCTTTTTATCAAGAAAAATTGTTTGACTGCTATTTTAAAGCAATAATTCTTTTTGTGACTGATGCTACTCTACAAAATATCTTTAAAAGATCAAATTTTAGTTAGGTGTTTCTAATTTAAACTTTAGATTGATTTATATTTTACTTCTACGTTTGCACCAGTTTTGACCCAAAATTAAACAAACATTTTATTTTTAGCTCATAGTAATCATCTAAAATTGTTGCTGACCTGGTCACAAACTTTGAAAACATTTTATTCAGCTCTGATGAAATGTGTTGGGTCGCATTTTGTCGACAAACCGAAGCTAAAGCTTTTCTTCAATCAACCACTTTTTAAGATGGAAGAACGAAGGTCTCAGAAATATGATTAAACCGCAGGTCTAACTAAGTGCTTTCATAACTTGCAGCAGTCCTTTAAGCAGGCTTTGCAGAGAATGCGACAAATTGTTAAAGTTTTTTGCAAATATTGAATTTTACCAGCGGTAATTGCAAACCATTTTCATGCAGCATTTGTCTTCAGTTGTTACTTGATTTATTACTTGCTTTATTAATAAGAGATTCCGTGACAGCTGCTAACGTCAATTGAGAAGAGCTTTGTTTAGCAGTAATATAACCCTTTGAGGAAGTAACTGTTTTTATTAAGAATGTAAAATGTGTCATTTCCTTGCCCAAAAGTTTTATTTGTCGAAGTTTTTTGTTTGCGTCCAATTGACCGCGATACGTCCCCACGTCCCTCCCCCGTCGGCAGAAAGTTTTTTTGACAAGGCAGGTAAAACGTTCACGTTTTTCGTTTGTTCAATTAGGCTAGTGGTTCTTAACCTTTTCTCTACCATACCTCCATTGAGTAATTTTCCTTTGTTTCAAGTTCCCCTGACTTTTTTCAATTGCAGCGAAAATTGTTCCACGCACGTTGCACTTCATCACACAGTTGCAATCGAATTTAACACCCCCCTAGCGTGAAGGGTTAAGTGTGAATGAGTTCTAAGTTGCGATATGTACGCTGTGTTTTTCCTTTCATGAGTAAAGAGTTAAAAGCAGTTTTTCAAGTAGCGGGCTTATGTCTTGTACACAATTAAGAGGGAAAATACCTACTTAGTAGGAAAAATATATCTCTGTTACCGTCAGAGCGCCTGATTTTTGCCGAGAAAGACTTCCTTTGAATATAGTCTGTCCAGGCTTAAATCTGTAGAAACGTCTTAACATTATGAAGGAATGCAAACATCAGGCACAACAGTCATGTTTTTCTGCTCAGTTCTGCTGGAACTGATTTTTATAACCGCTGTTGTATTTGAACTTTTTGCATATTTTTTAAAGAAAGAGTGATATTGAATTGGTAGTTAAACAAACTTTAGGCACTACTTTGGGAAGCTTTACCAAATAAAATCTCAAGATATGGCATGCCATCGAACGTTTATTTCACGCTATGCATAAAATCAAAAAACAGAATTTAAAAAATTTTGAATAGTAACATATAGAAACGTTCATTCAAAAACCTCCCCAAAGCGACTTACCAAAAGAACAGTTTGGTTCGGCTCGTTTGTAAACTTCCTGTGCTGCGTTTAATATCACTTGTCACGGTGGTTCATAAACTGTTTTTGACGCATTTGAGAAAAATCATTGTTGAAAACTTACACAGTGAACACCGTATCCCCGTTCAGCCCAAATTCAGATCGTTTCGATTAAAGGACTTGCCATATATTTAAAATAACAACAGCTCACCGCAGCTCCGTTCATCAAACAAGGATCTGACCGTGCAGTTGGAAATGTTGATCGTTTTTAAGTTTTGTGAGGATGCCACCTGGTTGGGTGTTTTTCTTTTTTTAATTCTTTCTATCTGTGGCAACAATTAGTCTGAATTAAATGTGGAGCAGGAACGTCGACTTAATTAAACCACGTCTCTGGGTTCAATGCATAAAAATAGAAAGTCAAAAACTACAAAGCAGACATTGGGCTTTGGAAACCCAAACTCTGCGACAAGTAAGAAAAATAACCAAAATTGAATCGATCTTTAATCATTAGAAAGTCGATATCCGGTCAATTTGTCGAAAAGGAGGCTTCTTGCACTGTCAGCCGTCGGGCACGGAACCATGAAGTCACGTGGGCTCTTTCCTGCGGTGTTACCACGAGAAGCATTTATTTGAGTGTCGTCTCGCAATCTGTAAGCCGTCTGACTTTTGAATTGCTTAAAATCCGATCATCTGTCCAAGAAAAGGCGATATAATAGTTTTGTGTTTAGGAAAGCAATTGCTTTGCTGAAGCACGAGTAGGTCAAACCATGATCGAGTTTGCAATTGAACATCCAATACATTCCTTTTAGTCAAGCGAAACATGCAAGGGTTTTTCAGCACTGTTGTCTTTACTACTTTTCAGTTGAAAAATTACCAGTTACTTTTGTCTGATTGCTATTAATTTTATAAGTAATTTTGATGGTTTTGCTGTTTGAAAATTGCCTACGAATTTCGACATGACGATCAACCGTTATATTTCTCCGATAAGTATTTAGAACTGTCGATTTATGTTGGTTTATCAGAACCTCCATCGTGCTAAAAGATGTTTGAATGAGATCTGGTGAATCATCTAGGGCTCTGTCGAGTTTAAAGTAAAACCATAAAAGCTACGTTCGGTCGGTGCGTTGGCCCAAAGCTATGCAACAAATGTGGCTCCTTCTGCACAGCAAATGCATTTCCTGCTGAGTTGAAAATATTCATGGACGTGAACTGATGTTGTAGAGTCCATGTTAAACCATATCAGTCAGTAATGGGGATGAAAGGTGCTCTATACGACGTATTGGTCTTCAGAACGATTCATACGTCTGACTGTTTGGTAGCCGACTGTGTCCTAGTAAATGCTGTTGTAACAACTTGTATTACGCTTGGTACTTCCATATGCGCACTTAGACGTATGCTGGTGTCATCAAGTGCCTTGTTTTTCTTAGTAGCTATCTTGCTCTCCTTAATCATTAATGAGCAACCTTTCAAGATAGCATAGGTCTCCATTACGGCATCAAATGTTCCTAACATGGTAAACGCTATTTTGGGTTCCCGACATTTGACATCAGATCAGCGATAGAGAAAGGTCGTTGTCAAACGGTTTTCTTACAAGCGGAAAGAACCTTTTTTTAACCAGCGCAACAAATTCAAAATAGCCTGTAGAGCAGTGGTTTTCAACCTTTTTTGTTCCGCGACCCATTATAGCAACCCACTATAACCCAACGACCCCCAGATAAAACTCGAATAAAGCAAATATAATGCAGCTGTGTCCATAAACTATCTGCTAGCGGCCCCTCCAAAATGGTTAACGACCCCAGGTTGATAACTACCGCTGTAGAGGTTCGATTCCGCATGCTAGCGATTAGGTCAGTGCCTCATAAGACACATTTTTTGTAGAAAACCCACGATATGCGATTTTGCCTAATGTATAGCGTATAGCTGCTGATCCACAGCCTCTACTCCTATCTGAGGTCTTCGTTCACCAAGAGAGCTTTGCTCGTGCTTGACAGTGACGTAGTTCGGGACACCGTCTGGAACTAAAATAGAAATATTTAAAAATATCGTCTGAGAAAACTATTTTCGTCAGATATTATGGTTGGAAATGTAACTTTCGACGCGTTGGTACCAGAGCGATTTATTTACTTGTCGAGGACCGCAAAGATAAAGTGATAAAAATGGACTGTAGATGAACTACTTAAAACTGATAACTATCCTGAAGTTACAGTTGACTGTACAGGCATAATATCAAAATTATTTGAAATAAAATCCGATTTACCGAAGCAGATAGAAAACTGGCCGAGAGGGAAAGCTATTTATTCGAAGCTGTGAGCTGACGAACCACCCGTAATAACGTGCTGCTCGTCAGTCTCTATCGATTCCCTCCACTGTCAGCCAAATTGCTAACTGCTTCACTTACACCTTACAGAGAAAGTGCAGCACTTGCTAACGATGGCAGATCTTGAACGGGAGCATTTGCAGCAGCAAAAGCCAAAGCATCGTCTCAGTAAAAGCGGTTTGTCCTCACTACGTGGCAATTTTCAAATTTGCGCTCATTGCCGAGTCCTGCGCTACCGCGCGAGCAAGCGATAGCAGCTGCTCTTGTTCAAAGCCGATTTAGAAAGAGACACAAGCTGCGAACCAGATGCGCGCGCTTGCAGCAGAATTGCGACGCTCGATCAATGGCGCGAGCTTTGCTGCGCGGTAATTTGATTTGATCTGATCCATGTCGCCGTTGCCTGGGCCAATGACATTGGCTGGTACTTTGCGAAGGGACCCAGCATTGAGGAGGTGATGTTGCTTGGAGGTACTCGAGTGTAAAAGCAGTTGCTGCATCGAAGGAGAGAAACTTTGCAGGCTGATGTGGTGTTCCTTTTAGCACAATTGAAACTTTTTCTTTTCCCAGAAAGACATTGCAACAGTTGAAATATTTTATCCAAAAATGTGCCCTTTAAAGGTGCACTTCCCGTTAAAATTACTAATATCTTTGCCTGGGCCGGTTTTTGTCGACACAAGATAAATGATATGTGGTTAAACTCCACATTCGTCCGGTCAGAAACGGTGTTTTTCTGTTCAATTGATTTTGATATACACGTGCATTGATTAATTAAAATTTTGTTAGTGCCTGGTAGGTTGGTGAATAAGTTGACTGTATGACACAAAATTCAACTGCTTTCTTCTTTATTACATCACTGTCTTGGGTAGCTATATGCTGTGTAATATCGCTCTATGCGACAAAGCATCAACTTGTTCGTAATAACTTCGCTACGAAAAGCTTGGAAGTATTTGATCTAATGCACCATTCATTTTGCATTAAAAGGCTACGTTTTTTCGTTTTCATGCAGGAAAACACACTTCAAAACCATAAACTGATAAAATTCTTCTTCAACAGAGGTTTCTTTTTCGATTTCCTAGTGCTAACTATGAGTTTCCAAGAGAACAAAGTGAAATGTTTTTTTAAGCAAGCATCGACTGTGCACTGTTATGTGTTTTTTAGAAAAACCACTTTTACTTTCTAAACGCACGATTAAGGTCAGCGTAGCTTTTGATCTCATACTGCCTTGTTTTAATAAACAACCTTTCGCTTGTTGGCGCAGGTAACAGAGTTTGTGAAAAAAAATTTTTTCGACTTTAGTGATCCGATGAAACACGAAGCGCTAAATGAATAGGAATACTGACTTTTCCCAATAAATTCCGCTTGGTGTAAATATCACCATCCAGGCAAGCTTCACGGTATTTGGCAAGTTAGCGTTCTTCAAAAGTTAGCTCTCCAAAAGCTCAAGTTGTTCTTCCTTGTCACTGTTCTGCAGACAGTTGTTTATGCGGAGAAGCCTGTTTTGACGCAATAATGAATGCGCGCTCTTGATGGGAAAACCATCGCGCAACTCGACTGAGTGGCTGCAAGGGAGTAGTAAGAGCCTCTATTAGCAGTAAGTTTAAAATCAACTGGTTGACGCATTGCAGAGTTTTGCTTGATGCCTGTGGAATAGGGAAGAACATTTACTGAAAAAGCGTTCTCGATTTTTCGGTGGGAAGGTGGCATTTACCAGGGTTGCTTCGCTCGCCGGGGTTGCTTCGATTTAAATAATTCATTGCTTAATAATGCGGCGTTATTCCCAAGTAAATTTCACACGGTAAACCGTTCAAAGGTTGTCATTAAAAGGTAAAGTTACGCAAGATTTATGCACTTCACGTCGTCCTAACGTTTGCGTAAGATCTTCAGTTTTTTGCGGCCTCATTGATGATTTCTCTTATAGTTGTGCTGATTTTGAGACGGGCCGATGCAGAGTGAGGACGTGCTGAGACACCAGGTTTTGTCATTCGAACCAGTTTCAGAGTCACCTTCAATCTTACGATGGTCTGGGTATCGTGCTGGGGTCGTCTTAGATTGTCATCTGTGGTGTAGAGCTGCAAAAAGCGCGACGCTTTTACGAAGTGCTCACGTTCTTTCTACTTTTTGGTTCTCAAATTAGTTTTTGTATAATGAATACAAATTTTCGAGGTATTTTGCTGTACGTGCTATACTGTAGGCCTAGTCACTGCATCTGCTCAGTCAGCAACACGCACTTGCTATGACCTCTGTGGTTTATCAACTTATACGGATTGCTGACCCTGTTTTGATTCTTTCGAAATCAGCATGAAAATGCGCGTCAGAGGAAAAATTTTAGTACAAATTCGCCCGCTAGTTTTGGCCCACTTATTTTTATTATGTTCTGTGAAAAATTGCCCAGTATCCTTTTTTAATTAGAAAAATTTATATTTCCCAAATTTATTTTTTGATTACAACGAATACTGCTTTAGGCTACTTTACAGTAAAGATTCAGAAGGACAAGAAGTTTGCTTAAGAAAATCCGGTGTAACATTGAAATTAGATGAAATGCCCAACAAATAAACTTAAGTCACAAAAACTGTCGAACGTTTTCAAAGTAGACATTGGAAAATGTAAGGAATCGACGGCACTCCTCAGCAGGCCGTTGCGCTTTTCGCGTGTTGCGAAAAACCGAAACCGATCCGCGCTCGAACCGCTGCAAAATTCACGTTGAAACATTTCGCGACTGGAAACAGCAGGATTATGTAATGAGAGGCAACGTTTCGAAATGAAAGGAATAAATTCAGAGTTTGGTAAACGTAAATGGCATATCAATACGATTTCTCTGAATTCCAAAAACTCTGTCACAATTTTCGACAATGTAGGTATCGTATAAACAGATGTTGACTAAAGACAACAACATGCAGTTTCAAAGAGTCTGCAAGATGGCGTGTATTTTTTTGGCACAGTGCACGTACGAAATGCAAGATATGTTTTTCTAACTTGTAGTTTATTTTGATTTTTGCAAACTGCATCTTTTGAAATTTTTTGTGATTGATTTTCATAGAAAATTTCACGCTTTGGGATGTCCTCGTTACGCGCTGCAAGAGAAGTTGTTTTATTTAAGAATCACACTGAGTAGTACTCATGACATTTGCAATTTGAGATAGGTCAGTCCTGCATTTACCTGCTTAATTAGCCGTTTGCTCTCGAAATTCTATTTGGAAGACAGTGGACAGCGTGACAAATTTATCTAGATATTTGGGGTGTTAGCGGTAAGTACTCTCCCACGTTTAGAAAATAATAACGGTGAACAAACGGGGTGAAAAGCAAACACCTCTGCTGTTTTGTGTGTCTCACTTTTATGCTAGATTTTACCTGCAAAAACATTCTCAAGATTTCTGAATGGAATGGATTTTTTTAAATCTTAATACGTTGTGACGAACAGTGGGTCGAAAGCCCTGCGTTTACTTTTCTTCGCTTTTATATCTCTTTTTTTCGTGCAGAAACTTTAATTTTTTGCTGTTGTTGGAGGCAGAGCAAGTAAAACTTGAACCTTTCCTCACCGCAGTCCATTCCATATAGCCCAGTTACTTTCTGGACGTTACACAACACTTCGTGCTGTAGCTTCTGATTCGACACGTTTGCAAGCTGCACAAGCAAATGGCCCAAGTCCTTAAAGAAACGCCAGAGTCGCTAAACAGACAAAACCCTTTAGCAGCATCCAACTATTGCGAAGGTTTTGAGATGGTCAGCGCAGACCACAGGCCAGTGTCTCCGTCAAAAAACGTCGCAGGTCTGTTTCGCACTTCCAGTCTGAGGGAAAGCGCAGTCAGCAGCGGCGAAAGGTCGCTGCTTTTTCTTCGCAAAAACGTACCCAACAAGGTCTGCGAGCAACCGGACGCGGACCAGTCGCCGAAACGTATCGCCGGTTGTGATTCGGAAAATGCGTCTGAGGTGGAAAGCACCTGCAACAGAATGCAGCCTGGCACGGCGAATTGCAAACGTCACAATCATATTAGTCGAACAACTGGAGGACAACCCCTTTACCACTCGTGGGTGGACAGAGATGCGACCGACGCTCCAGACAGTGATCAGCAGGGCGACAACTTCACCTTGGGCGGAGTGTGCCGAGCTGTGACCGATAGGATCATTCAGTGCGGGCAGAACCTGTTGCAGAAAGTTTTGAATATCTTGAGCGGGAAGAGTTCAGGTAAGCCTGTTACCTTAAGTGTGAATGTACGATTATGCAAAGCCACCAGAAAGCTGAACGCGATGAGTTTTATTTACGTTTGACTAGAACCAGAAGTTTGAAAGTCTGTTATGAAAGTCCAGTTGGTTCATCACCATAAAACGTTCAAACAAAAATGCACACATACGTTGCACCTAAATGCTTTCTAACTGTACCTTTACGTCGTTGATGTGTTCATGAACTCAATTTAAAAATTTACTTTTTGTGAGATATTAGAGGAGAAAGAGTTTTTCCGGGAACACCGGACTTTTTGTGTGAAACGCCATTCGAGCTACTTAGCTACGATCGTGGTTTGTCAATATTTGCTGATGAATCGGGGTATCCGCCATAGGCGTAGCCATGGTGGCCCATACCTCCCAAAATGTTTAGCATATATAGTCATTTTGCGTTTTGAGAGGCGGTATCCTAAACAAAACAGTGCTATTCGCCTGAAATCAAACATTTTGGTCCAAAAAAATTTTGGGCTGACTGCTCCACTGGTACCCGCAAACTAAAAGATCTGCTGATATGATACAACCCTTTCGAAAATATACCGTCGTTATCATTCCTTTGTCTATGCTGTTTTTACCATTAGTGCTACAAACGCATAAACGGAGAAAAGCCAAATTTTAGATCAAATCTGTGTCTGTGGCGTTGGGACGTTAGCAAGAATGATGGCAGTAGTATACCAGCGGAAAGGGTGGGCTACGTCGGTATAGTTTGGCTAATTTCCTGCAACAAGCAGTCTACTCTCGACGAGAATTGAAAGGCACCGTTTCCTTTATTCACTGTGAAAGCCAAGGCACTCTCAGTTGCGTTGCGGCAACCTCTGCAAGTTTTCCTCTTCTTTTCACAGATATATTTTTTTAAATATTATTGACAAAGTGCAAAACATGCCATTTCTTCTTGTTATATGCAGGCATCGCAGCTGCTTCATCTTACCTTGCGTGTAGATAAAAAAAAAACAGTTTGCTCGTCATGGACTTTGCCCCTTTGCACCATAAACTGAGATTTGTACCAAAACTCTAATTTGCAATTCCAAAACGGTGATTGATGTGAAGCACATAAATGAAGACAAACACAACCTAACCCTCGGTGTGCAGAGTTCGAGCTATCAAAAGTATAGTTAAGAAAATAAAAAAACTAAAACTAAATAAATGACAAGCTGCAATAGAAAAATTAAGAACCTTTGCATCATCCATAGTAACGCAGCCATCCATAGTAACGCAAGCGTCGATTTCAGGAAGCCTTAACTATGTACAGCAAGCCAGAATAGGATAGAACTAAAATAGCAAAGGTTTGAACAGAAGTTTTAAACTGATTTAAACAGAATGTGTATATTCAGGTTGGAAATTGTTCCAGGGTTCTACTAGGGGCAAACTATTTCTCGCCGCCATAACTTCGTTTTTGTCTCGTTTTCCATGTCTCGCGTCCAAATGAACTAAGTACAGTAGTTACTTCTCAGACCTTTGGGTTTATGTCGATGGCAAAAAAGCTGTATTCTGAAGTTTTAAAATGAGGTGACGGCTTTTGCTTCACCTTTTCGTGATGTCTCTTCCAATTAGGACCGGTGTTACCTATAGGCTTA
>Ga0210059_1016141_pt1 | contig 10805 bp, 8 predicted proteins | sample Ectturendosymbi2_FD_188042 | JGI IMG/M metagenome (GOLD analysis project Ga0210059, IMG submission 188042) | Ecteinascidia turbinata endosymbiont from Florida, USA - Sample 2 (SPAdes) (version 2) | ecosystem: Host-associated > Tunicates > Ascidians > Unclassified | place: Key West, Florida... | reverse complement strand
CTCTTTATTTGTTCATTATTTCAAACATTTTTCATCGGTTCTCTATTTTACCCCATATCTTCACACGCTGTTTAACGTTTTTGTGCATTTCTACGTAGATTTTACTCTATTTATTACGTTGTTATACTTCATCTCCCAGCGTTGTTCATTTAACACTTCACGTTTTTCCTGTGATATGCTGTCAGCCATTCCCATAACGTGATGGTCAGTTTTACGTCTTTTGTCTTTCCACGTCATACTGCTCATTGTTTCTAGATATTAGTAAGTTGCATGTTATACGTGGTTAAAAATATTGCCCTGAAGAAGCCTACTTGTATACGTGGGCGAAACGTCGGCTAATAATGAAATAATCGCTAGAAGAAGTAATTTATAAGCGTGATTTGAAACCTGGTTGCAAATGTTACGAAACAACAATGAGTAGCAAAAAGAACCATATTAGCCTACAAGTACTAACATTTTTTGATACTTTAATCCTTTTGAAATAACAGCTTGAAAGACCTCCACTCACACAACGACGCAGATCAAATTGACCTTGATGTTTTTTTCATATTTAATGCGTTTTAGGGTTCCCAGATCTCAACAAAGCTTCACTGTTTGGGTGTGAAGACTCACCAGGGACATCTCTATAGCTACTGTTAAAGCCAACATGCACATTTAGTCAAACGACTTACATTGCGGCATATACATTGCCAACAATATTTCCTCATTAACATCCTATTTTGCTATTATGCATTTGTATAAAAGCGTATTCATTGTATGCAAACTTATGTTTTTTTAAATAAATTATTTGTATCAGGAAATAAAAATCTTTAAGAAATAAGCTTAAGGATTTTTTGTTTCAGTCACTTGGGATTTTTCTCTGTAGCCCACATTTTTTCAAAATAGCCAATAATATTTCAAGATAGGCTGGGCCGCTTTAAGCATCATTTTAACATGGAAAACACAAAAAATCACCCACTTACAAAATTGTTGCTTTACTAAACATGTCCAGCAGTAAATTGAATCAAACATTCTATTTCCAAAATATGCTGAAACGCACATTGCATCCTTTTCCATCTGGTAAGTTTGTGCTTTGTGCATGCATATTAAAAGTCAACCGTAATTTTCAAGCGCAAAGTTTTATGCAAAAAAAAAATTTAAGTTACATTTCCTTCATGACTACACATTTAACAACATTTTGAAACGAATTAGAATCGAAAAGCAAAGTGCAGGGTCTTATTTTGTGGTAACAACCAGAACAAAACCTCCTTTGTGAATAAGTGAATAATATAAGAAATTGAGGGCGTTTATTTCAACTGTTTTGGATGCAGGTCAAGCAGTTTCGGTGAATGGACCTGCATGTATGGATTGTTGCCGACCTTGGGTAGAGTTTGTTGTAACGAAGTTGTCCAATTACTCAGATCTGGAACAAGGAGGGGCCAGCCTTGGTAAGAGAAACATATGTGACTTTTCATTTGGGAAAAATGAACATTTTGAAACCAGGCAACCCTTTTCTAACCACATTTTCAAATACATTAATAGAAGCAAAATTCATGTGAAAGGTTTGCCTTTAAGAGATAGAAGCTTTCTCAACCGAAAAAAATATGTTTTGCCACTAAGTTGCACATAAAATTTGAAAGTGATTATTCCCAATGTAAGTTTTCGCATAGTGTTAGCTGCAGTGTGTTTTTCCTATCGGATTGTGCATTCTTCTGTCAGTTTTTCTGTATTAAAGCAATTCAGCCGACAGTCAGCCAGTTCGGTAATTTTTAAAACAGAACAACCCTAGTTGATTGTCCGTGTTTCTTAAAACCACACCAACGGCTAATTTATCCTAGGCGTATACGCGTTCATTTCTTTTTGTTAACTTTTCTTCTCTATGCCAATTGGCAAAATCACAAATAGTTTTAAGCATGCAAATATATTGACTCCACCTAACGTAGCTTTCCCGTAAGCTTTCAGGGAATAAGCCGGCAGCAAGCTTTCAAGTAATAATTTGACTGGTCCCTGCTTTCGTTGCTTTACGAAGATTCAAGCTTGCACATATCTCTATTGAAAGAACCAGTCTCAACAATGGCTTGGGTTTGAAGCCATCTGTTTTTTTCCAAGTAGGAAATCGACTTCGAGTAACACAGGGCATCCTCATTTGGGAAATATGCAAGTAATGCTCACAGGTGACAAGTTGAAAAGCTGGAGCAAGAGCAGAGACGTCAGGCATGCTCACTGATCATGAACAAAATTAATAAATCCAAATAATAGCTGTGGCAAGCAAAAACTCTGAGAAACTATCTGGACGCCAATTATTGAACAAAGCAACAGGCCAGCATTGGCGGATACACACCGTATCACTCAAAACCGAGCGTTAGCAGAATGCGTGAACAGGATTGCTTTCGTGAGATTGGCAGCCTTTCTCTGGGGACGCTCTTTTAAAATCACATGTTTTAGACCCTAATAAGGGAAGTAGTTGCATATTTAGTCCAGTAGTAAAAAAAGTTCAACAAAATTGATTGGGGAAATCTATGAGCAACACATAAGTGTATGCGAATTATGTCACACGAAGAAGGATCGTGATTTGAAGATCAATTTACGTGTTAACATAAGTTTGTTTACTCAACTCAATGGGTGTCCATCAAGCAAAATGTTTTTTTCTGCAAAAGTACCAGCTCATATTTCATGAATAGGTGGTGTTTCATGCATTATGTCATGAAACACTGCACAGTGCCACCAATAGGCGCTGCCATCTTTGTTCAGTCGATGTCATCCTTTTATGGTTTCCTCCACATATGTCGGGGCGATGACCGCTTCTTGGGAGATATCGTTCCTTTAGTTCAGCGGACGAGTTGTATTTTTGACATTATTTGTAAAACACTATTTGACATTCTTCATAAAATAATTATTACCATGGATTTGTTGTACTATCCATGGAAAGCAAAAAATGCACAAGTCCTGAAAAGACCGTCGAAATCCTTTGGGTTGTTTTTGTGTTGAGCAACGTGCTTGCAGTTTCATATTACTTTCCAATTGTAGGTTTTTGAGGGCAACCATTATTTTCATATTCAGCCTGCATTCCTTCTCTACTAGAGTCCGACTTTAACCAAAACCTGTCATGCACAAACCATTCCATTTATGTTCCAACTCGTGTCATGTGCCCGTTATCCATGAGGTAGTCATCCCATCGAATTAGGTCTAATTGGATCAAACCAAACAAGGATGACAGCAACCGAACTGGGTCAGTCCTGGCTGCATCATTCAGTGTTCCATGACATAAACAAACCACGCAGGCATTAAACGTGCGCTCTTGCTTTTATAGAACAACCCAGTCCCTGTTTACGCTCAAGATTTGTGTGAAAATAAATGGTTTAACAAACATGACGCACAAATTAATACACACAGCTGTGTACTCCCTCGTGTGAAATAAATCTTGCACCTTTATGCCTTGTTCATTGATTTCTCCATCCAGTTTGTTAAAGCTTTGTGACGTTTCCCACCATGCATGTCCCACCTATCCAACATTTAATCATTTAATTACGAAAAGCATCCATGGAGTACCTCAACCAAGATTTTTACTCAATTCTCTTTGCGCATTCTAGTAACGCTCCCAGTGGTTGCAGCGCAATTCCGTTAATGTGGGTCTATTACTTTGCTAAATAATTGGAGTCGGGTAGGTTTCCAGTTTCAGTGAAGCCAATGTTTGGGAACGACATTTCCCTGGTTATTACGTAGCGCAATTTTTGCTTTGAAAGAAAATAGTTGCTTGATTCCATGAACACATGAACACCTAAACACGTTTTTAGTTTGAGAAATTGTGGAAAAAATCAAAACAATATTGTGGCGAATAGAAAGCATCCACTTCTGTTGTTTTTCGAAAATCCTTCTACTCTTCCGCCACTTTCCATCAGCTCCAGCTGCATATTTCGAACAGCCGTCGTTTGTGCTGTCTATCATAAATAACCTGCATTCTGGAAATATCAAGGAAGCCACAGATTGTTTCGAACAATTTTGGAATTTTGCTCAAAGGACAAGGCAACGAGATCAAAAAGAGGTATTCAATTGTTTGCTGATTCCTTGCTGCTTTCTTATTGGAGCCATCAACAAAGAAGAATCGCTTCATAAAAAGATAAAGAAAAGACTCTTCCACGTTCCTAAGCAGCCTATGAAAAGTGTCTGGATTGGTCCTTGCACCCGTTACATTGTTATGGCGTGTGTGTTTTCACAAATAATGATGGAGATATGCCGCAATCCTTTAGGGTGTATCTGGGACGATGTCAAATATTGCAAGCAAGTTCAAAATTCACCGTCTTTGCTTCCTGAAGAAAAGCATCTTCTTGAACGGTATCTCTGCAAACTTTGCGAGGCATATTGCCGCCGTCACAACATGTTTATAAAAGCAGCTGTGTATAAAAGCAGATACACTGAACTGATGCAGTAATAAATACCTTAACAAAAGTAACATGTCTCAACATTATGATTTTTTGTGGTGCAAAATGAGTTTTCGTTTTTGAAAGTTAGCGTATGAAGTTCGAAAGTGTCATGAATTTTTACGCTAATCTACCGAATGAAAACAATTTCCATATTTATTGGTTTCTTTAATTTTTGTTTGTGCCTATTCGCTTGTGTATTGAGTTAATGTTAATAAAAGTCTTTGTTTGCTCTGGGCTCAACGACGACATCACATGTTTGACTTACCGTTTCAACAATTCTCCGAAAAAAAAAATTTTTATGTTCACGTCTCGGCATTCCTGACAGTCAAATCTCTTATGTTTAAAAGTTCAAAGTCTCGCAATATTATGAATTGGTAGTTCAAGTCAACATCTGTTAGTTTCCATTCTGCAAATAGTTTTCATATAATGATGTGGTAGCAACTTAATGATCAATTTCGTGGACTGCTATTGATCTTTCGACTGCCACTAATTAGCATTTCAACTGCGAGGGATACGGCGAGGTTTATTCAAGAAATTGCATTTTTGCCTCTTTTCAAAGTCTGCAAAAAGAAATAATAGTGTCATGGCTATTCACGCAAGTTTCGGTTGTTTGATCTATTGGGAAATTGAAGCAATTGTTGGCAGGTACACAGGACTTTCTAATCTTTCATACATCACGGAGCCAGGTTGACGGATTGAAAAAAGGCAAGTCGTACTTTATCGTTGACAAAGAAATTCAGATACCGTATTTATTCGATTGAAAACCGCGGCTTATAACGTTTTTTTATCATTTCCTGCGACTTATTATCGTGGGCGGATTAATTTTTATTTCTCCACTATATCGAAAGGTAAAGATGACGCTCAGTGTTGCCTTGGTTACAATTTTTTCCAACAAACTCTTTTTTCGCATTCTATTCTCATCAGCATCACGTGCACATCCATCACAGGATGTTTATGAAGAACAAAGGGCAGTTTTAGCGGTGTAAGCGTCATTACCAGGCTTGCCAATTAAACGTGAAAGCATCTCAGAGGCTTAAGTAACCTGCGTTCAAGTGCGGCTTACATTATTATTTTAACACCATTTCGTGCGGCTTATCATCGCGGGCGGCTTACAGTGAAGGGCGGCTAACAATCGAATAAATACGCTAAGCAGCAAAATGATGTTAAACGCCTCGATATTTCGCGCAATCACCAACAACAACATCTTTGGTTTTTGCGCACACCAAACGACTTGCCTGCTCCTGGACTAATGGCTGAGCAACATAATTTTGCTATTTCTGCAAAACGGAGTAAAACAGACATGTAGTTCGAAAGTTTTAAAGGTGGGGAATACAACAACCGAGCTTCTACTTCCATCATTGTATTGTATAACGTCATCACTCCCACACGAAACGCAGTAAACATGCATGGCAGTGGCAAAGGACATACAAAAACAGAAAATAGATATGGTGCGGTGGTAGAAAAAGTTATGCGTGATTACTTTGATGAAACATAAGCGTACATGTGCGTTTGTGGAAAAGAGCACACATCAAAGCGACTATGTGATCGTAAACGTTCTGTGCAAAAGCGTTTGCGAAAATTTCGATGTTAGTGGCACGACGTGCAATATACTTTTACAGAACGCAAGCAGTGGATACTGTGGTTGATGCGTTTAGTGGTCATAACTGTAGTAGACGTCAGCAAGGCGTAACTGTTATTGCGCTTACTGCATTCACGCGCTCCTGTTGAAGAGCAACACATGTTCAATTAAAGCGACTAGGTTTGGGCTCCGATATCGAAGTAGACCTTGCACAACATTTGTGCATGGAAGTAGTGGATCGTGGTGTCGTCCAGTCGACGATGACAATTCACGTTCCCATCTGATAAGCATCAAATCAAGAATCTCTCAAACTGTTTTAAAATTAATGCCATCGCACGCTTCGACGTGTGAAAAGACGAGTAGTGTTTTTTGACACAGTTTGTTTCCCAAAAAATTTACCAAGTTTTATAGTTAACAAAATACTTCACATTTGAGACAAATACAATTTCGTAAATTAGTGCATGTTGCACATGTTCTCCAGAAACACATGCATATGTTTGAAGCACTCTGTCCGCACAAAATGTTAAAATTATTTTGTACTTGCACAGAAATTTTTAGTAGTACACATATATAAGAAGTTTGGCCATAATACACTACTACACTTAAAATTATAAACTAAGCACTGTTACGTCGATGCAGATCCCGTTTGCACACTTCAAGCTTTTCGTGGCACGCCCCTAATGTGCGACCGCGCTTTGCACACCTCGATTGGGGTTCAAATGGCAAAAGTCACTGGACAAGCAGAGGCAACTTATTGACCACCTTTTTTAAATAGGTTGGTGATTACTGCGTATGAACATTGATAAGAAGATTCTTCAAGACCTGGGATCCAAGCCTTGTTTATCCCATCACCCCTAAAACTTTGTTGTAACATCGCACCACTGAAATGTATAAATAAACAGCAGTTTTTAAACATTTAAAAAGGTATTAAGCTTTCCATATGTAAAGAAAACCAAAACCTTTAAACAACGACAACACTTTCACGTATTCCAGCAAATTTTGTGGAAGGTCTACTTCGGATGTCTTTCAATTTTTTAGAAGCACCCGCAGACAGATGCACATTTTATGGATGATGCTACTGGGCTGGGAACGTGGGAAGGATTGGGTTGCAAATTTTCAGAAGAAATAAGGGCGAGATTATTAGTTGCCGAGTGCTTCACGATGAGATCGTCTCTGAAGGATGCACAGCGCGAAATTGTTATAGTGGGCTCAAGGTTTTTTTTAAGGAAAATGTTAGGTTTCCGATGTGGATCTGTAGGCACGCGATATTCTCTGATTCTAGGGACCCGATTTTCAATTCTAGGGACCCGAATCGTGTTCAATACATGTTTCGATATGTCTCAGAACAACAAAATGGGACCCAAATCGCACCAAAACATGTTTCAATATGTCACAGAACAACAAAATGTGTGCGCTAAACCTGAAAAGAACAAAAAACCTGAATGTAGTAGTTCTGAAAAGGAAATGACGTAGTTTCAAGGAACAATCCTTGTCATCTTTCATGACAAGCATCCTTCCCAAAGTGAGACATTCCTGGTCAATTCAAAAGCATCCTGGAGGCAAAATTTCATTTGGAACAACGAGCTGGAATAGTTTTCTCTCATTAAAACGACATTTCCATGTTGTTGATAATGACAACCTCAAAAATGCAACAAAGTGGAAAACGCAGCTAATTTCTACAAATGTTTGAATGAAGGTTTGGTGCATATTCGAATTTTGCACTCAACGTTTAGTGTTGGTGATTCAGTGGTACCATAAAACGACCACCACAACGCCAAAATGGTTATTGCTAGGAAGCCAATCCATTATAGTTAGAAAATATGGGCTTTTGTGGAATTGGCGGACATCCCTTTATTTGCAGATATACAAAAGCGGGAAGTAGATGCTGAGAAAGAGCCTCTAACTAGGAAAACGTGTTCTCAATGACCTCATAAATGTGGTGGTTCAAACTCTATTCCTTCAAAGCATCAAACATTTTAGAGAACGTTTTCGCCACCTGCGCACTTGTAACAGACTTGAGAAATCGCGATATCGTAACAAGACCAATTGGAGATAACCGAACTCTGGGTGTAGCAAATGCGATGACTGACGCAAAGAGTCTCACGAAGGACCGTGGAACTTTCGACTACAGGCGAGATTGAAAGTTTTTCATGTGCAAATGGAATGACTACTTTGTTCTTATTGCACATGATGGCTTACGCAATAGAGTACGGAATGCACCAAACTGCAGTGTTCCGCAATCTCATGTTATTCCTCCCCACAAAAAAGGCATGGCTGTTGTGGATTCATTTATTGGAATCCTACACACTCAGAATCAGTATTAAAATGACACTTCGCTTTGGTAACTAAAGCACTCAACACAAAAGTTGTTGCAAACTGGTGCATATACTGCAATCTTTACGAAAGAAAAATTTCTCACTAGGACACTCCGTGAGATAATTATGTATTTGCTGAAATCAGCAAATAAAAGCTGCTTACAGTTTAATGGTGGATGAATAACTGATTCACTGGAAGATGTGAGATTTGATGAGTAGGACTTCTTTAGTCAAACGAGGAAGGTGCACAAATTACTCAAAAAGCACCAAGTTCATAAGCAGAAAGGTATTGTTCGTCTGCACGTAGACCTATGAAAAGTTTTCTGGGATTTGTCCTATAGCAATGTGCAGCTGCATAACGACAGGTCCATCAGGCTATTTTCCTAGTGCTCTGCCATTTGCCAGATTTTGATCAGCATAACTTCCGTTGATAAACTCACGGCAATATTTGTTTTGATCATGTTGCGTTCACTTTTGTGTATTGAACGTAGCACTACTGCACACGGACGTCCGCAGAAAGTTTTCCAGGAAGGGGAAACATCAACTTATTTCTTATCCTTTCCAGGTTGCTGACCATGCAATGCAAACGGACGTTCATAGAACTCTTTGCCTTTTCTATACCACAAAGACAATTACTCATGTTAGGGTAACACTTACAAAAATGCGCTTCGTTGGCAGTAATATCCGGGTGTACTCGGAAAATTTACACCAGGGTGCATAACCTTTTCACTATTCCTGGCCGCATTACGTTCATTTTTGTGAACTACGACGCCAGTGATTTCAAAATATTTTTTGTTTTGTGCATTGCCTCTATTCTGCTTCTACAAACGCACTGAGCATAGCCTGCTTTCACTCATCTGTTTGACCGTCTTTCTACTAAGTATCCTGATACGGAAGGCAAAGAGTTTTGTTGCACGGCAGCCATAAGTTAATTTAAAATTACCGTGCACGACAGCACAAATTTTTGTCACAACGTACGGTTTTTCACCCCTGATTTGCACAATAGGCTATCTGCACTCTTCAGGTTTTCCAAGCAGAGCACGTCTTTTCAAAGAAGCATGGCCATGGTCTTTTAGCAAAAGCTCAAATTATGACTTCATGTTTCATAGCCAGACTTGTCAGCGTCAATTAGATGCAAGAGATGCAAACGTCTGGGATGTTGTCCAAAGGGCTCAATCATTATTTCAATAAAACCTTGCTCGTCTAATGATTTATCAGGGTGAACACTTATCACACATAAATCGGGAAAGCGTTCAGTGTCACACTAACAATGGATTTTATAACTTGTGGAAACATTGCAAGAGATTCGCTCATGCATCATTTGACACTGTATAAACTGCGTGGCTTACCGCTATCAGCAGTAACTTTCTCGCTGAAATACCTGCCAAGATGTATTGCCTGCATTGAACAGCAGTCATATGTGGCAAGTTAAACTTGTACTTGCAGTAATATCCCAGTTAAGTTCGCACCCGTTCAAGTTCGCATCCCAGTTAAGTTCGCACAAAATTATGAAAAATTCTGGATTCAACTTTTTCAGCAATTTATTGGTATTTACAGCAAATCAAACGTGACAACTTGTCATAAAAATGGTAAACAAGAAACATTATGTTGCTAAGTTAACGATTTGATATAATTGTTCTGCAATTCCGTTTGCTTTCAAAAAGGTTAGCGAAGGTGGAAGGGGCAGTTTTCTCGATGCATAATAATGATCAATCCAACACTCCCCAAAGCTTTTCACGAGGAACCCGGTCTTATGCTTTATCAAGGTGGACAAAACACGTGTACAAGCAGGCCCGTAACCAGGGGGGGCGCAAGGGGAGCGAAGCCCACCTAGAAAATTTTTCTTCCTCCCCTGGATAAATTTTTTGGACATAATTTAAAAATATTGGACATAGTTCAAAAAATGTGGGCCCCTCTCGGAAAACTTTTTGCCCTTCTGGTGTCTCAAGCTGATTACGGGCCTGTGTATAAGCCTTTGGCATGCTCCCAGGATTTATCAAAAGTTTGCTGGGGAGTGGAAATTTGTTCTGTAGTGCTAAGACAGCGACAAAAGCCGCACTATATATCCTCCAGCTTTGGTTCAACTGTTTTTGTGGCATCTTGGCATACACTCTTCCTTGGAGGCTTAGGAAAGAGATGCCCCAGTATTTGGTTAATTCACTCCTGTCTCCTTTTTGCGTGTGAGGACGATCAATTGGCTAATCTTTCGGCACCCTTCCAAAACGCCATGCCACTTGACACACACGAGTCAGCCAAACCACCCAGCGTTCCAAGTTCCCTAATTCACTATCAAATTTTTCGCAATTACCTTTAAGCTCAGATTTAGCAGCGGCATCAGAGAGCTTATTGGTGCATTGTTCTACGGAAGCTTTCACCTGTGCAAAATCAAAACATCCCGGCTGAAAAACTTTGCTCAGTTCTGTCAGGTGAGGTGCCAATGTTGACAAAAGGAAGGCACCATATTCAAATTCTTTATACTTATAAGTCGCAGTAAAACAACGCACATTGCAT
>Ga0210059_1016139_pt1 | contig 10805 bp, 7 predicted proteins | sample Ectturendosymbi2_FD_188042 | JGI IMG/M metagenome (GOLD analysis project Ga0210059, IMG submission 188042) | Ecteinascidia turbinata endosymbiont from Florida, USA - Sample 2 (SPAdes) (version 2) | ecosystem: Host-associated > Tunicates > Ascidians > Unclassified | place: Key West, Florida... | reverse complement strand
CGTTCCTTCGCGTCTGCTGATTAGCAATCATCCACAGTACTTTAGTGAGCACCTTGCCTCTCCTAGGCATTCTACAATTGGGTTCGAACCGTTCGTGTTTGTATTGTGTACTACGAAAAATACAACAGATAGGATGGAACGCTTTAAAGTAATGGTAGCAGTGCTTCATCTTTCTCTTGGATCACTTAACATACATTTGCATGCCCCCTCAGGCAAGCTCCCATCAGATCCATGCAACTAGTGTTAGTAATCTTCCAATATGAAGAAGCATCTAATAGTTATAACATGGTAACAAAATTTTTATTTTGTTATTTTACTATTTGGATGCCCAGGGCCATAATCCCATTCACCCCCCATCTGCATACTCCTGACTATAGTTTAAATGGGCAAACATCGATTAGTAAATCATTACTTTGCAAGAATGCAAACATTTTGACTATTTTTTCAGTTGTGAGTTATTCCCATTATCTTGTGAGTTGGTATAATGTGCATTGCAATCCTTTCAATGGTAGTAACACAGATAATAGCATCTGATATTGGCAATGAAAAACAAAATATGTCAGTATTGCACAAAAATATATTTTTGTCTCAGCTCTAGATACAACACCATTTGCATTTCATGAAGTAATCCAAGTTACTAGCACCGTAAAATGTGTAAAAATAACAGCCCTTAAAGCAACAACATGCTAGTGACAAAATAGCATTATGTAAACCAGGTTTGTCAATGTATCCTTCAGCTGCCTTTTGTGTAACTCAGAATGTAAAATTGGAGACCACGTTGGTTATTTTCAAATGCTGCGTTTTTCTGCAAACATTCCTGATACACCCTGAAAACTGGATTTGTACAAAGAAGTCTAAATGACATTGTGTAATAATGGTTGGCTTTTTGATAGGGGTGCAAAAATTTGGTTGTGTACTCATGCTGCGCGACCAAAAACTTGGAGTGCACGAATTGGATTAGCAGTGATGTAGCCGAACATACTATATAGCAGGGATGGCCAACCAGCCAGAGACCAAGAGCCACATTTCTTATTGTGTTACCGCAAAGAGCCACATGAAACACATGGGCACACATGAACATCACCCCATCTCCTCTTCACTCAAACACATGCCTTTGCTCAACTAGATTTATTGTAAATATCACACACCAACATGACAATGACAGAGGTTTACAAGACATTTATTGTTATGCGTGTTATTTAGTGGGACTCCTGGTAATTACATAAGAGTTGCATGAAACCAGGGAAAGAGTCATATGTGGCTCACGAGCTGCAGTTTGGCCACCTTTCATATATAGAGTATAAGATTATGGCATGCCTCAGGTGGGCAGAGGCACACCATATTTATTAGATTGCAAGTCATATGAAATGGTGTTAAAAAATTAATGTAAGCTGCCTTTGAACATAGGTTACCTAAACTTCTGAGATACTTTCGCATCTTGGCAACCCTGGTATTGATGCTTACACCACTACAACTGCCTTCTGTTTATCATTATCCCTCCTGTGACTGATGTGCGCATGATGCTGAAGAGAATGGAATGTAAAATGAGAGTTTGGCCGAAAAAAATGTAGCCAAGGAAAGATATAGCGTCATGAATCTATACCTTTTGATAAGGGAAAGAAATAAAAAATGTAAGCCACCCTTGATTAATTATAAGCCGTATGAAATGAAAAAAAACTTTAAATAAATACAGTATACATAAATTAAAGAGGATAGTCAACCTTATTTTGCCTGTACATATGTGAAACAATATAGCCAACCTAAATTTTGTCTGTAAATTAATAGGGGTAAGAAATAACACTGTCTAAGGAAAGAGGAAAGAAATCCTTTCTCAGCACAGAATCAGACACTAAGATCTTACAGACTATATATTTTGCCTACAAAGTAGGCATCATCAGCTCTTATTCAAATAGGGTAAAAAATAAATTGCACATTTTCATTCCTAAGTTTATTACATTTTATACTTTATGCATATGAATGCTGTATGGCAAAACTTTATGTAAGCTTATATGTGTACACTGCCAAAAATTTCTGTGCACCACTACAGACCACAGAAAATTTTGCATCCCTGCTTCATAATAATTGTTTGTTGTGTACCAGGTCTTTGTCTCATTGGTCACATACCACGTTGTTTGCCTGAAATGAAGCATGTGGTGTTTGGTTTCCTATAAGAATCATTTGAATCTTACAGCAGACCAGCCTTTGAGTGTTCTTTGTATCATAAATGCGCTATTGTTTGCAGTGATGCCAGGTTATTTTGCAAAAACAAGCAAGTAAATTTGAAAAACAAGCCAAAAATTGGTAATTTAATCGAAAAACAAGCCCAACATGCGTTGGCAGTAAAATTCAACAAAACAAAAAATCAGCAAGAAAATTAAATAAAAAAGCAGGGAAGCAAATCTGAAAAAACAAGCCCAAAATAGCGAATTTTCATAAAAACTAACCCAATATGCCTTTAGCAGTTAGTCGGTTCGCATTGTATTGTGTGTAACATCTTCACTCCCACACGCAAAATGCTAGACTTTTAACATGCATCGCAGTAAAGAGAAAAAAAACACATACACGAAAGAAGACGAGGATTAGCAGTAAATTGAAACAACAAAAGTGCCATAAAATTTGGAAAAAAGCAATCCGCAAAACATAAATCTGTAAAAAACAAGCCCAAAACCAAGCAACCCGCAAGTCTTAAAAAAAACTGCAAATCCACAAAAAAACAAGCCCAAATTCGCGGGAAAACTGCAAGATTGGCAACACTGACTGTTTGAAGTTGAGCAATGATAAGTTCTATTTAGTGTTGATAATGGGTCAACTTTATTGCCCAGCTGATGTCTGGGAAACTCACTAACATCAGTAGCATTCACAAACAAAAAAAGTGAAGTTTGTACAAGCTAAGGCTAACTGCTTTTTTTGTTCACTACATGCTGAGGCAAACTTTTTTCTAGTTCTGTTGTTTTTACGCATACACATTACACAACCCATGTTTGATTAGAACCAGTAACTTCTATTTATCTTTAGTGGTGTCGCAATGTTACTGCATGGCCAAGTCAACCTTCAAACCCTTGTTTTGGATGGTGAAGGTTTGACTGATACCTCAGTGGAGATAGCTTCAAGACTTCTGCATAATTTGCATACATTGCAAATTTCTTTTTGTCAAAATCTTACTGATATGTCATTTCAAGCACTCTCCGGAAGAGTTAGGTGAGCTTTTATGAAAAGTTATTAAGATTTTTTCTGCATGCAGTATGTAAAGTGTGTACAGTTTGTTCCCAGTTGTTATACTAGGTGACAAGTGCATCAAAGCTTGCAGTGTCACAAGAACTTCCCAATCCTTACATGTTACAAAATTATGTCAGGAAGCAGAAAAACATTGGCAATCTCCGAATCACGCTGAAGATCGGTTTTTATGCATAGTTCTTAGCCATAAAGAAATGTACAAAATATTTCGAAGCTGCTGGCCAGCATTTATATCATGGATTAGTCAACTTTAAACGTTTGTCCAATCATGGTTTTAAAATTTCCTGCTCTCCACTGCAGGAACGCTTTGTGTTTTGGAGTGGGTCAGTTATTCGTAGCTAGGCATTGACGGCACACTAATGTGTATTCTCATTACAACTAAGCATTTATCAGTTTTAGATGCTTTTTTATATTGAGTTTTACTTTTCCAATGCCTACAACTTAACTACAATGATTTGCAGTCTGCAAAATTCATACTGATTCAAATCTCTAGATTACAGAATGTAGAACCAAAGATGAAACTTCTTAACTTGGTGAATTTGAAGGGTAATTCTAGTAAATGACTACAATGTCCTGTTGGTGTTAATGAGTATGCGTAACCTTAGCTGTTTACTGCATTACTTCTGCATGCAGTTAGTTATTTTTCCTAATTTAATTGTGTACAAGCTTTATTAAGTTTTTGATTTATGTAACGTTGTGATAGTAAAAGATGACCCACATTGTCACTGACTTTGAATATCTACGTATTGAGTGCAAAGCTTATGGCTGCCGTGTATTATTATCATCGGCATCGTAGTTGCATGTTATATGAAAATAAATGTGTCTAAAAGCGTCAAAATGCTTGAGCTAGTTTCGTGCTTGGTTTCTCTTAGCGTAAAATGCACAACTAGTTCTGCTGTTTGCGGGAACAGATCATTCGCATTCATTCAGCCGAATTAGTGACAAGGTAATCCAGTATGTCGCTTCGAAGTTTCGAATATTATTCTTGCAGGTTAAAAAAGCTTGCCATGAAGAAACTGGAATCACGTGTATCATCAAAGGTTCTGACAAAGTTCTTCCAACAAGATTGTTTGCAAGAAATGAAAAGTTTGTGCATTTCTGACTGCTTGGCAGTTTCCGATCAGGCTGTTAAAGCCATAGCACAAAGGTATCATAATCAACTTGTGATTTTATGGTGTCGAGTGCGCAACCAATACTAAGCTATGCCCGGACCATTAAATAGTGGAATTTCCCTGTAACGTCACTTCTTTATAGGCTAACTGTAGTTATAGCCGAACTACAATAGATCGTTCCTAAAATGGCTTCTTAGTTCAATGCCAAAGCTTGGCAAGGGTTAAAAGTGTTCTTTGATTAGGATTGCCGCTTACTGTATCGTGTTTTCGCGTACACTCTGATAAGAAAAAGTGAGAAATATTTTCTTTATTTTTCGAAACTGTGGTCACCGTCGTTGTTGGAATACCGAAATCTCTTGCAAGTTTTGCCACTTTCGCCCCGTTTTCTCTATTGAACGGGACAACTGCTTCTTTGGTTCGGTTATCCGCAGGCTCTAGAAAAGAAGTTGCATGCAATGACCGTAAACGTCAGGTCTCTTCTGAGTAACTTAATTAAACGCCTTTTTTATTGATAGTTGTCCGAAACTGGAGCATATAGCGTTACAGTGGTGCTCGGATGTAACGGATGTGGGAGTAGAAGTCCTTATCGAAAGCTGCCGGTAAACAAATAGAACGATTGTATTTGTGCGTTGTACACTGTGGGATGATTTGTTGTGCATCGGTTGACACTACAACTTCGATTGCAGTCTATGCAAAGAACTAATTCTTGTCGGCTTGAAGTCATTACGAGGGGTTTGGCTGCGAAACCTTGAAATTATTCTGCCTGAACTCAAGTTGTTGGACTTAACTTACTGTAACCTTATCTCAGATGAAGAGCTGTATAGTCTTGTTCGCAGGTGAGCTTGACATGTCACTACTGCGTCTGCCTTTCGTTCTGTGATTGCAATGCTTTTGTTTATTTTGATTGTGCAGAAAACCTGAATTGATTGCTTACGATTACTTTCACGAAAAAGTTGACTGTGATGACAAGAGGCGGTTACTCCCAATTACCTCAACAAAAGAACTACCAGTGAAGTGCGCTGGCTCCCTAGGAGTGCAAGTGGACTTTTAAGGCGGTTTTCATTGTTTGTTTTTTTCGCAAAGGTACACTGTGACATGCATCTCGCATTAGACCGTGTCATTTTATCTTATTCTCAGTGTACTGACCTGTCACCACTTCCGTGCAAATGCAGTCATTTGCTGGTGGCGGTCTGTTTGTTGCGCTTCGTTCAACTGTGGGAAGTGTTTTGCCATTGAACTTGAGTGAACTTTTATCTTCACAATCGTATGTAGTGAAAACGCATTTTTGTGCGTCTATTGGAGCCTGCCATTTTTAGCGCGATATTTTGAAAACCTTGTTTACGTCCGTCAGTACGCTACAGAATATAATTCCACGATACAGTAGTCGTTGGAATATCCATGCTCAAGCAAATACTCCTAAGTTCCTCAAAACTATTTGAAGACACTAAGTTAAAGAGGGTCCCTCAATTGGAATGCAAAGTGATTAACCGGAAAATTGTGATTTGTTCAGGAGAAAGATATATTAGTATTCATCAAGTATGACGTAATTGTCTTGCGGGTCCGAAATTTTGTTACTGAATCGTTCACTTACTGGGTGATCTCGTGTATAATCACTCTCACAAAGTCTATCTTTGATGCAAATTCCCCTTAACAAGTCAGATTGCGCCAGTGGTTATGAAGTACGCTGCATCAGTAGTTTCCAACCTTTTTTATTTGTACCACCTGATTCCTGAAAACAGCTCAACTCAGCCAGGTTTTAACTACTTTCATGATTATCAGCTAAAAAGATCGTGAATTAATAAATATGCCTCTACAGTACAAGAGGGCATGCAAGACATTACTTGGCATAGAAAGTACTTTTTAGGTCAAAAATTGGTTGCACTAGTTATAATATATCCCTAAATCACCGTAAAATATTCCGAAAAACGCAAAAAAACAACGCCCTACTGAAAACAAAAAGAATTCTAGAGCCGAAGCATAAGCCAAGTAGGGGCCTGATTTTTACATTTAGCTTGCCAGGGGGGATCCGCCCCTTTCCATCCCGTCATGCATCATAGGATGGGCGTGAAAAACTACATGAGAGAATCTTCAAAAAAAGGTTCAAATAGAACTGCCCTTGCACAGGCAAATCGGCGATTGTGATAAAGCTCATGGCAAGTACAGGCAATGAGCCAGGCTGCATACGTGCTATTAAAACGAAATCATGACAACTTGTAAAGTAGGCACAGATCCAAAAATAAAGCAGGCCATTATTGTTGTGCTTTAATGGATATCAGCCGCGTGAATGGTAAAACTACCCATTAGACGGCTTAATACGCAGTGGAGTATCTCTCTGCATATTCATATGTGTTGTTGCCACTTTGGCTTTCTTGTTTTGCAGACTGTAGCGTTTCGGTCGTATTACTGCGCGAAAACCTGCGTGCCTAAGATTTGTGCTGGAATGCACAAAGTTCTGTAAGTGCTCCCATTTCATTCTTTGATGCAGTGTGCACCGCGTTTCTGTTCCTTGTATTGCGGTGTTGATATTCATTTTCTTTGATTCTGGATGATAATGTAATGTCACTTAGCTCTCTAGAGTCTAGACTAGAGCGATGTTATTGTGACCAAATCCATCCATAAGTTCGAGTGTACTGAAATTTTGAAGTCAGTTTTAATTTTGCAAACCGAAGTCCAATCTAGGATCTTGTAACACTCAATCATGGGCGTCGGAAGGATCTTTTCTAGGGCAGGTGGTTAAATTTGATTTTACCTACTCGAAACAAAGAACAACTTACTGAGAAACCGGGGCTACCTCCCAAATAGACCGGAGTCGGAGCTACCTTTCAAATAGCCATAGCTCCGTTCAAATTTTAATCTTAGGCTGCGGTCCGGCAGCCGAACCGGACGTAAGATAAAAATTTCATGCGGCCTGTGATAGTAAACAGGTTTCCCACCCCTGCACCAGGGCATCGCGATGCCCCATTTCGGATGGGACAAGGCATATAAGCCCATTGTGGACTTTCACCACGATGACGTACGTCTTGAGTACTCCTCCTGGTGTCTTCCACCAGCCCCATCGCTCGGGTGATGTCGATTGAGCTTTCTCACAGCACGACTGTGAGGCCCTTGATATTGTTTAGGACATTGCAGCCAATGACTAATGCCACCAGGAACGACCCTTATTATATTGCTGACAGTATGGGCCGGATAAACCATTGGGCAAATTCCCGGGACCTCGCCCGTTTGGGGGCCTCGCGCTTGGATGTCAAAACACCCCTTAAATATTTTTTATATTTTTAGGCTGTTCACCATGCGTCAAAATTGCAGAACATTTGATTTACAGCTTTTAGTATCAAGGAAACTGACTACTTCGCCATTTGTCGTTTTTTAGTGACTAAAAGAATAAACCAAGTAGGACCACGCTTTATTACCCAAGAATTAGATCGAAATGAGTGCATCCATGCGCGTCCGTAGAAATATTTCCAGGGGATAACGTTGAAATTTTGCTTATCCTTTTCAGGTTGCTGACCATGCATTGCAAATGTACGTTCACAAAATGCTTAACCCTTTATACCCCATTAGTCTGTGTTGGCTTAATCCCAATTCTCAACCTTTTGTCTGAAATGTTTTGTACACTTCGGCTATCAGAAATGTTTTTCTTTTCGTAAACTGCCTAATATCCATTTTTTCGAGCACTTTCTACAAATAAATCATAATTTAAGAATAATCGACGGCCAGAACAACATGAGCGGTGAAAAAACATGAAAGTTAGGCACTCTCGCAAAACTATTTCAAGCAATAAGTAGAACTGTATGTTGACAAGACTATCGGACTACTTACTAAAGTTAGAAAACCACGCAGGCTTAAAAAATCTTAGAAGACGAATTAAGAGAACTGACCAAAGCAAATATATATAGCTTTGCACTTAGTGCTAACTAAGAAGTCAGAACGAAACCTTATCTATAAAGACGTGTTCCCACAAGTCTGCATAGACCTACTGTAAAAAGCCTTGTATTTTTATACTGTGTGAAAAGAAGCCTGCATAAGGGTCGTTTGATCAAGCTATTCACTGTCGCATGTTGATCACAGTCTCGAACTAACAATGGATTTTTTTAAACTTGTGGAAGCACTGCTACAGATTTACAGTACGCATGCTCCTTTGCACACATTGTAAAATTATATGTGGCTTACCGCTGTCAGCAGTCACTATCTAGCTGCATTACCTGGCAAGATGTCTCTGTTCAACAATCATATGCAGGGTTCCCGTTCTGTGATTTCAAATAAACCCAGATTGCACGCCTAAAAAAACATTCCTACAATAAAAACCCAGAAAGCTGGTGTTACGATCAAAAACATGTGGGTGTGCTTATTTGAATTGAAACGATAATCGAACACTGATTTAAATTAGTTCCTCTTCCAAATTTTCTTCTGCAGCGCAAGCAATAACGTTGGGACAACCTTTTTGTTGCTCAAGATGTTTTTAATAACGCTAGTAATATACTCCGTTGATATATCTCTCATTAGTTGTAAGAGTACATTTGTTATTAACCTCGAAATTTTGTGCAATCTTGAAATGCAGGGGGTTTAAAAGCTCACAAAAATATAATCCCAATGCCTTCTTCCTCTAATTGAAATTCGTTTTTTACTTTGAATGCATACGGAAACATCGAAACAATCAGTCATAATCCTTATTTCACGAATTTCTTCAATTGGCATTAGAAACAGAGACGTTAAGCAATATATATAACCCCGACAATGTTCTTGTATGAGGATACGAAATCGATTGAACACGTTCTGCTTCTTCCGATATGCGTACTTCCTCACTGGATGTGCGTATGCAAACGCAGTAAAACAGTGCATATTGCATCGTTTTTGTTTTCTGGCAGCTGCTTCAGTGCGACCCAAATAGCCAAAATCTCACTCCTAGCTCGCACTGTTGACTCACTGGACAACCACCTTGCTTCGCATGCGCGCTGCAACTGCCGACCTTTTTGTCTTTATGGTAGTCTGATGCATCACCAGGCAAGCCGATCGCAACGGTGAAACAGTAAAGCACTTCTATTATTGCATTAAAATGCTTTCGCAGTTTCGCGCACCATACTGTACAAATCTGCAGTAGTATAGGAAGAGACTGAAGCGAGGCGATGCGCGTGACAGTGCACAGATACCATACTTACAATTTTCGCTTCCAACTTCTGGCCAGAGAATTGTGTTGGCCTATAACATTACAGCCGTCTGTTGCAGTAGCCACGTGCAGGAACACATACTTTGCTCAAATGTTTTTACATCAATAGAAGGCAAAACCATATCTGGGTTTCAGAATTTAGGGTGTCATTGCAAAATGTTAGGGTGTAATTTTGACACCCAAAAACGGCCTAAAAACACTGATTCATGTATGTTTATATTTCGTGTAGTATCCCATCTTAAACGAAAACAAAGTATATATACTGCAAATAGCAGGCTAAAACAATAAATTTAATATTCTGATATCAGTAACGTAAAGTTGTTCGATCACTTAACGTTTCAATAGTGGTTTATTTCTCTTAGAATATACGAAAGGCTTCAAACGATACTTCTGTCGCCGTGTGGACACATTTAGATAAATCCGTTCCGTTCATCCGTTGACTCGGCTACTTCTGCAGCAACAAATGGGGCTGCACTTACCTCCTTTATATCGTATCTAACCACATCACCTATTGCTGCAATTAAATCGTTCTGAATTATGTTTGAGAATCCAGAAAACACAGTAGTTGTCTCTAAATGTCTAGTTAATCTTTCATCTTTTGCAGCAAGAGTATGTAAAAGTTCTACATAGTTGCCACGATTGAGAGGAAATCGAACTCTCATTGTTACTACAAAATGCTAATTGCTGTTTGGCTGGGAAGCAATTTACATTAATGAGGTCTGTCAAAATCTCTCGGTTTTCCCTTACCTTAGCATTGTGAAGCTGATATTTAGTCTCCGCTGTTCGTTCAAAGTCAAAGTATATCATTGCGCTTCCAAAAGTTTTTAAAGCAATTTTGGTTTTGAATGTTATTTTTTGACCTGGCATGTCTGCTGAGGCTACTTGTAGATTTTTCATGTCACAAAATCCTGTTGTAGTCCACACATTTTCATAGCAAGTTTTCCCAACGCGACTTGTCGCTCACGCCAGTGATGCCATATCATTAGGATAGAATTACCTAACTATGTCGTAACAATGAAACGTTTTCATTGAGGCAGAGATATTGGCTGCCGCGTTACCACTGAAGCTGCATGTCTGACCAACTGCTGATGTGACATAACGCTGCGTATTCAGTATATTATGCACAACGTGAAGTAAGTGCCAGTCTATGGAATGCGAGAACATATAGTAGAAGGAGTACATATATTAAAAGTGTATACAAACATTACACTGTTACAGTCATGAAGATTACAGAGCTGACATAAAGGTGATTGCACGGCAAGCGCACACCACCACCAGTTTGTGACAAACTGCTC
>Ga0210059_1016138_pt1 | contig 10806 bp, 3 predicted proteins | sample Ectturendosymbi2_FD_188042 | JGI IMG/M metagenome (GOLD analysis project Ga0210059, IMG submission 188042) | Ecteinascidia turbinata endosymbiont from Florida, USA - Sample 2 (SPAdes) (version 2) | ecosystem: Host-associated > Tunicates > Ascidians > Unclassified | place: Key West, Florida... | reverse complement strand
AGCCAGAATAAATTCTGATAAATTAACTGAAACCAATTCTCAATGCTTTCACAAACATTTGCTAATGGGACAAGCAACAATCTGCTGACAGTTATATAATCCAGTTCCATCTCACACTGAAATGCACGAAAGATCAATCTTCCCATTTCTGCGCCTGTTTCTTAGTTTGGAAATGAATTTTTCCACACCACGATCGCAGTCTGGCTAAATTTCACGCAGGATGCGAGCATCTACTTAAGTACTGGTGTGTGTCGTCATAAACAACTCTATCTACTCGACCGTCAAAAACAACAACACAACTAATCATGCATTTGGGAAATATTGAATGCAGGCTAGAGGGTTTCTAAATTATCGTTCAAAATATTGCTGGCCGAAAGTTATCTACTGCATATATCTAGGGTTGTCAGATGGCCGGTGTTTCACCGGCCTTGCCGGTACTTTACTGCTAATTTAGCAGAGGCCGGTACTTTGAAAATCAGTGTCTGAAGCCGGTATTGTGAAAATAAAACAATTTATGGTACTTTCAAAAAGAAATAACGCAGAATTTCTCAAATCATAATGACTCTTGTAGTGAACCTTCTCAGGACAGTTTCTTCAGCGAAGTTTATTTGCTGTTGTTGACGCAATCCTTGGTGCGATTGTTACGTCACACACACACCGAAATGTAACGAATCAGCCAAAATAGGGCAAATTATTATTTGTGGCTTAACAATACTGATTGTCTCTGTTTTCCCTGTGCTGCTTACAAATTACGACACGACACAGCTAAGATCTGGCGCTGTTGACTAAATGGCCGGTATTTTTACAAAACGCATTTGGCAACCCTGCATATGTCAACGAGAAATTAAGAAAAAGCTGGGGGGGCCAAACGGGGAGCCAAGCAAAAATCTGGGGGGGCCATGGCCCACCCAGGCCCCCCCTTAGAATCGCCACTGTGTTCATACCCTCTACAGATTCAGCAAGTATTGTAGTTCCGCGTCAAAAAAATCGTAATTTCGGTTTTGCGTTTGGGGTTCTCTTGGGGGGACGTCACAAGTGGGGGTGTCATTATTTCTGTTTTTTGGCCTACCTTATGCGGCCTGGACGCCAATCGATTGGCCCAACTTTTTGGCCCAAGTATTTTTTAGAAACTACGCTATCCTACGAGTTTTTAGAGCCCTTGATCACTTGGCTTTCTGGAATATCTGGATCAAGAACTATGCCACAAAAACCAAAAAGTGGTCAAAATTTCCACCCCTAAAAAGGTAACAAGGGTGGTATAACACCCCTTTTGTATATGGCCATAACTCGCCGTTAGAATAGGCTAGAGAGCTGTTCAAACCCTCTAAAGACTCGAAGACTAGCAGATTAAACTGGAAAAAAATTTTCAGCTTGAGATTACGTCTTTTTTGTTGATGTTCATATATTAAGAGGATGTTTGTGCATATTTGTTTATATTTGGATAATGACGTCATATTCTGAGAGTCGAACAATCCATCAGATTTTGTGACTCAAACTTTTTTTTTGTTCTAGGCTACAATACGAGTCTTTACAGGGTTTGATGGAATTTCTAGCATTTCTGGTTCAAAAGTTATGGTAAACTAGGCGGAAATTAATTAAGGAAATCCCCTGCAATTACTCAGGCATGTCCACATTGATTTGGGGTCTTCTGGCCCTGACTTGTGCACCAGATACCCTGTGAAGTCCATCAAGGGCTCTAAAGATTGATATTCCAACCTAAAATGCAACCAAACTTTGAACCACAATTTCGGCCCATTGTCTAGGTGATGACGTCATAAAAGAACAATAAAAAAAGCAAAATCTACCCTTTTTCTAACGACACCCACGGAAAACCCCGAACCCAAATTTGAAAGTTTTTTTTCAGTGCAAACTACAAGACTTCAAGATAGAGACGGCACAGTCCAGGATTATATCAGGCCTGGACCGCCCATAGCATGCAACATTCAGCCCATTAACCGCCCGTGGACCGACAACATTTATTCTTTTCCAAACCGGCCCGCCCATGGCCCGCTAAACAATTGGCAGTCTTGTTTGTTTTGTCTCCTGAGGCAAAATATCTGCTGAAACTATTTTGCCTTTCGTGGAACATGATTGGTTGAAGTGGACATATCATGTGACAAGCACAATAAACAAAGTTACATGCTTGCATTCGTGTGTAAGCCTAAAACCCTGAGCCTAAGACCTTAAACCTAAAACCCTAAACCTAAAACCCAGAAACCTAAACTTAAAACCCTAACCATAAATCCTTAACCTAAATCCCCAAACCCTAAACCTAAAAATAAAACCCTCAACCTGTCCCATCACCATGGGATAGCTTTTTTGGACTTAGTCCCCCAAATAAAGCTCCAAGCCCCCACAAACTGAAATATGGAACTGTATTGTATAATCAGTGGATTTGTTGCCAATTTTATGTCAAGACCCCCGCACAAAAGTGAAGCTCCCCAATTGAATATTTTCTGGAGGCCGTTCTGCGCTCAACCTGAAACTCTTATCCTACAAGCCTAAACCTGAACCCTCACCATAAAACCTTCAACCTTTAGCCTAAATCTAAATCCCTAAACCTAAAACTCTGAACGTAAAACCCCGCAACCTTACTTACAAAACGATTATGATTTGGTCCATATATCAGAAACACCTATAGCACGCCATCAAAATGTTGCACAACACGTTTCAACCAAGAAGCAACTCAGCACCAAATCCGCTGACCGCCTCCCTCATGCAAGAAGTTATCATCATACACGAAAAGTTTCTTAAAGTGTATCTGCCAGTCACGCCTGACGGAGTGCTCACATGTGGGAAAAGCAAATTTGCCTTATAATGCAGCAACGGCAAAGCAATGTCAAGTGGGTTCAGTCACTTTTATTGCCACCGAGTGGTTCTTTCAACTCAAAAAAATTTTGAAGTTTTTTTCTACATCAGCGGGCGGCCTGCAGCGGCTCGGTGAAGTCCAACCGCTAAAAATATCGTTAGCGGCCCGCTCGTTCAACCTCAACGGCCCGTCCAAAATCTGGACCATCAGCGACCCGTTCCATCTTTACTTCAAGAGTCTTTCGAGGCTTCGAATAGCTCGCTAGCATGATCTAGCGGCGAGTTATCGCAAATCGAATTGACGCCAGATGGAGACTTAATGCATTTTCTGCAATTTTCAAATTTTGGGGTAAAATGGTGTTTTTGGGCCATAACTTTAATTCTAGACATGCTAGAAGGTCAATCAAGGACTCTATAAATGCGGAGGATCGTCTAGTTTCCACAAATTGAGCCACAAAAATGGCTCATAGGATTGGCGCCCAGGGCCCGTCAAAATGTGTTAAAAATGTAAAAGCATGTCCTCATTGTGACGTCAATAAGAGAAAACACCACACTCATATCAAAAAATTTTTTTTAAATCGAACCTAGAAGACTTGCCGCATCTGCAGAGGGTTTGGGTAGCTCTCTAGCTATAGAGGTTGGCGAGTTATTAACAAAAATGTACCGGCCAATACATTGGCCGGCGTGGTCGTTAGAAAGGGTACATCACTGATTGTGGAGACTTCAGTCAGTCACTGGTGCCACGCCTAGATATTTTTCACTAGATCTAGTGATTTGTAGGCTCATGTAGTGATTTTTTTCAAAGTATAATGTGTGATGAAAATCGGTTGTCTTTTTTGTAACTTTTCACCTTTTTTGCCCCTTTTTAATGATTTTCAGCCTTTTTCAATCCGTAAAAAATTGATTATGTCAATTATTGCTTGAAGATTTGCACCAACAGAACGAACCAAGTGTTTTCAATTTAAGTTTCTCATTGTTTGCATCTCCGTACAGTTCAGTTTTAATTGCTGCAATATTGGCCTTGACAGTATTTTCATTTCTTAGCAGGAACACTGCAGTGGAAATAATTAAATGCCTGTTAGGTTGATTGCTCTAAATACTCGTGAGTGGTGTCATTTTCTGCTCTTGAGAAAAGCTTGAAGATATTGTTGGAATGATGATTTCGATGCTTCAACATGATCTATTTTAACGAACTTGCAAATGATGTGAAGGTTGTTGGGCAATGAAGTAAACAAGTATATCATTTCAAACAAAACTCTTAATTATGAAGCAAAATTTTTGAATCTAGTGATTTTTTTTCAGATCTAGCGAATTTTTTTGTTAATATAGTGATTTTTGCCAAGACGCCTGTGGCAGCACTGCAGTCAGTCTTGGCAATCACCTTGGTTTTCTAGACTTCCCTAGAAAAAACCTTACCCTGAAACTCTCTCTCTCTGAAAATGAAAATGCGAAACTCTGTATCATGCAAATTTTATACTGCTTAAACCTTATGAATAAATGTATGAACATAATTATGGTTACTGATAAACCAAGCATGATAGAAGTCGCATTTGAGATTTTGGATAGTTAAGCTTTCTATTGTCAGATGTACACAAGGTGATAATTGTCCTTGGGATGCTTATCACCCTTGACCGCAATAGAAAACCGTAGACTATTCCTAAAAATAGCTAGGTTGCGCAAACCGAAATAATTAAAGTTAATCGGCATAACAAACCTGTCATACCATGCTTCCGCATGGCATAATGGGAAACGGAATTACGCTGGTGTTTATTAGAAGCATAATGCCTATTTAAATCTGATTGTTCTTCTCTGATTTCACAGCAACATAACTTGCATCAGGCTTTCTCAGTATTACTTTGCACTTTTCAAATCCATGGTTTATAACCGTTCATCCGTTCACATTCTTTGAAACCTGACCCAGGCGCGGATTTACCATTAGGTTATAAATGCTGAGCCTAGGACCCCCGATGTCGGGGCCCCAAAATTTTGGTTGTAAGGATACTTTCCAGCATTTCTGTAGCAATTATAGTTGTGTTTTTGCTTTGGTTCAACGCAAGTTTTTTAAAATATGCCGCTAACTAAAGATCTCTACGTATAGAAGAATGAGCGCGAAAGATTGAAGGGAATGACCATAAGCATTCCCTTTTCCTGTAGTTGAGAATTGGTTATTGTCACGTATAATGTGTGGAACAAAACGCCTGAATCAATTTTTTCAAATTACACGAGGCCAGTGATGTATTCAATAAATATGTAATGGGAGTGTGATCAGAACTTAAACCCTGCCCTTTTCGTTATTTTCATGGTGACGTTTTTTGTTCCTGATATCCTGGGAATTCAGAAAAAAGTAATATGTTTATGAATTGGAACAACTTGTTCAGTGAGTGTAACGAGCACGTGCAGTGCTAATTAGTATAACATCAGTCGTCGCAAACCTTCCAGAAGGGCCCCGATTTAAAACAGCCTCGGGCCTCGAAAATGAAAATTCGCCTCTGACCCAACTTCACTGTCCATAATAACATCAGCACCAGAAGCAACTAACAACATCTGAGTGTTTTAGAACCAACCAAGGTAGAGACCTCGCATGAATACGGTTATGACTCCATTCCAGTAACTTGTGGAACGCTATCCAGAGGTGGACTTTTCTCAAAACAATCTGTACGAATAGTGGTTCACAACTCATTAATTTAGAGTAGGGTCTCCAAACTGTTTTGCCATAGGGCCACATAAGTTGCTTCACAGCAATTCGACGGCCAGACATCTTACGTAACGTGAATATTTCAAAATAAGTTATATTCTACTTTTACGTGGATTTTACAACTTTTTCTTGAACCAAACGCAGGTCTAAATTTTGTACAAAAATCCGCCAAATTTTCTGCCGAAATATTGTGGAAATAACCAAAAACTCGGGCCCCCTCCAAACGCAAAGTTTACCCGTGATATGTATATATACCGTATTAAATTTAGAATGTTGGAAGTGCGCGAGATTGAGATATCACTACTTACATTGTCTGGAGGTACTGCCCAGTTGCGCACCCTAGAGGGAGAACTGGTCAAGAATCGAGCCTTGCATGTGGCGTGATCGCCGCGCCACTACCTTTACATAGAGCCTTCAACATTTATAGTCTTTTTATGGAGAGAAAATTTAGTGAACGTAGTTTCGTGTGGCTTCACAGGTTTGCAAAATTGTCAAAGGCATGGCCGTCGCCAGCGGGGGGGCCAGTGGTGCCCGGCCCTCCCATTTCAACTCGGTGCCCCCCCATTTCATGTTTGGCCTCCCGAACTACCACGAAGCTGTAGAATTCCTATGCGCAGGTGTAGATAGTCAATAAGCAATAGCTTGTTGAATGACTCTAGTTTGCGACATTGCGTTTGTTTTTCAAGAGAAAAAAAGTGCAAAATGCCACTGTTTTAGTCGCCGTAATTGCCAACATAAGCGTCTTAAATGCGTTATGTAATCAAAATTTTCGCTATAGTGAACCACGAACGCGTCTTGTTTTTATTGCATGACGGAGACTAAAGTTGTACGAAACACAGAGTACTGTGAAATTAGTTTTTGAGTAGCCACACGTAGGTTGTGTACCCTCAGAGCCAGATTTACCAATTGGCCTATGTAGACTTCAAGCCTAGGACCTCAAGATCCAAGGGACCCTCCAGCAAACTGTGGTACGCATAGAGTCAATTGCCCTTACTCTATATGATCAGTTCCATAAATAAACATTCGTCAACAATTTATGTCAGATTTTGTGTCGACAACGCCAGGGTCTTCCAACGAGTTTTCACGAATTTCAATATGACCGTTGGTCAAGGCGCATGCCGACTGTAGTGTCGACGTACTCAATGCACTTTGACTACGTCTTGCGTTTGGTGAATCGTGTCCATTGTTACGTGTGAATTAGGCGAAAGGTTCCATACACACCTGATCAAAGCTTAAAGGTTATACTGCAGATAAGGTATATGTGTAAGACCAGCATTATCCTACAATAAAAACGCAGTTGCTTCTATCTTGAGCAATACAGCTGCTTTGTTAGTGTTTCTATTCAGTCATTCAGAAATCAGATTGGCACTGAGTACTACTTGCCCATACACTAATTGCGCAAATTTGTACTATCCCATGCAACGAAATTGTGATGATCTTAGTTAAATAATAAGCAAGTCGCTTTGCCAAATTGCAACTACATAACTCTACCCAAGGAGACAAAGAGTAAGCAAACAGCCAGAAAAGGACAGAGCAGCGTTTGGGACTGACGTCTCATGCCTTACATTAGTGGTTCCTAGTCGGTCTATCCAACCACGCGGAGTCTTATTTCTTAGTTTGACGGTCACAAACTGCTCAGGAGAAAGTTCTTTCTAAAGATTCAAAAGAATTAAAACTGAATTATAGGATCACAATAGGACAGGCTGTCCAACACTAAGCATTATGTCCAATAAAAATGACAAACTTAGGCAAACAATTTTAATGAAATCCTACAGATGATTTTGTTGTGAAGGCCAGGACAAAACCCTGTTAATTGTTTACTCTGCTCTGTTCAGCCTGACTTGCTTCGATGATTGTAGCTTTTCATTTCCTAACACGTATTTCAATAACGACAGCACAAGGGAAGTTTAAACCTCACATCCTTTCGCGCGATGGTTTCGTTGTGTTCGATTCCTTACAGTCTGGATAGGAACAAACAATCGAAACATGATCCTAGCAGTTGCAACCATTGGGGATGCTTTACTTGACGTGTTTTGTTCGTGTGTGCGAGATTTTTACAGCCTTTGTCATTACGACCGCTACATAATGTGTAGTGTGTTTGGTTTGTAGGAAATTGTATATTTTGGGTACTACTGTTGAGCACAGCGAAGAAAGAGATAAAGTTGACGTAGGCCATGTGTTTTTTCAAAAATTTAACCATGACGTTTTTGCTTGTCTCCCCTGTCGAAACTACAATAATGTTCCCGACAGCCAAGCATGCATTACACAATTCCGTGTCATTGAAGGCTTTTGCGCCGTAAGTAAGAACAAGGGCAGTCAACGTGGGGCTCTCGCAACAAGGATCTACAAATTTTTATTGACCGTTCTTTTAGAGCAGGGCTCCCAACCTTTTGTTTCCCATGTACACTTTCAGCTTTCCGACACATGAGCATGTACTTCTTCAGCATGTCGACAGATGAACAATGAACATGTGCCCCTAAAATCTCGTATGGCAAAATATTTTATCATGGTTATTCATAGATATATTCAACAATATCTGTATAACTTTCTGGGTCGAGTTTAATGCGAATAAAGTTAACATATCGCAAGCGACTTTTTTCGTGGCGGTTGCTGCATGCATTCAACATTGTACTTAAAAATGTGGCCCCCTTGTGATTTTTGGCCCCCCCTGCTGGGACATTCTGGCGACGGCCCTGGTCAAAGGCCTTGACGACTTATAGTTGAGAGTCATAATGCTGGATTTAACCTTGGAGCGGTCGCAGTGTTGAAAAGCGCAAAGTTTTTCTATTTCTGAACTTTATCCTTTGGAGATCTTTGCGCTTTAACTTTTTCTCCGAGGCTTCAGTGCAAAATGAAGTCTTTGGTTATTTCGTGTTAACTCTGGAGACTTCGTCTTGATTCTTGAACATTAACTTTTGAGGGTCATGTTTTTCTTTTTTAAAGAGTCAAATAATGAATTAATCCCTGGGGGATTCATTGTTTATTTTGTGGTTATTAGTTCATAACATGCTAACAACAAACGTTAGAAAGCTACTCAAGTGCTCTGAAGATGCGGATTTTCGCCTAGTTTTTCTTTATCAAAGAAGCACAATTCTCCCTTTTGCGGTTGAGGCACACGGCCAGATAAAATGGGCCAAAAAGACCTAAAACTACCCCTATTAAAACGTAACCACAAAAACTCAAATTCAAACTTCCCAACCTTTTTTAATCGAAACAGGAAGACTTTCCATGTCTAACCCTTCAAGTCCCGGGACTTAGGTGAAGGTTTAAAATGCTTTAAACACTATAACTCGCCAACTACTATAGCTACAGAACTGTTCAAACCATCCACGGATTCAGCAAGTCTTCTAGTTTATATTTAAAAAACAGTTTTTGATTATGGTGTGGGATTTTCTCTTGGTGACGTCACAAAGAAAGCATGGTTTTGAATTTTTGACCCAGTTCAACTTGGCCTGGGCGCTAATCCAATGGGCCGTTTTTATGACTCAAACTTTTGTTGGAAACTGCACGATCATCCGCGTCTTTATAGCCCTTGATTGATCTTCTAGCATGTCTAGAACCAAAGTTATGGCCGAAAAACCCCGTTGTGCACAAAACTGCAGAAAATGCATGAGTCTTCCACTGGCGGCTGGTGCGGCTCGCGATAAGTTGCAATAACTCGCCGCTACAACATGATAGAGAGCTATGCGAAACCTCGAAAGACTCGGGAAGTCTTCTGGTTTGCACTGAAAAAAAAAACTTTTGAGATTTGGGTTTGGGATTTTCCGTGGGTGTCGTTAGAATGAGGGAAGATTTTGCTTTTTGTTGGTTATTCTTTTATGACGTCATTGCCCGGACAATGAGCCAAAATTGTGGCTCAAACTTTGGTTGTATTCTAGGCTGGAATATGAGGCTGTGGAGACCTAGATCGACTTCCTGGCGTTTCTGGGGCCCAAGTTATGGCCGAAAGACCCCTGATCTTGTAAGGATGCGCTAGGGAATTAGTGGGGATTCCTCTAAGTAATTTTTGCTTATTTTGCCATAGCTTTTGAACCAGAAATGCTAGAAAATCCATCAAACCCTCTAAAGACTCGTATTGTACCCTAGAATCCAAAACAACTTTGAGCCACAAAATCTGACGAATTGTTCGACTCCCATGATGTTACGTCATCTTCCAAATGTAAACAAATATGCATAACCATCCTCTCATTATGTGAACATCAACAAAAAACCCGAGATCTCAAGCTAAAAGTTTTTTTGCAGGCTAAACTACAAGTCTTCACGAATCTGTAGAGGGCTTGAACAGCTCTTTAGGCTATTCTGGCGGTGAATTATGGCCATATCCAAAGTGGGTGTTATTCAACCCAGGTTTCCTTTTGTAGGCTTAGAAATTTTGATCACATTTTGGTTTTTGTGGCATAGTTTTGGCTCCGGATAGGCTAGAAAGCCAATCAATGGCTCTAAAGACTCGGATGACAGCCTAGTTTCGAACATAAATTGAGCGAAACAATTGGCTCATTGGATTGGCGTTCAGGGCCGCGTAAAATAGGCCAAAAAACAAGAATGACACCCCCACTTGTGACGTCCCCCCCAGAGAACCCCGAACCCAAAACGAAAAAATTTTTTTCAATCTTAACTAGATGACTTGCTGAATCCGTAGCTGCTTTGAACAGCTTTCTAGCTCAATCGGCTGGCGAGTTATGACTGAAATAGTCCCAGACGATATATCGTCTTTTGCGGTCCCTAAAGGGCACTGCAAAAGGCTAGCAAAATTTATCTCATGCGGGGAAGAATCATTCTATGAATGTTAATTTGCGCGTCAAGTTAGTGGTACCATTTATTTTCACAGTTATCCAGAGAGAGAAACGTAGGTTGTTCAACAAAAATAACGATGTAAGCTTCATGCACAGGTGGTTTATTTACGATACCATGCCGCGACAAGGCCACTTCATCTTTGTCATAGTTTACAATTTGGTCTGTTCCAATTACTGCGGTGCGATGACCATCTCTTCGGTTAGCTGACATATTGTGCATGGCATATCTTCTGATTTTAATTGACAGGCTTGTCCATGGGAATGTCATTCTTATGGAAATCCCATGGTATCAGTATCAGTTTATTTGGGAACAATCCTAAACAAAAATCAAATCATGACATAGAAAACAAACCACATTAGAATATTATTTGTTTTGTTCCCAGTGTTACGGTCACTTCGAGAGTTGTTGCGATTGCTCTAGGCTTTTCGCCGATTGGCGTAATCAAGCGTGCCTTGCGACTCAATGATTGAAAGTAGTCCACTCGTTTTTGTGAAGAGGGCAAAATTGAT
>Ga0210059_1016137_pt1 | contig 10806 bp, 13 predicted proteins | sample Ectturendosymbi2_FD_188042 | JGI IMG/M metagenome (GOLD analysis project Ga0210059, IMG submission 188042) | Ecteinascidia turbinata endosymbiont from Florida, USA - Sample 2 (SPAdes) (version 2) | ecosystem: Host-associated > Tunicates > Ascidians > Unclassified | place: Key West, Florida... | reverse complement strand
GGTAATCCTCTAATCCAATAAAAATGTTCCAACTTCCATAGAAGCATCTCATGATCAAGGGTATCAAAGGCCTTAGACAAATCACAGAATACAGCACAAGTAGTAAGCCCTTTCTCTGTGTTTTGTAAAAAGTTTTCATGTATGCCATATATAGCCAAGGATGTTGAAAATCCACTTCTAAAACCATACTGGTGCTCAGAAAGCATACTGTGTTGTTCAATACAGGAATACAGGCGACTATAAAGTAATTTTTCAAATATTTTGTTTATGGGTGAGAGAAGTGATATTGGCCTGTAGTTGTTGCAAAGTTCTTTTTGCCCCCCTTTGTGAATAGGAAATACTTGTGCACATTTTAAACTTTTGGGGTAAGTACCCTTTCGTATGCAAAGGTTTAAAGATTTGGGCTAGAAATGGGGATTACAATTTTTACACAATTTTAGTATACGTATTGGGATGTCATTCATTCTAACACTCTTGCACTCTAACAGCCTGTTGATGACAGCTTCAACCTCTTCAGGAAACGTTTCATGCAATGCAACAGATTGATCTGGGCCATTATAGGCTGCAGGATATTTATTGCTGAGGGGAGGTGGAATGCTGTTTGCAATGTGCTTTCCCACTGTCACAAAGTAGTCATTAAATATATTAGCCATCTTTTCTGGATTTCCTGTGTGTTGTGAATTTATGGGATTAAGTAATTTGTTTGGATAAGAATGGGTCTTGACTTGGGATTTGGTTAAGGTATTAATTAGTTTCCACATTTTTGCAGAGTCATTTCCACATCCAAGAAACTGAGATTGATAATATTTTCTTTTGCTGATTTCTAGTTGGTGATTTACCTTATTCCTTTTTTTTGTAGCTTTTATGTTCTTGCTCATTACCAAATTTACAACGAATTAGTGCTCTATACAACTTACTTTGGTTTTGATTAATTTACAAAGGTCTGATGTTATCCAAGGTTTTTGGGATAATCTCCTTTGACTTCTAGACATTATTTTTAATGGTGCATGATCATCACGGACCTTTTTAATTGCACCACGTATGAAAATACGTGGCTTGTCAGAATAGGTATATGCAGACTTGTGAGAATGCATCTTTATCGTTAAGGTTTGGTTCTGACTTCTTAGTGAGCACTAAGTGCAAAATTATAATTGCTGTGGCAAGTTTTCGTAATTCATCTGCTCAGTTTTTAAGTCTGCGTGGTGTTCTAACTTCAGTAAGTTGTCCGAGAGTCTTGTTAACATGTAGTTATACTTCTCAATTACATGAAACAGTTTTGCGAGAGTGTCTAACTTTCTTGTTTTTTCGTCGCTCATGTTGTTCTAGTCGGTGACTATTCTTAAAACTTATTTGTAGAAAGTGTTCAAAAATGGATAGTAGGAAGTTTATGAAAAGAAAACGCATTTCTGATAGCCGAAGTGTAGAAAAGATTTCAGACAAAAGATTGAGAATTGAGGTTCAACCACCACAGACTAATGGGGTAGAAAGGGTAAAGCGTTTTGTGAACGTCCATTTGCATTGCATCGTCAGCAACCTGCAAAGGATAATCAAAATTTCGACGTTTCCCCCCGATGAATACACTGATTTCGATCTGGAAGAGTTGTCAGTTTACTGTCTATATACTAAACGCAGTAATCAAAAAGCTCCACAATTTGACGCGTGATGAACAGCCTAAAAACATGAAAAAACAGTGCACCAAAATGGATATGACCCATGTAAATGCAACAATCCCGCAAATGCGCTTCGTTAGCAGCAATATTTCTTTTCACACCGTATAAAACTACGTGAATTACTGCTGTCAGCAATTACTGTCTCGCTAAATTACCTGCAACAGATGCTTGCGGTCAGCATCAACAGCCATATGCGGCAAAACGCCTGTCGCCTACTGCCGTAACTTGAAGTGAACCTTTGTTGCCATGACATTGTTACTCAATAAAGGCCAATTTTACAAGTATCCACACCCAAGTTTCGAAACCTGTTTCTGCAGGCAATGTAGCGGAATTAGTGAACTGCATGCTAATTGTTGCAAGCCCGTCGCCAGGATTTCGCAACAGGGGGACTAAAGACCAAAAGGAGGGGGTACATTTTTTAATTCAATATTGGATGTATGCAGTAACCGAAAAGCTAAACATAGAATGGGGGGCACAGATTTAAAATGGGATGGCCGGGTACCACTGACCCCAGCTGTCGAGGGCCCTGCATCACTGCATGATACCAGAACAGTGAACCCCACTCTTGAGCAGTGTGAGTGTTATATCGACAAAAAACTGTCATTGCAAGAATTAAGTCAAACGATCTATGGGTTCCACGCCGGTAAGAACGAGTCAGACAGTAGCTATATCTTATTGCTCTTACAAAATAAAACATATGCCATTTCAAAATTGCAAATAACAGAGCGAATAAAATTCAGTACCCTGTTGCAAATTGGAAACGTTTTAAACCAGGCGTCCCGAAATCACATTGTCTGTCTTACAACTCTTTGCCTACATTTTATAAAACTTTTGTAGATCTTGGAAGCAGTTGCCTTTCATCAGCTCTCGTGTTTCGAGGTTTCTTGCTGCTCCAATACATTACTTATATACAAGTTGAATGAATTTCAACGCGTGGAAAGAAAGTGCTGAACATTTTCAAATCATGGTTACATGTGCATTTTTGCTCTCAGGCCCTTGCTGCTTTTCATAAACCATACATTTTGAAGGTAAAGGATTGTTTCGTTGCAGCAAAAGAATAGATGTGAAAATATTTGAGCAGTCTTTTGTTTCTGAAGGGAGGAATGCTGCCCCCATCCTTTATTGCAGTAGTTAGCAATGGTCTACGCTAAAAGGGCAACAATGGATGACGCTAAAGGGGAAGCGACTGAAAAAGTTTTAGAACCACTGCTTTGTTGCATTCTTCACAAAAAACTGTGTTCCAAAAACTCATCCTTGGATTTTCCATGCGGTGGAAACGATGCGAGGAACCGATGCAGAAATTGACTGAAAGACGAACGGCGAAAAACAAGAAACTTTCCACTCAGACAAAAAAACACCATCAGTGCAACGTTTTGCTATTCGCGAGATGCCAGTTCCAGTTTTTTTTCAGCCCAAAGGCAATTCGTGCGCGAACATTTTTTCCTGAGAGGAAACAGACAAAATAAATAAAAAAAATGCGCGGTTCCGAAGAAGTTTGATTCCTCGTCAGCAATATAAAAGCGTGTCTTTTGTGGACGTACTGCTGTGCAGAACTGCATATCCGAAAAGAGTGAACGATACGATCAGCGATAAAGGTATGATTTGCTTTGAAAATGTTTTTTTTTACCACTTCAGCAAATTCGTTTATTGCGAAAAGTTCTTTTTGACAGGTTTTTACTCAAAAATACATCTTCGGTCTCCAATATGAAGAGTTTTATTCTTTTCTGCGCAATCATTGCCATGACAACAGCTGTGGACTATTATCCAGGTGCACGGCAATGCAGAATTTTATTTTTTCCGTTTTGGTTGAATATCGCACGTGGTCGATCTTTCAGTTACAAAAAATAGCTTCAATCTCGTTGCATGCGTCTTCACGTTTCTGATGAAGGTCATTGTTTCGGAAGGAAAGCGTCATAGAGTTTTATTTTTTTCCTATCAGCAGTTCATTCCTTTGTTTATGCTTTGACGAAATTTTGACTTTGATAAAAGTGACAAAACTAGGAAATGACAAACTTTGCTGAGCGTGCACAAATACATCTGGATCAAATATACACACATTAGATGAGATATGACTCTGGTGTGAATGATAATGTAAAGTGCCTATGATCAATCTCAAGTATTTGATGATTTTCGACAAATGTTCTGCATTTAAGGGAGCAAAAAATTTTCATCATACTTATTTTGAAGCAATGAAAAGTGTTTGAACTTTGTTCATGATCTTATTTCGTTTTAGATGGAATCCATAGGAAAAACAAATTGAAAAAAGTCAACAGAGATTTATTACGTTTGCTGCAAACACTGAAGATGGAATGAACGCTTATTTTTTACTTTTAACAGAAAACGTACGATACCTTTGCAGTTTAATATCTTTACTGATTTTGTTTTTCAGTGAAACTTAACAACCTTGGGTGTTGGTTGGACAAAGCAAACCGAGCTATTGCTACGCTAGAAGGCACAGACCAGCGTTTGGACGGCCCCTATGAACATCGGGTTCTGGCTGTTCAAAAATGTGCCCAAGTGGCCCATGACCATGGCTGGGATGTTTTTGCGGTTCAGGTATTAAATAAAGGTTTTTTAAACTTTTATTTATGATTCCAGGTGATTGCTTTGTACTTGAATTTATTTCAAGAAAGGTCTTGAAGATTTGTCTACAATTTTATTGCTTGATAAGCTTCAATTCTTTCCTGAAAGTTTACATTACGGTTACGTTTGAAATTAGGTCTTAGCCTAGATGAATAAGAAAGCATCAATTTTGTTTTTAATTTCAAACACTATTTCTTCAAAAGCGTTTTGCTATCAAAGAGATGAACCCACGGCGCAAGAAAGCGGAAATGGGAGATGAAGGTAACTCGTGACACTCCGAAAGGAATACAAAAACTGAACTTGACCTTTTCAGAGGACTCAGACGTTTTTTGTTTTGGTATAAGCTGGTGTATTCAACGAAAAATGTTTTTAACGTCGTTCATTTACAACTATGTAGAGTTGTTGATGTTGATATCAATAGCGCAGAATACTCCCTTCTGTTAGAATATATAAACTGCATCCGCATGTCAAAACAACTTCTGTCACAAATTTGCATGGCCATCCAGCTTGCCACAAAATGCAAATCTATGCACCTCTGTGATAAGCAAACTACAATTTGCTATAACATCTGTGACTACTTGATGGTTCAAAGATCTCTGTTTTGCCCAAATCATACCAGTTTTTCCTATACAGCTACTGAGGACCGCTGAAGAAGCCGTATGACCAACTGTCAAAATGTTGGAATCAGAAAAGGGTGCAGTTTGATCCGCGAAAATCTTTGCGGGATATTTTAACAGGTGGAGATATTGTAAAATCGCCTGCAACTCCGTTCCATCAAGATCAAGAATGCGATTCTGCGATGTGGTGGAAATGATGTATTTATGTCCTTTGAGAACTGCAAAACCACTGTAGTGACTCCAGGCCAATTCGAACATAACTTGTCGACGGATGTTCCTAGCGAGTCAATGAAGACATCACAGCAAGCAGAATTTCCCTTACTTTTGGATAAACAAAAAACAGGCGCATTTGGATTTGAAAATTTGTCTGACTGTGTGACGACTACAAGATTACTTGTGACATCATTTTGACTCATTGGAAAGTTTCAAATGCCAATTTATCCGTTTTTGTTTATCAGAAAATACAGGAAATCCCGCACCCTATGACGCCCTGATTGACTTTTCACGACACGCAATGGTCGACATTACCTCAGAAGCGAATATGTTTGGGCTCGATTTTTATTGGGTCAAATTCACTAAATTTTAATAATGTGCTTGGTGGTTTTTGAACTGACATTCAACTTTTCCACAGTGTTAGAATATTTTGTTGAAAAGGTTTGAGGCTCCATTTCGAGGTGATGTTGTGCAGTCAACAAAAAATATACAACCAATCAATCGATTTGATTAGAATCGCATTTGATCTTTTTTAACTGTTTAAGTTTTGTTTACGACGGTTTTTACGTTGAGCAGAACGGTGGATGGTGCGCCAGTGCAGCCACAGCTCGACAAACGTACAGAAGATATGGAGGATCGAGCGCTTGCAAAGTTGACGGTGAAGGTGGCCCGTGGGCAAATCAGGTTTACGAGATCGTTGCTCTGGCAAAGGGTAAGACACGAGTTGCGGTGTCTTTTTTGTTTCGAACACTTTAAGATTTCAGATTTCGAACATAGGCATCGAGGTGCTCTTCAAAAACCTCGCCCTGATCACTGAAGGGAATCAATCGTTGAACTGCACCGTTTTGCTCTTTGAATGAAATCCTTCAGCTTGGCGCTGCAGAGTGCTAGAATTGCAGGAAGCGTTTTTTTTAGACATCATCAGATCCGTACAAACAGGGTTGTAACGTGATGAAGGTGACATTTGTTCTTTAAAAATTGTACAACATTTGATATTGTAGAAATTTTGATATCTTGGATTGAATGACTCCACTATTGAAATGGTCCTTAAAACAATACACAAAAGGTTTCTGAACATTTTTATTTTTTAATGTCAATGCCAAAACAACGTTATTCAAAGTCTAAGATCGTGGCCGGTGGAAATATGTTTGAAAACAAGTACACACCACTGAAGTTGACGAAAACTCACAAACGTTTTATTCATAAATGTTTCCAGAAGAACATTGCATGTTTGAAAAATGATGCTGCAGCAAGCGCTTGGCGGTGAAGTTACGGAAAATCTTTTTTCGCTTCGGTTGATAAAGTACACTTCATCAGTTGGTAAATTTCAGCAGCCCAACCAGCGGATCTCAAATCGTCTGTCCTTTCAGTGTGGGTTTAAGAATCAGGCAAAACCTTTCAATGTATCTTGTGCGTTCACGTGAATAACATTGCAAGCCGCAATACCTACTTTAGTGAAAATTAAATCTAAAAGTCAGGAAACAATAATCTCCAAAATATTGGACGGGATTTTTCGGATTGTTTTCAGAAACGATAAAAAATTACTGAACCCAACACAACAACAAAACATTTAGACATCATCGGCAAGGAAAGAAAGTTAAACTTTGAGTTTAATTGTGAGGTTATGAATTTTGCGTTTTTTTGATAAAAACATCTAAGCAAGGAAAACTTTTTTTCTCTTCAGTTACGCTTCAACCTCTCGGCTGTTGGAGGGATACTTCAAACCGGGCAATCCCCACACTCGAGAATCTACATTCTGTTCTTGACGGGCAATACCATACGCGCCACAGCGCAATAGCTAAATGCGTTCAGGCTTCATTTTCAAGTGGGTACAAAGTTATGGCGCTGCAGAATGGAGGGTGGTGTGCTGCATCACGCGACGCCGACGTGACTTACAAGAAATACGGGAAATCCACCGCTTGCCGCTCAGGAGGCAAAGGTGGTGGATGGGCCAATCAAGTGTATCGCCTGAAAGTGCACTATGTAAAGTAAGTCTAAGACATTTCGACAGACTTCAACCTTTTCAATGAATGATGAAGTTGCACAAAAAGATAATAGATATGGTGTTGTTTGCACTTTTGCATTGCAATAATACGGTGACTGTTTCAGCATCATCACATCATTTACTTCGCTTTCCAGTTCTTTATCTCTTACGGTTACAAGCGTTGGAAGAGTGACAGCTAATGAAAGTATTATTAAACTATTCTGAACCTTAAATTTTCTGTAAGCTTCTTGCCATTATGGTGTAGTTTGCTTTGGCCACAAAGTTCCTTCGTGTAGTTCCTGTATTTGTTTTTTGAAAGTATCAATTAACAAATTACCTTGTGAAGTTGCATGTCTTTGATTGAAAAAAAACAATTGTGGCTAAAATTTGGGATGAAACTTACCGCACATTCGTTTCTGCGTTCAGATACTTCCTGTTTCAACAATTTCAACATTTCCAGTGAAAGTACTGTAAACACTGGTACTCAGTTATTTGTATTATTCGTGTTGAAATTTTTGATTTTTTGTTTTTCAGAAAATATTACTAAGATGGCATCTGAAATCTAACTTTGTATGTTTCAATGAAGATCCGGAGATGGAAACGTACTGTCCAATCTGCGCAGTTTCGATGTCTGTGCTTTAATAAAAGAAAACCTTGCATGATGTCGTTTGTGCTTATTTCAGAACCAAGCATCAGGAACGAGGGCACAAAGTTTGCGCTTTTAAAAACAAACATTTCAAAACTGCACGCTAGCATTTGGTCGAAATATTGACTAACATTCACCATCAGGACAATGGACATGAAAAATATCTGCAAGGTTGCAGGGGCGATCGGTTGAAGTACAACCAGCGGTCGTCGCAGGGTGGGGTTTTTTGAAACAGAGCAAAACCTATTCCCAAACTACGTTGCTGCTTGACACCGATAGTCCGTGATGAAAGGAAAATGAGAAATAGAAAAGCATATGCAAACTTAAGTGAAGCTCTGCGAGAGATAAGCGAAAATACCAAATGGGTGGTAAAGAATAGCAGCCGTTATAAAAACGCGCAACAGATTTTTATAAATCGCAAAAGACGTTCAAATCTATTTTTGAAAATGTCAATTCGCTTGTAGGTTTGTTTTTCAAACGTTCTCATTATGTTCTGGTCCTGGATTTCTTCCCTAGGGAAATTTAAACGGTTTTGCTCTATTGCATGTTGCCCTTTTTCTTCAAGATAGTCGTACTTATTTCTCGTGTCAGATGCATTGAATTTATAATTATATTTTCAATTTCTCTTTATCCTCTCTTTGTGGCTATTGGTTCGGAACAATCGCGTACAGTTGAAATAGATTTTGCTTTTTCGTGCCCCACTTGTGGCAAACGTGGGCTGGATCAGTCGAATGTGACCTTCAACTTGTATGTGTTTTTGTTGTCCATTTTCCTGATGTATGTCTGTTGATAGGTCGTCGGGAAGGTAATTGTAGTTTTGACCGTTTCAACAAAGCAGTGTAATAGGAGGCGGGGGTGCAAGGAGAGCAAGCGCATCCCCCAAAAATATGATTTGTTGAATATCCGGGAGAAATCCCCGAAAATCTCGGCAAAATCCCTGAAAATATGGGCAAAAATTACGCCTTAATTTCTCCAAAACCAAAGAAAAACACTGAAGACTTTTTCTGGTGGTCACACCAAAAAAGGTCTTCATGGTAATTTTGTAAGGAAAAGTCGCAGAAAACTTTGTGGATACGTTTGGGGATATTCGGGCTAAAACCCTTTGCGCCCCCAAAAATTTGTGTGCTCCTACACCCATGCAGCAAAGTACCACTTGTTCGCAATATTAAAGCAATGTGTTCTATATAGGTTCGAATATAACTGACGATCTAAACATTCTTCTGTTTCTTTTTCCAATTGATAGTTCATAAACTGAAATAAAAACATTTTACTTACAAAGACTTGTCAGCACCATAACGCTTAATAAAAAAAATAAATCTAAACTGCATCGGGACACTGAATCCTAACCAGACGTTTTGGTCGAAAAGGTTTATATGCAACATGGCGTATGAGCCAAGCGTTTGAAAAAAATGGTTAGGATCTTGTGCAGCTTTACAACCTTCCATGATCCATACTGCTCAGACAAAACTGTATTCAACATGTTCATGCTGTCACTTCGAATCAGGCTTTGCTGTCATGCATCGAAGTTTCTTGCAGATGTAATTTATACTGTAGTTTTGTCAGTAGCCATGGGAAAAGCTGAAACAAACCGACGGATATAGACTTGTCTGATACAATCTTATCCGCTTGCTCAAGCAAGCAGTTCTTATTTCATGATCAGTTTTTCTCTGATAATAGTCTTCGCCACAAGGTCTTCATGTAGTAAATTCTTTATCGTTAAGATGACGTATTATCAATAATTAATTTGACCACAAAATATCGCAGGTGCATCGCATGCAACGTTTGAAAGCAAGGCTGCACAACGTGGTGTTAAATATTTCTCTACAAATGATGAAATACTAATATTTGGTTTTGTAAGGGGTCTATGCTGTTTGCTAGTTTGGTGGCATTTGGGCCAGAGGTCGAAGCCCCAAAATGTGTTTTGCATCAGCCCAGTGCATTTGAGTTTTAGGGTGAAAGGTATAGTTCAGTAGTTCTCCATGTACGCGATGTTGACCCCAACGGGGCGAAAGTGTCAATAAACTAAAAAGGGGTGAAAGCACTAAGTCAGTGGTGGCCAAAGTTTTAGGCCCAAGTGCGGAATTTGCGACTGGCTGGCCACTGGAGGGCCGGATACAGTGCGACTTACGTAATCCATGCAAAAATAGGTTTTACAATGTATTGTAGTACAATATTAACAATAAAATCACACCCTTTTGTTTACACTTTGATAGGGCTGCTTCCAGCTGAGTGTTGCTGCGGCAGACAAGGCAACAAGAGACAGGCAGGAGCCAATGCTGTTGCACTGCTCTCTACAGTCGGAAACGTGGTGCTTGAAAATAATGTGCAAGGTATTTGGTGGGCCGAATTAAACTGGTCGGCGGGCCGCATCCGGCCCGCCGACCGTATTTTGGCCACCCTTACTCTATCACTTAATATCTTCAACAAGCAAACATGATACACATACTGAATTTCTTTTTTTCGTGCTAACACCAGCATCATGTTCTAATGAATTTATGGAGTTTGTTGCTAAATGTTATATTTTATGGCGAGTGGTCGACGCACTTGGGTTTGATTTGATTAAAGCACAATAATTTCAAACCCTCAGCTTTGCAATGTGTACGTGGTGCTATACGTGCTGTTCATTTCTTTATTTTAACGACCCATTGTATTCTTGTTACTGCTACTTTGGTAAATATGGTAAAAGTCCTGATAGATAGGCTTACCACACGTCCCGTTTTAGGAGGGACAATCCCGCTTTTTAACATCTTGTCCCGGCGTCCCGACCGGTCAGCCAAACGTCCCTCTTTGGCGTTCAGCCAGCCAGCATAATACACGAACATTACCAATTAGCATGTTCTCGTTTCTGTTGTTGCTGTGTAGCGTACCGGTAGCCTACTTACTGACGGTGAATGCGTGATTTTGTTTGTTTCGTTGTTTTCGATAAAAATGTTATTTGTTATGTCATTGTTAGCGGATAATTGGTACAATTTGTTACATGTCAGCCCTGTACGTCAAGAGGGTGCTGGTCAGCCACTTTTGTAGTAGCTGGTAGCCTGGTAGTTGTACAGTACAAGGTAATCTTTTATCAGATTAGGCTTGCGGTGCTGTAGG
>Ga0210059_1016136_pt1 | contig 10806 bp, 12 predicted proteins | sample Ectturendosymbi2_FD_188042 | JGI IMG/M metagenome (GOLD analysis project Ga0210059, IMG submission 188042) | Ecteinascidia turbinata endosymbiont from Florida, USA - Sample 2 (SPAdes) (version 2) | ecosystem: Host-associated > Tunicates > Ascidians > Unclassified | place: Key West, Florida... | reverse complement strand
GGTTGATTCGAAGCTCCTGACTTCGCCGACGCATAGACTTGCTTGGGTTGTAGACAACAGAGTCTCTGACAGCAGCAACGTTGTGTGGCGTTCTTGATGATTTCGGTCGTCCAGAGTGTGATTGTCTGTTAGTGTCTTTACTATTGAGGTTATGAACAGTTCCACGGGTTCTGAACTTGTTGACCCATCTGTAGATCATTGAGTGGACAGGAAATTCACGACATCCGAACCGTTCTTTGAATTGCAATTGAGCTTCGTGAATAGACTTCTGCCGAAAATATGCCTCAACTATAAATATCTTTTGCTCAGTAGTCCATGGCATCTTGAAAGTCAAATTTGGTAGACTCTTAGAACATTAAATCTACTTGGTAAATCTGAAAAATAAAGAGAATTGATTCATTATTTCAAAAGTTATTGAAGTTTAGGTGATGACCGTTTTTTTTGTGTCACCCTTGTACTACAAATACAGAAAAGACATTTTGCGGTAACGTGCTCACTTGCTGGAGGGATGAAGGTGGAATGTCGAATTGTTTTTGCCAGAGTGTGTTGGCAATGCCTACAATGGATGACGTCAGCGTGCAACAGTGTATGTTTGTTCAAAATCTCCTCGGAGCACAGGGATGTAAATTGTCATTGGCTTATTTCCACAAAAACAGGTTTCGAAATTTTGTATCTATTCGAGAAAGAATAAAAAGAGGGAAAACATAAAACACAAAAAAACAAAACATAATTTTTCCCAAAAAGCAATATCAAAAACTTTGCTCAAAAAGCGATTGGCATGAAAAAATAAAAAAAAATAAAAAAATAAAAGTTATTTTAACAAAATAAAATCTTTGCTCAAAAAGCAATTGGCATGAAAAATTTCGGAAAGTGAAACAATAACACAATAACAGCACATACAAAAACCTAACAACCACAAACGGTTGCTGTTGGTAACATCCATCTAAAAACGTGGGTGCTTGAGCAAAAACAAATACCGGTATGTTTGCTGAAATAGGATGGACGGGTCTCTGGCAAATCTAGATGCCTGGATAGAAAAATTTGACTATGTTTTAGAAACCTATGGAGCATGGGTGTCCGCACGGGGGAAAAACGTGCATTTGCCCCCCTGGAAATTGGGAGTAAGAACCAAAAGGCCAGGGGTGCCCGGGCTCCCATTTCATGTTTGGCCCCCCAGTTGCTGCATTCATCCAATATTGTATTTAGAAAATGAGATCCCCCTGATAATTTTTGGTCCCCCCTGCTGTGAAATCCTGGCGACGGGCCTGATATTGATCCCCTTGCACCCCTGGCTATGCCTATGGTCAGCAGTGGGTAACCAGAGGTTTAAGTGGCCCACTAGTCAAAATTCAGAAAAAACTTGAGAAATGGTAATGAATTCGGGTGTGGATGGCTATACTAAAACCAAAAATCACTAGAAAATATTTCGATAAACAGAAAAAATGACAATCTACTGAAAACGAAACGAACAATAAACGAAGTATAAGCTAAGTAGGGGCCCAATATTTATATTCAGCTTGCCAGGGGGCGGTTCGCCCCTCCGTCAGTTACGCCACTGATCGTCAGAAACCTAAAAATGATAAGCAAAATGTCGACTTTGCCCTCCTCCTGGAAAATTTTCTGCGGACGCCCATGCTAAGGAGTTACTTTAGGTTTCCAAGACTCTGAACATGTGAGGATACTTTTATCTACAATTGTTTTTTGCATCCTTGACAATAGAAGCTGACATGTCCTGTAAGTTGACGGATATTCAAAGAATATATGATGTTCGGTGTTAACAGCACCGCATTGGTCGTGGCCAACGATGTTGAGTTTACTATAGCCAAATCCATTGGCGTAACTGGCAAGGAGACAGAGGGGTGAATCGCCCCACTGGAAAGTTAAATGTAAAACCCGAGCCCTTACATAGCTTATGTTGTGGTTTTAGTGTTCTGTTGTTTTTCAGTAGGTTGTTGTTTTTTGCGTTTTTTGGAGTATTTTCAGGTGATTAAAGGTTTTTGTGTAGCCATTCACATTCGGATTCACCATTTTTAAAAGTTTTTTTTTTCTGAGTGTTGTTAGTGGACCTCCTGCAGTGACTAATGGGTTTCCTTCAGTAAAGAGTCTCCGCTGGCTCAAACCTCTGGTTATGCCACTGGCCAGAGCAAAACATGTACAAAATTTCAGTAGAGTTAGAGTTACGACCGTGCAAACGCCAAACATTACTTGGCTGGTTCAGGAACAAGTTATATATTTTAGAGTGAAGCTGACGAGAACTTAAAGCACGGAACGCAATGGGAGTGGATTCCAAAGGTTGGAGCTTTTATGAGAAACTGAATTATGCAAAGACTGGGTTTTAGATGAGGGCAGCTGTACATTGACATGAAAATGGGATGAATATTTGGAAAGAAAAGCTTCGGATCAACGACAGAAAGAAGGGCAAGTCCCAACAAGTGTGGCATGAAAACCAACAAGAATTTGAAGCCGACGACGCAGATGTATTTGTGACATTTGCTGGTATTTCTGTTAGTCCATGTTGTGCTAGAGCAGAGGTTCTTAACCTTTCTCTTACCGTGTACCCCTTCAGCATTCCGACAGATGACCATGAACCCCTACAGCATTTCAACAGATAAGTATGTACCCCTTTAGAATTTCGACAGATGAACATGTACCCCTAAAATGTCTTATGACAAAATATTTTATCATGATTATTCACAGATATATTCAACAATAAGCATATGACTTTTGAAAATGATATTAACTGATATATGTATAAATATTTGGAAATAAATAATGTGTACATATATTTTTATCTTCTTTTGCTAATCTTAAATGTACCCCTTCGCATAGGCAAATGTACCCCTGGGGGTGCATATACCCCAGGTTGGGAACCCCTGTGCTAAGGCATCACCCAGTCCTGTCATTTTCATCTACAGGTTAGGTCTGCATGGCAAACTTTCCTCCTCTCTTCAGCTTGAATGATATAGTTTTTGCTGTTCAACAGAATGTTAGCGGCGAAGCTATTAATTTTATATCACACGAAGTATGCCTTAAGGTTTTCATTACGCTGTGGAGGATAGATAAGAGAGTATGCGAAAAATGCGTTGATGAAAGATGTGCACTGTGTTTTTGCTATTCTGGTAACTTTGTGTTACAGTACGTACAGCCAATGTTTATCTTTTTATGGAATTTTTGGGCACTTAGTTCCGTTGCATTGCAACTGAGCAATCATTCAAATGAATAGCTTCATTCAACCATAGCAACAATCAGCAGATTTGCAGTCAACCATGACACCATTCAGCTCATGTGCAAAGACTGTTTGTTTTTGAAAAAACGCGAGCGAAAGACAACGATGCAGGTCCGACAAGACTGAAGACATGGAGGAGCAGTCGACTGTGTTATTTAAAATATTGTCCTCTTTTGTTTGAACCGGCCATCTGAGTAGCTCCGAATCCACGCAACCGGCCATCTGAGTAGATCCGAATCCACGCAATCAAAAGTAGACTCATCATTGGAAAGTCTGCGCTCCACGTGCTCGATTCACTGACTCATGCATGATCAGCGAGGCGTGTCGATAGCATGCAGGAAAAAGGTGGACTGATCGAGCTGCAGAAAATTTGTCTTTATATCAATATTTATGACCAAGCGGTCCTGTTGGTGGCCCGTAAGGTTTGATCGCCAGCACCAGGATAAACAATTGGAACCGCAACATAATTTGCTCATTTCTCCCGCCTGTTCTAAGCCGAATTATCCGAATGCGAATCCCGATGAACGTGCGCTCATCCAGCCTTCTAATTGCCAGCTTAAATTGTTTGCTGTCACACAAACAATTTGTAATTAGCCAGTAAATTTCCATCATGACAGTTAATTTTTTATCACAACCGCCGGGGATTCTCGGCGAAAATGGCCTCATGTCGAGTGAGCTGGAAGTGGCAGAGCGCTGTGGTGTCGTAATGTTTGGCGTGAACCACACACAGCTGGCAGACGAACGCTAACGATGTCAGCTTCCTCAATGATTATTTTACCTGATTTCAACACTTAAATTTTTCAACGCATTTTGTCCATCACTGGTCGGATTACCGTACATGGCATTGCAGATTACGATCATCTTTGGTAAACAGTTAGTCTTTCGTTATGAGAGTATCGGAACTTTGTAATACAAGTGTACTTTTTTACGAGCCTACGATGGATAAATGCATTTTGACGAACTGTTGAAAAGAGAGCTTTGCTTTTGACTGATGTGAAGTTCAACGGGATGTTTTTGTAAGGATAATGTTATTGAATATATATATTAAATCCAAACACAACAAAATGTACTTTAAAATGTTGGATTCAGTTGACATTCAGTTCAAGAGTTCGTATAGTATTATATAAAACTTCTAGGAAAGGCAATTAAGAAAAGCAGATAACTGGTGTTTGAATGAATGAAGATAACTAGTGATTTTTTTCTCGTAAATTCGGTCTCAGAACCATCGTTCTATATTACTCTTCAGCTGCAAGTTGAGCGTGCAAAATATTTTGTGCAGGAGCAGCTGAAAACAACATACTGGGAAAGAATTACAGCTCAAAATCAATTGCAAGGCAGGCTGCGAGAATTACGGCCTTGTGCAGAGAGCGCATGTTTTAGGTTATCACCTTTCATCACCGCCTCATTGGATGCTAGGTTTCTTGGTTCATTCAGGTTATGAACAAGTCTGTGGAGTTCGGATGAATGCAAAATTGCACAGGAGGCATCAATTGCGATGGCGTATGGTTGCGAAACAATTACTTCGACGTTGCGTAGTCTGCTTAAGAAGACGCTCCACTTAAACCTTTATTTCACGAACGCTGAACTGAACTGCAACTTTTCACCTGAAATCAAATTTTACTTTTCTGGCAAGAGCAGCGAATGTGATATAGAACTGTGGGAGGATCTTACATAAACAAACCTCTTGTCTTTCATTAGGAGTCGGTCACCATTACGTGGGCTGCAGATGCTTGAAATGCTTAAAACAATATAAGCTGTTTAATGAACGTGGGATCACATTTTGTAAATCTCCGTTCCGCGAAAGCGTAACATCAAGTTTTAATTAACTGTTGGAAGAAATTGAAAAAACAAATCGAACCAAATCAAAGCTTGTCTCACAAACGTTCTGATTACTACAGGGAATCGTCTGATTTACTGATGATGTATGAGCGCAAAGTTTTATCCAAGAGTTGGTCGCCGGTGAAAGAAGGAAGATTAGTGGCTGAAGTAAATCTTTGCTTAATATTAAGTCTGCGAGGAGATCAACAATTTCGATGAAACGTTTCCTGATGTTGTTTGAAAGAGAACAATTTTTTGGAGTAACTCAATCATTTTCAATGTGAGCTTTACTAACAAAAGCGCAGAACTTCAGCCATTAGACAATTATTGAACCAAAGCAACCGTTCATTTCGAACCTTACTCAACAAATACAAGATGTGTAAAGGACAATCCCTGAGTTGATTTTGCAAGTTTCACGCAGACTTGACTTAGCTGATACACCCAAGTCGCAAGGTATACGTTGGCTTAAATGTAAACACCTGAATGCCTGGTTAAGTTTTTGAGCGAACGAGTTTGCGCAGCAAAGAATAAGATCAATCGCAAATGCTGCAATGATAGAATTACTCGTGTAATACACGGCTAGCGGAAAGAGATGCAAGTTTGCTGATCATAAAATTGAGGTCCTATTCTATTGCGGTACTTTTTCTAGCATCCATGGGTCAGACTTGCATAAAAAGACTTACATCTTTACTCTCTGCGCATTGCCTCAAAGGGAAAGTTAAATTGGGTTGTTTGTCGGAATCGAGACGTTTCCACAATTTTTCAGTAATTAAAGCGATGTGTGTGAAGAATCGAATCTACACCTTCGTGCTTGGCAGAGTTTCAGCAGAACATGAAGCATGAAAGTAGAATAAAAGCGTTGGCTTCAAATTTTACAGAACTTATGGGATCACGTTTTCCGGTCTAAGTAAAAACGAATCCTTCTAGTTTTTCTCTTCCGTCATCTTCAGCGCCATGAAAAGTTCACTCACTGATGAAGACGACTTGAAGCGATTTATGACACAACAGAGATGACTGTCGGCGTATAATGAACAGAACACTTGGCTGCAATGAAGAATTGAAAAAAGTATTTAACGCTGGGAAACAGAAACAAGAAAAAGTGAAAAGTTATGCAAAAGTTTCCGGAAGTTTCGTCCTTCGATTAATTCTGGTCAGACTTGCGTGATTGATTCAAACGAAGCGGATCTTCTTCTGAAGTTTCCACTGATCACTGTTTGGTCTTGGCCAGGAAGCAAATGACGAGAGATTGATCCTTTGTTGCGAAGTTTGGAGATATTTTATGATATGTACCAACAAAAACAGTTTTCAGCAGATGTAGTTTCTGCACATTGACAGAAACAACAACATTGCAACCTGAACATCCACGTGCAAAGGAGAAGTTCTTTTTATCTCGAGCGAATTCTCTTTAAGATATAAATGTTTGATGCGAAGCTGAGCGGCGGTTGGTGCTCCTAGAGCACTGGAAAATCAGCTCGTGCGTGCAACTTTCACCCAGATAAAAATAGAAGCTCTGCTCAGAATTGTTTGGATTAATTCAACTGTTTATTTGCGTTCTGCCTTTTAATGCTGTTGGTGTTTGTGTGCTGGCGTCTGCGCGCATTCTTGTTATTATGTTTTTAGTTATCTTTTTTACGGAAATGTTTTCCAAGTTTTCAAAAACGTTTTTTACTGCGTTTAAAAATAATTGTGGGCAAGGCTCTTATTTTTGGTGTTTTCATTTACATGTCTGCAAACAGTTTTCAAACATGTTTATGCGAAAATCGTGCAGTATGCCAAAAACAAGTTTAGTACGAAAGTGACTGCTCCAACTCAACGGCGACTAATGGGACAAACACATCATGGCGGATGGATCAATAATCATCTGACAAAAGTTTTCGAAAAACGACTTGAGACTGTGTTAAAAAGCGAAGAGTACATGTTCATGAATCTTGAGTTGAAACTATTTTCCAAATATTATATGAGAAACATTTGCGCTAATACGAGCTTTGTCTGGGTTGGAAACCAACTGGGCGTGTACAATAGGCGGTTTTATCATACCAGCTTTAAAAAAACTTCTTTTACCCATTTTTGAACTTTTGAGCTTTTCAGATTAATCCCGTATGTCGGGGATTAAGGAAATACCTTGTCAGAGCGAAACGTTGACAACAGACGTCAGTCAATGCCGCTGACGATAAATTAGTTTGGGACTAAACACGAGCTTCGTCGATCGTATATTCTGACCGACAGTTTAGATCCGGCGCTATGTGCGGCGCTTGTAACTCGCCGATGACCGCACATACCGCCCCAGGCCAGCCACGCAATTGTGACAAACAGACAGTTGAAATCGTCGAAGGCGCGAAACGTTTAATTCTGTTTCACGCCTCTGCAAACATCAATCATACAACGCGCCGAACGCAAAGACGTCACAAAGGACGTCTCGAGTTGAAAGCTTGCAGGTTTTTCGAGCAGCCTGTTGGTGAAGGAATGAGGTTTGCAAATATTTTCCAAGAAGAATTTTCAATTTTGTCCTACGCTTTTGTGTTTTTATTTGGATCGAGTAAACGATGCGAGTCAGCCACACCAGCCACTTAGCCACTTTCACTTGCAAGCTGTTATCACAAGTTGTTATCAGGCGTTTTACGCCCAGTTGGTCAGTTGCGGTTATTGCGGAACTTGAGACACGCTCACAACAATGAACGACAAAATCGGAACGCTTGACCTGCTCTGACTTTTGCATGTTGCTTAAAAGAACAATGAAGGGTTTTAGAAAAATGCAGGAAAATTACAACAAAATCATTAAAAAATGTACCAAAAATGTTCGCCAAATGAAGACTTCATAAATGAACTTCAATAATAGTTTCATTACAAATGGCGCACGAAAAGACAATGTGTGGCTGTAATCTAGTTTGATTTGTTCGTGCACCTGTACAAATCACGTTTTAATGACTTGGTTTCCACAAATTTTTTGATCTTTAACCACAGCTTCATTAATAAAACACTACGTTTTCGGGTCTGATAAGTACATTGATGGAAAATGCATGTAAACACAATGCAGTTTTCAGGGTTGGTATTTCCTACCAAGATAGATAACTGTGGCCGATTTTTGCACTTACTGTTTTTCAAAGTGAACTTTTATTTGGTTAGTATCAGACAATGTACAACGACATCGTAATGGGAAACTGCATTCATATAAAAGCAGATAACATGTACGAAATGCCAATTATGCATTTGAACCAAAAAGTTGACTTTTACCATTCCACTAGTATAAGTGAAAGACGAGAATAACATGTTTTTGCCCAAGCAAGATGTTCATCCAAATCACATGAAATAACATGCTTTGAGACAAACAACATCACGCACACATCTTACTCACTGCATTGACAATCCGGTTTGGGCGAACCTTTGACATCGATGCCATTCATAAGCAACTTCAGATCACACTTTCTTCTCCGAAGGTTACGTCTCGCGTTCTGATGCAGCTGATAGTAGTAACAGGAGCCGCACGGCGAACAAGCTCAGACTGTTAGCTCACACCACCGAGGCACTTGACGCTTTCAGCAAACATTGCTTTCCACTCGAAAGTGCTCTGAGTCGCCAGCACAGCGCAGCACTCATCTATCCTGGCTATCTAGCGCCTCCGAGCGGGTTTCTCGTGAACCGCAGCCAATGTTGTTTTGTGACGATGACAAAGGAACATGTGATTCTCACATTTGTGCAACTAGTGAGGTGGCGGGATGATTGTCATCCATGAAAAGGAACAGAACTGAGAAAAGTAGTAATTTTGGGTATTTGGACAGTGCCAGACTAAATCATGACCAATTCAAAAGGATAATTTGAAGAAAACATTCTGAAAATGGGCAACCAACGATGCGTTGCTTTTATGATGCAAAATGAGAAACAAAGCTCAGATTGAAGCAGATTCTTCGAGAGATTTTCGTCTACTATAAAGGCTGATATAAAAATATTTCAAACATTTTTGAATAAAGTCGTTTGCGTTGAAAAGGGTTGTAACCGAGTTTAAATCTGTTGTAACATTTGTACTTGTTTGTCGTCAGTCGCAAATTTTTGAAATCACATCCAATGCTGGTTGGTCATTCAGTCACACCACTTTGCCAATAGTCCAAGACAAAAATATTTCCAAACTGAAACTTGACATAGCTATCCTTTTTCCACATGATCTTCACTCGATTAACTTTGTTGTTCCGAAGTTAAACGTGAAGCAACGAGTAAATAATGTGTCACGTGCTTCTGCTCAAGAAAGTTTGATTGAAGTTAAAAAACTTTTGTTTATTGCTGCTGAGTGCTGTGACAGAGATTTCGCCTGTTGCAGTTTATCACATGGCATTTGTTGCAGTTTATCACATCGACATAGAAACCAAACGCTTTCTTTTTAATTTTTAAAATCAGCACCGATTTAACTCCTTGGTTTTGAATTTGCAAAGGAAAATGGAAACAAAGCAAGTTACGTCATCATCCCATCATTTGAAAAACAGAGGTCCTTTTATGTAACCTTTGCATCGAAATAACCAAAAACAACATTAAATTCAAAAAGAATACTTGACTCTTACATGACACTGATGACGTAGCGCCAGCAACTTGTGCAGCAGACAAACTCATGCCAGCGATGATATGAATGGAAGTTGGGAATCAAACCATCAGCCTTCTTGGAAAGGAGTACAAATGTAAGCGCCCTGCAGAGCAGCGCTTACATTGAGAGCGCAAGAAGCGCATACCCGGCCAAAGCATAATATCCTCGATAGTGAAATAACTATCGGAAGCTTCCTTTGGCCTAATGGGTTGAGACGAAGTAAAATAAAACAAATTCAGATGAGACATATTTGCGAGGATTATTTGCATGAAGTATTGCCGAACCAAATATAAACAAACTTGGTCAAGACATGATCAACCCCAAGCGCACCACGCAATGGAGTGTTATACAACATGTTTGTCACAGCACGGTTGGCATTGTGGCTAGTGGGTATGCGATGCCAGGTAGTGATATAGGGTCTCAATTTTGAAATGTACAGCAAGTCACTGTCAGCGCAGCACACAAACTTTGTTAATATAACGTTTCTCACAGTTTCAGAGAGCAAATATAAAAAATCATTAGCAAGCAAACCATTACTTGTCACCAAACAGCCATGGTGATTTTGTGTGAAAGCTGGTTTTGACTCTTTGTTAGTCTTGAGAGCAGAATATGACAGATGGATATTTACGTGGTGTAGTGAGCCAATATAAGGCCTCCAAGAGAATTTTTTTTAGGTGGAACAAAACCCCTTCGGAGCCCCAAGACTTGCAAAATCATTTTGAGATAAATAAAAATTGAGGAAAATTAATGTGCATCATACTTCAACGAGAAGCGCTCCTTTATTGGTCACATGAAACATTACGTTAAAACATAACGGTACTCAAGAAATGTGACCATACTACCATTTTTTAAACATGACTTTTAAGTGTTCATAGTAAAATTTAATCAAGGAAAAAAATCATTTAAATATTATATAAGCAATTTTCTGGTATTCTTATTCGCAAAATGTCTAATAACTAGGGCAAGTTTTTGCAACTTTTGCAACTTTTTTTTACAGCTTCCAACAGCTTCCTAAATACTCAAAATACATGCAGTTCAATGTTTTGAGCTGTTTCCAGGGTTGTTATATTGCAACTTTTTGCAACATTTTCGATTTTTGCGTGCAACTTTTTACTGCAATTTTTTTCAAGTGTTGCGCAAAATGTAAAAGTGTAATTAAAAAAAATACAAAACTATTTCAGTTTAGTTCTATTCT
>Ga0210059_1016134_pt1 | contig 10808 bp, 7 predicted proteins | sample Ectturendosymbi2_FD_188042 | JGI IMG/M metagenome (GOLD analysis project Ga0210059, IMG submission 188042) | Ecteinascidia turbinata endosymbiont from Florida, USA - Sample 2 (SPAdes) (version 2) | ecosystem: Host-associated > Tunicates > Ascidians > Unclassified | place: Key West, Florida... | reverse complement strand
CAGACAAAGTGGGCCAAGGTGGCCCAAAAGTCCTCCATTTATGACGTCACTCACAAAAAAGCCGCACCGCCAAGCAAAAATTTTTTTTCGAGTGCAATCTACTAGACTGGCCGATCCGTTTGAGCTCTTGAACAGCTCTCTAGCGCAATCGGCGGAGGAGCTAGGGCGTTGGTAAGGCAACCGAAAACTGCTGTTTTTTTGCAAAAATCACTGAATCCTAGCGGACGCCAAGGAGTTAATAAGTACGAAACATGATCTTTTATTTTAAATTCTTGTGGGCAAATTTTGAGGGAAACACTTGTATGAAAGGGTGGCACTTTTATGATGGGCCCTGGGTGACAATTAGCCCAGCTACGACACTGTATGATGTAAATACACATCTTCTTTGAACTGACAAAACAGCTACAGGCAGGACGTGCATAATACAAGACTGAGTTGTTTTTTTTCTTTAACTCTTTGGCGTCCGCTAGGTTTCGGGGATTTTCGGAAAAAAAACTGCCTAAACGCACATGGCTCTGCGCGGGAATTTCTCCGGTCCGGTATGCTCTACAGACCTGGTAAAAGTCTCAAAAGACGCGGCAAGTCTTCTAATGTGCACTCAAAAAAAATTTTTTGCTTGGGGGTGCGAGTTTTTTGTGAGTGACGTCGTAAGTGGAAGACTTTTAGGCCACCTTGGCCCACTTTGTCTGGCCCTGGGCGCCAACCGTTAGGTGGTAGTATTTCGCTGAAGTTTTTACTGGAAACTAGGCTACAATCCGAGTCTTTTGATGCTTTGGATGACCTGCTGGGGTTTCGGGTTCAAAAGCTGTGATGTAAGTTAGTCAAAATATTTGACTAATTAGCTAATTAGTTAATTAATTAATTTGTTTGTTTTAGATCATAACTTTTGAACCAGAAATGCTAGAAAGTTGATCAAAGGCTCAAAAGACTCAGACTCAAGCCTAGTTTCCAATGAAAACTTCAGGGAAACACTTTGGCGTAGCGGTTGGGCCCTAGGCCAGGCAACATGAGCCAAAATGACCCTAAAACTACTTCACTTATGACGTCAGTCACAAAAAATCCGCATCCCCCAACCAAAAAATTCTTTTTTGAGTGCAATCTACTAGACTAGCTGATCCGTTTCAGCTCTTGAACAGCTCTCTAGCGCAATCAGTGGAAGAGCTATGGCGTTGGTAAGGCAACCGAAAACTGCTGTTTTTTAGGCCGAAATCCAAGTACGAATATACCATAGACCAGTTCTATAAGTGTTAAAATGTTTTACAGCGTCCATGTAATCAGTATTTCTGAAATATTTTGTAACAGCTTACATAAAGCTCTTAATGAATCTTTGGCAGTTTTAAATGTTACTCGTCCATCTAAACAATTGAAATTATTGACATTTAGAAAAATGGAAGAAACAGAATATACAAGTTACTTAACACTTACTGGTTTTACAAACAAAGACATTGACAAAGCGGATTTTCACAAACAAGTTTCTCAAAGTTATTACATGATCATCTTTTGGATTTAATCCTCTTATCTTTTGCAAAAATGTTGTTTTATAAAATAATGCAAATGTTGAATTACCTTGTGCTTTGTAAAAAAGTGGTTAAGAAGCAGTGACATTGGGAAAACAAGTATTATTTTTGTGTGAACAGTTTGCATGTCTGTGCGCTATATTTTTAGAAAAGCACACGATGCTGAAAACATTCATTGTAACCTTGTTGGCATTTTAAGTGGCACAGGACTTTTTGGTAAAGCTAGGCAATAAGGTGCAAATCAGACCGCATAAAAAAGACTTGCTAACCAGAACACATGTATAAAATAAAATAGAACATGTATAAAACAAAAAATTTTGTTGATTTAAACTTTTTTTTGCAGCAAGTTGCACTTCTGGAACTGGACAGCAAATACCAAATATATACCCTATTGCATCACTGAAAAAACATGTTACTATATTTATGCTCGTGGAAAGAAAAGTGTATATTGCCTCTTACAGTGTTTCAACTTGATTTCATTTAATCACAAGGAGTTTTGTTATAGATTTTGCTTGGTTACTCTGTTTCAACATGTAATTTCAGACAGCTCACTTTCACTAACAAATAGCATTAGAACTTTAAGTGGCTGGAAGTGCAAAGGTGTCTAATAAAATTATGAATTTATGTTTAAATCAGGCTTGTAATTAACACCTTGGCTGCCGGTGTACGAATATATCATACCTGCAAATTGGACTAAAATCAAGCATATTTCAGTTGTCTTACCAACCACATAACTCCTTAGCAGATTGCGCTAAAGCGCTCTTCAAACCCTCAAAAGACTTGGCCAGTCTTTGGGTCTGCAACGAAAAAAAAATTTTTGGTTTTTCTGTGAGTGATATCAAAAGTGAGGTACATTTTTTACCAATTTGGCTCATGTTACCTGACCAAGGGCCCAACTGCTGGACGGAAGTATTTCGCTCAAGTTTTCATTGGAAACTAGGCTAGAATCCACATCTTTTGAGCCCTTGATCGACTTTCAAGTGTTTCTGGTTCAAAAGTTAAGATTTGAAATAAACAAAATAACTAATTACCTATTTACTGGATTAATTCCTAATTTTGTTGATTTTAGATCATAACTTTTGAATCAGAAACCACAGCAAGTCATCCAAAGTATCAAAAGACTCGGATTTTTGCCTAGTTTCCAATAAAAAAATATTACCATTTAGCGGTTTGGGCCTAGGGCCAGATGAATTGGGACAAAAAGTACTCCACTTATGACGTCACTCCCAAGAACCCAAAACCCCCAAATTTTGTTTCATTGCAGACTCGAAGACTTGCCACGTCTTTTGAGGGTTTGAACAACTCTCTAGCACTTTTGGTGCCAGAGATATCCCTGCGCAAAGACATGTGCAAACTGCTGGTTTTAGGCTAAAACCATACCAGAAGCTAAGGTGTTAATCATTTGGGCAATCTGAATCCACTACAGTGAGACAAGTTTGCATCTATGTCTCATCGCTTGCAAAGGACTCAAAACCAAGTCTACCTGTCGAGACCTCCCAGTTTATAAAAGACTGCATTTGAGTTTGAACTCAGAACTGTCCAACAGTGGTATCTGCTGAAAGCAACAAGACATTTAAATTTACGATTGGTACAACTGAGTTTTCACAGCCATTGCATAGATCCAATTGGCAAGAATAAAAACATTGGCAGCATTATACAGAAACTAGGAAGTGCTATGTACTGTTGATAATAAAAGGTTGCTTTGCGACAGGGAAGGATTCCAAAGCAAATTGCTGATGTCCCATTTGTTTGACAGATGAATGCGACGAATAATTTTTTGTGGATCTTTTAGATCAAGCAAGGTGAAATGTCTTCTTGATCCCAAGACAACAAGATGGCGTGGAACATTTACTGCCATTGTACTAGCCTGTGAAAACAATAACAATGATAGGTTTGTTTTTATACTGCCAGCTTAATCTATACAAATCATTCAACCTGTCTAAAACACAATGAAGCTAAAAATTATGTATTGCAAATTAGGGACAAGTGCAAATTTTGTAGTCTTGATTCATTAACTGGTAAATTTTTAAGCCATTGAAACATTCAAAGCAAACGGATGCTTGCAAGTTATGCAACACTCTGATGCTATGGAAATCCAAGTGTGGTCAATGGCAAACAGCCAACAGAAATAAGATATCGGATAGGAAAAACACCAGCAATTAAATATAATTTGTGATCCTGCACATGTTCCTACAAAATTGGCAATCACCATTTTGCAGGACCATTGTGCCATTAAATCCATGAATAAAACTTCCACACATTAAGTCAATTTTTATAAAATTAATATGAAAAATTACAATACGATGTTTTTCTAAAAGAAAGTCAAGAGTCATCTAAAAACTGCAATACAGTCACCTGAGTACTGGGATGATGAACCACAACATCATCTTCATTCCAACTGTTCATTGTTTTACTTTCTCAACTTGCATACAGATATTTAATAGCCTCCACAACTTATTTCACAAAAATGCTGCAATTCGCACAAATGTGATCATTACAAATAGCACTAAAATAGAAATATAATTACTTTTTTATGAACTCCTGTTTTTTCAGTACAAGAAAAGTTTGGTATGGTCTTTATCACTGCATGTTAAAAAATGTTATCAAGTGAAACATATTCCACTGATGAAGTATTTTAGCTGTCTAGATCATTTTTACTAATGACTACATGGAACATTTCACAAAAATTAGCAATCACCATGCAAATATTTCTGCTGCTGCAAAACTGTTCTGCCTTAACAAGTAGTGATGTAATGCTGGAATAACTTGTTTCATGTCATTTAAAACCCTTTAAGTACTGCAAAAAGCACTTAACCCATTTTACATTGTACAGGGTTATGTTTGTCCCAAAACACATGCTGTACTCTATGCTTATTGTCAAATTTGCAATTTGATCTTTTGCCAATTTGATCTGTATGCATTCACCAATTCTTGTCATGCTGGATTAAGCACTGCCATGTGAAGGTTTTAAAGAGCATGGTGGTTGAGATTTCTGTTAGTCTGAGATGATGTGGTGTTTTTTTGTGTGGTAAGGATGTCAAAGTGTTGTTGTTGACACAGTATCATTGCTTCTAGTTCCTATTACAAGCTAATAAGCAGCTTTATTTTTTACAAAGCTTTATTTTTCTTATTGTGGGACATATGTGTCCTTACATTATGTGACTCTGGGCCATTTTTGTCCCAACAGTGTTGGTTATACTAGACTTCTGAAGTATGGCTAATAGAACATTTGCACATTGCAGGTAAATAATGTATTTTCCTCAGAAGAGAGTTTTGATGATGACTCTGATGATAGTGATGTAGATATCTCTGATAGCTGTGATGAATATGTGTCATCAGAAAATGAAAGTAGTGATTCTAAAGTTAGTTTGGTGGATGCAAAAGATAAAATTAATGCTAGAGAATCCATGTCTGATGAAGCTGCTTTAGAAATGTTTTCTGAAAACATGAAAGTTATTGAAGATATTACTAAAGTTAATAAAAGTTAACTGTGGTTGGTAGTAACCAAATTTCAGTTGTGGTTGAAAGTAATAATAGCAATGACAACCCAAAAACATACCAAATCTTGAAACAAAACTGGAAAAAAGATAAAGTGAAATGGTGTGTGTCAAGGTATACTTGCATGTTACTGGAAAGACAAGGTTTGATGTGTTGGTCATGTCTAACTGTCATGACTTGTAGTGAAGAGGAAAAAATATGTGGGGTCTCAAAATCTTATATGCCAGCGGTTCCCAAACTGGGTGCCGCGAGACTTGGCCAGGGGTGTCGCGAAAGCATGCAAAATTTGTTGCATTTATTGTGGGTGTCCACACACTAGGTGTTTGATGTCAAGTCCGCTCTGTGCCTCAAAATTTTATAATGGAAATATACTGTCTGGAAGAGTTGCTCGTAAACAGATTACGTAGTCACATGTCACAGTAAGGTTAGTTAACCCGTATGTGGTATACTGTGTAACAATTGCCCGTTCAATTTCATTAATCTGTGTGAAGCAAAATTCAGTGGAAATTTTGGTCCACCTTTAAGGAGATAATGAAGAAACATAGCGCTTCTCTGCGCATTCTCTTTATGGTGAAATTGTAATTATATTATATTCTCTATTCTCGCCCGGATGCTGGTGTGAATCTTGAGAGATCTCTCATTGGCTGTTTACAATTGTATGAGCATTGGTATGCGTTTTCTTTTGTACCAAAGACTTGTCGAATTCTCATGCTGCTAAGATTCCGAAAATAAAGGTTAGTTGAATTCTCCTTATAATGTTTGTGGGCTTCTAAATTTACCTGGGAACTACCTGGAAGTAGGATGGGAAGAGAATCACCTGACTCCAGCTTGCGTAGAATTATCATATTCATCTGTTTGCTTTCTCTGTCGGTGTCACCTGCCTACACAGGGCTATTTCCTACGTCAGAAGGACAGAGTAGGGTACTAGCAGCCGAACTGCTGGTTGGTGACCTCAGCTGTAATCTACTGTTAATGGGTCGTATACCGTATTATACGAGAAGGCGATACATTTGCTGCTTTCGTCACAAAAAAATTACAGAGCTTTGTTAGCAGCAGCTTGTTAGCGGATTAATAATTACAGTGCAAAACTTGTTAGCAGCTTGTTACAATTTTACAGCTTAATAATTTTACATTATTGTACGAATGCCTAAGATGGTTCGTGCCTTTAACGTATATTTTTAGACACGGCACGCTTACCTGGCCTGCCGTTTTAAAAAATACTTTGCCTTCGACAAAACTATTTTGTTTTATAGCAACCACATGATTGTAGAAATAACACATTCCGTAGTGTCAAATAATATCTGCAGTAAAGTATTGACCATTTATTGGTTTTGTAAAGGACACATTTGTCACCGGTAATTTACCTCAGAAGAGACTGGTAGAAGTTGATGTAAACAAAGAGAAAAGTGGAAGAAAGAAGACTAGAAAATACGACAGCAGTTACCTCAATTTTGGCTTTGCAGTCACAGAAAGGGAAGGCGTTGAGCATCTGCAATGTGTCATTTGTTGCAAAGTTTTAACTGTGGAATGTATGCTACATAGTAAACTAAAACGCCACTTAACAACAAACCACAACAACTTATCTGGAAAACCATGCAAATTTTTTGCTCGTAAGTTATCAGAAATGAATAAGCAGTCGGTTTTATTTTCAAATTTTTTGCACACACAAGCCAAGTCACAGCTTGCGTCTTTTAAAGTTGCGTACAGAATCACGAAACGTATAAAAACGCATACTATTGCAGAAGAACTCGTGCTTCCTGGCACTCTTGACTTAGTCTCGACAACGATTGGAGAATCAGCTGCTCAAAAACTGAAAGCTGTTTCACTCTCAAACAATACCATTTGTAGGAGGATTGATAAAATTTCGGATGATATTAATGATCAGCTGGTAGCAAAAATGAGTTCAGCTTACAGTTAGATGAGGTAACAGCCAGTACCAGTAATATAGATGCTTATTTGATTTGCTACGTACGCTTTACTGATAACGACAACAACATCGTTGAAGATTTGCTCTTTTGTAAGCCTATTTTAACAAATTGTAGAGCACATGAAATGTTTGCAATACTGAACAATTTTTTCAGGAAAATAACCTCGAGTGGAAATACTGCATTGGTTTATGCACTGATGGTGCCCGAGCTATATCTGGTCGTTTTGGCAGGGTGCGAACGTGAGTGCAGGGCGTTGCCGTCAACGCAAAATGGACCCACTGCCTAATACATCGTGAGGCGCTGGCTTCGCAACAGCTCAGTGGTGACCTTAATGGAGTTTTTGAAGTTGTTGTCAAAACTGTGAACTTCATTAAAGCAAGGCCGCTTAAAGCTTGGCTTTTCCAACGTCTTTGCGATGAATTAGGAGCAGATCACAACAATTTATTGTTTTATTGTAATGCAAGGGGGCCTTCCAAAGGCAAAGTTCTTTTACTTGTGTACAAATTGAGAAACGAAATCTTCATCTTTTTAAAAGAAGAAAATCATGCACTTGCTACCACCTTTGAGGATAAAGTTTTCCTGACTCAGTTGGCGTATCTCTGTGATATTTTTGCAAAATTAAATCAATTAAACATCTCACTTCAAGGATACTCACCTTCTGGAACTCAATGACAAAATTACAGCCTTTGAAAGAAAACTACAGTTGTGAAAAACTGATCTGTTGATAAATATTTTTCTGAAGACATGGAAAAGCACAACTAGATAAGAAATCCTTTTGTTGATAATGCAAATGCCCCTCATGGGTTTACATCTCTGGAAGCTGAAGAATTTATCAATCTTTCTTCTGACCTCACTTTGAAAAGCATAAGCAACCCTAATTCACTTATTTCATTCTGGGCTGAGGCTCAATCTGAATTTCCACTTGTAGGCTGTAATGCTCTCTGTGTTCGTGTGCCGTTTGCAACGTCATACTTGTGTGAAGACAGTTTTTCTGCAGTAGCAGTAGTCAAGTCGAAGTTCCGCAATAAGATTGGCATTGAATGGGACATGTGTGTTGCAATATCAAACATTGCAACAAGCTCACTGCTCACATTAAACGTTTTTCAGTATTTTATGAATAAATGCTGGCATTTCTGTGCACTTTGCACAATGAACATGATTTAAATACAATTTTTTGGTAAAACTTGAAGTTTTGCGAATTTTGGCTTCATTACGGCGCCGTGAGTATTAGTAAGTTTTCAAAGGGCATCATCAACAAAAAAAGTTTGGGAACTGCTGTCATATGCCATTGCCCAAGTGCAATTGCAAACTATACTAAACATGTGAGCGTCATTAATCACACACATCACATTGCCACACTCTACAAACTCAACAAAAAAACAGAAGTGATGACAAAAGGATCTTTTCGCATGCTGGTGGTGGCAGTGCACTATTCCTTTGTTGTGTTTCGCAAAACCAAGCAGGTAAATCCACCACTCATTCAGTACATATAATGTTTAGATGAAGATTTGATCAATCATGGACAAAGTGTTTTGCCACTGATAAGAAATAGATGAGTTGGAAAGCATTTTCCAGAGTGTCTGTAAAGTCTGGGTACATGGTAAAAACGCCTAGTTTTTTAATCAAAATAATTTTATTCAATGTTAATGTCGATAAATAACATTTTCAACCAGATTTCCATCATTTTCAATGCAAAATTGGATGCGCTTTGCAAAATTTTGGTTAACTTTATGGAATAGGTCTGCATTGCCGTTGTTATGATCGGAAAGCCCGAGCGGCATGTGCGCAAAGCTTCATACTGTAGCACCAAGCAACAATAAACATCACATGCCACGATCACTCCCGTTACCACGATTAGTAAGTACTACCAATCGTTTACTTGCTTCACAAGCATTATCAGAGGTCACTCACCAAGATCACCCTATGAGGATCACTCTATTATTGCTTGTTCGCGCCAGATATATATGGGTGTTGTTCTTCACGAACCTCCCGTTTATGGTGAATCACACATTCAACACAACGCCAATGGAGAGGTTGCAACAACATCCCCTCCTTTTTACAATGAACTGCACAGAGCACACGTTCTGTTTGTGCAGGCTGCACCTGGCACGACCTTCACATCCTGGTCACAGCATCATTTTATTGCGATCAGAAACCCCTAGCGGTATGTGCGCAAAGCTTCACATTGTGGCAGCAAGCAACAATAGAGATCACACTCCACGATCACTCTCGTCGTCACCATTAGCAAGTACTATCAACTGTTTACTAGTTTCACAAGCATTATTAGAGGCCACTCACCAAGATCATTCTATTATTGCTTGTTCGTGCTACATATATATTGGTTTTGTTATTTGTGCACAACCCATTCATGGTGAATCACACATTCAATGCAACGGAGACGTTGCAACACCATCAATTTCAGCACACTGACTGGTAATACATTCTCTCATGTGGTTTAAATCTGTAATCTTCACAGAGTACAATTTCTCTTTTAACATATTTCAGAAAAAGAAGTCAAGGGGAGAAAGGGACCACATAACCTCTTCTTCAAATCCAGTAAGGAAAAGTGTCATTCAGCCAATATCTAGCAACTGTAGCAAAATGGGCTGGGGCCCCATCCTGTTGAAACTAGTCTGGATATCCTTCGCCTAGGCCAACAGTGCACAACCCACAGCCGAACGGCTGCATGCTTTGCGGCCGTCCACATGTAATTTAAAATTTAAGATTTGGCAGCCATGCTGGCATATATTGAAGCAAAACAAACGCAAGGCAAGAAAATCAGTCGACACGATGCGTAGCAATCTGGATGGTGATTCACAAAGAGTTATGGAATGAATATGCAATTTGACATATACTGGATAAAACCCATTCTTTAATTTAATGTATCTCATAAATACAACTCGAACTCATTGGCGGCCATACTTCATATTAATAAAAGTAATGCGGTCAGGAATAGCAAAAGGTTGTACACCCCGGCCTAGGCACTCAATTTGAGGCATTAATTTGTCTCTCAGCATGTTCAGGTAAGTCTCACATGTTACATATTTATCAAAGAAGAATGGTCCTGTATGAGTTTTCCAAAAACCACATTTTCACATTGATAGTGAAAACCCCTATGTACCCAGACTTTGTAGACACCCTGTAGCATTGCAAAAGTCCTACAAAATGTGGTAGAACACTTTCCAGTGAAAAGAAAGCAAAGGTGCTATGTACAATGTGCACCAAAAGAAACAAGATCCAACTACTTGTGCCAAGAAACCTGCCCTTGTGTGTATGGATTGTTTTACACAATATCGCACATGAAAGCAGGCAGCATTTGCCAAAACAAAATGTTCTTTCTTACAAAACATGTTTTGTGATGTTGGCAGCATTTTTGTGTTTTCACTGAGACATTATCCTAGTATACATTACTGTAGGAACAAAAATGCCCAATTCAGGTTTGTACACCTCATAATGAAACAACATAAAACTGAAATTACCTTGTTTATTTGTTCTTGACACAATGCTCTCAGGCCAAAAATCAGATTTAAAATCTATTTGTTTAATATCTGGGTCAACTGGCTTTCAGGCAATTTCATTCATAAGTAAGCCTGACTGATCATGCTAGTCCAGTGGTTCCCAACCTGTGGTACGCGTACCACTTGTGGTACGCGAAGGTCTTCCAGGTGGTACACGAGTACATTCTGTAGATATTGAAAATAAGGCATGCAGACAAGCATACGAGACTTAAAAGCGCTTTAACTGCTTCAATAGCTGATAAATAAGCACATGTGATGACGAAACCAATTATTACACTGCCGATAGAGTAGGGTTATTGTCACGTCATAACTGAACTGCTATGTTAGAATTAGAATATATCGTTTTT
>Ga0210059_1016133_pt1 | contig 10808 bp, 7 predicted proteins | sample Ectturendosymbi2_FD_188042 | JGI IMG/M metagenome (GOLD analysis project Ga0210059, IMG submission 188042) | Ecteinascidia turbinata endosymbiont from Florida, USA - Sample 2 (SPAdes) (version 2) | ecosystem: Host-associated > Tunicates > Ascidians > Unclassified | place: Key West, Florida... | reverse complement strand
AACGTTGGAGTTTGTTCAACTGCTCAAGCCATCTTCGCGAAATTCAATCAGTTTATGGAAAATCATGGATTTGATTGAATGAAGTATAAGGCAGTTGCTACCAACGGAACAGCAGACATGCAACGCATTACTAATGGAGTTGTCCGAAAAATCAAAAACATTTCCCTTGACTGTGTTTCAACCTGTTTTTGGGGAAATCGTTCGGTCACAGACCGAAGTTTTTTGAAATAACTGAAAAAACTTAGGTCACTATAGTCAGAATGCCATTTTCAGTTATACAAAGTAAAAAAATAACCGAAAATTTTAAAGTTATTTTGACAAAATGACCGAAACGTCTCCGAAAAAACAAAATTAGGTTTCAACTCACTGCATCATTAATTGAGAATTTGTGGTTAGAGGTTAATTTAAGAATATAACCAGAGGTCAGAGGTTTGGAGATTGTTCTTGAGGATGTCAAAAAATTGAGAAATTCATCCTCTCACATTCGAAGAAGCATCGAACGTTTTCAGAAGTGTGCAAAGACATGATAGCAGACACAATGAGGTTATACTTCATGCTGAGGCACGCTGGTTATCCAGAGGAAAAGTGTCAGAGCGCGTATTTCAACTGTGGCAAGAGTTACGGGTTTTCCTTGCTCAACAAGAATACCCAATATCCACTAATTTTCAAGGCAATTTTTGGCTTTATTTGAATCTGAATTCTGTGTCATGGATTGTGCATTTTTTTACATATGAGGAAATTAACTTGGGATTTTCGCATGTATCGGCAACAACACAGAAAACGGCAGGACATGACACACGTAACACTAAAATTAATGAAAGTCAGTCTTCCTGCTCATGAAGTTTGTACAACAATCAGTATGAATAAAAAAGAAGAAATCATCTCATTCACTGTGATTGCTCCCGCTGAATTTCACCCGCCATTTGTGAAAAATATGGTTTTAACCCTGTTTCAAGGGCGTTTTTCATAAGAGGACCGCATCGTTGATTAAGTTTGTTTTTTTCATTTTATTTCGACAAGAGCAGAAAATCCTGGCTCGCAAAGGTAGGTTGTTGGCATGCGATCAATAACGTAAATCGCTTGTTGGGTGCGATTTCAGTATTCAGGAATGCTGAGAAGTGATACGCAAAAATCTGCTAAGAAAGCGTCATCTGCAGTGTAAAAATCGCTTACATTTTACACTTTAACAGCACTAAATTTTAGTGCAATGACAAGGGTGTACAGGTTTTCTGACAAGTTTGAAAGGGTGTACCAATACAAAAAAGGTTGACAACCACTGTACTAAGATATGTTCCAACATATCACAGGCATGATTGCTTAAAGTCAGCGTTAAGCCAGTGTTTTAGTATTTTTCAACCAGTTTTCTTCGAATGATAGCTCAGGGTTTCGCCGAAACAAACCGAAATCGTATCCATTTCCGGCATTGCCGGTGATGTCTCAAGCGAGTAGGTCAGGTGAATAGAGAAATGAGGCAAATGACCTATTGCACTCGACGTGAAGAAAGAACTGCAGGTGTTTGTCAACAAAATCAAAACTTTATAAGTTTTAATTTGCTCATGTCATGTAGTTTGTCAAATAAATAGCACAGACACTTGGAACATCACACAGGGTTCCTTAACAATGTAAACATTTGCATAAGGCTCCGCTCCAGCACAAAGTTGAAAACCACAAGTTAAAGTGAAGGGTTCCAAGATCGACTTTGTAGTTGCTCAGATTGACAATATCGGATTTGAACTTGTGTTAAAGACGGATGAAGTTGCAACAAAATGGGTATTTCCCAAATTTAGAAATTAAACGCACTATGTCTGTACATAACTCCGTTATAGTCGTTGTTGTTATGTGCAGTGGCTTGGGAGTCGTTTTGGAGCAACTGCCCTTCAAACGACTGTGGTGCCCCTTTTGATATAAGTGCGGTCCTTTTTGTAGCCTATCAAAGTAGAATCAGGGTTGTAAAATGCTCTAAACCAGTGATTCCTTTTGAGGTGCGTCCTCCTCGCGGTTAGTCATGGATACTCACCCCTTACCTGACTTCAAAATCAAACACAAAACACAGAACAATTTATTTGCCATTATCCTGCTTAATGGGAAAGATGCAACTATTTTTTGGAAACTAGTAGTTTCATTCGAGGCTTTGTCATAAGCGATGCCAGGGACATAGGTGGCTAGCCACGCCCTTCAAAAATTTATAGCATATCTTGTCATTTTGTGCTTTGAGAGGCAGTGTCCCAAACAAACTACTGTTGCCCGCTTAAAAGTCAATATATATGCCCAAAAAATTTTTGGACTGGCTACGCTGCTGGGCTTAATTGCAGACAACGAACATCGCAAATCGACTCCACATTCCAGTTTGTTCCGGGGTTTTGTCTTGTTCGCTTTTGTCTTGATTGTGGCGTTTATAGTGAAATGATAGTAAATTTACGAATGATAAAGACAATGCACTTCATACTTATCAACAACATGTCGCTACGCTCTAGCGCCCCGCTTGCGAACTTTTCACGACCCTAAACAATTATGCTTCACACTTCGTTGAACTGCAGGATTTACTACCCGGGTTTTACGCAGTCTCTTATCGAATGGTATCAACAACGTTATTGTTATGTAATAATACTATTGATCCAACATTTCTTTACCGAGTGAGAAATGCCCAGCCTTAACTCGCAAGTACCGTAATCACAACAACATTCCCTTTGGTAAACACAGCACGGTTCTCCATTTACCGCCGGGCTGTACAAAATTGATCAGTTTATGTTACAAGTTTACTTTTAATGCCTGAGAGTAGCAGTGAAAGGAAAAGCACCAGTGAAAATAGGAATGCAATGTGCAAAATTCACAATTGACGCAAGATTCTGGCAAACTCATAGGCAGCTTCTGCAAACAACTGGCCTTGTATTGGACAGATTTTGCAGAGATAGAATCGCCTTACTCAGGTGGTGGAACTGAAAATTTAAAGAACTGTTACCTAACCATCAAGCCTTCAAAACTGATAAACTACAGTATCTGATACCATGATTACTGGGAGAATCCGGTACTTTCTTAGTTTGCTTTCAAACGGTAGCTGTGTTATCAGCGCTGGGTTTTCCATGTAGTCACGAAATAGCACAAGTCTTTCTGTTGTTGCAAGCATTTACGCTGTGATATAATGTTGGCCTAAGATGAAAATGACAAACTGTATGCGGTCTGTAAAGCCCGCAGCCAGTATTCAGCTTGTTTGCTATTTAGCTCGCTTAAATTACAACAGATAAACAATACATCAAAAACAATTAAAATTTTTAGGTGGGTAAATTTCATGGTGATGTTGGCTCAAAAAGTGAGATAAATGTTTATAGACAGACACATTACAAGCAAAAAGGCTTGGATTATTTATGTAAGCAAATGATTAGGCATTGGGCTGTCGGTGTCTTGGTTCTGTTGAACAGTGCCACGACTTTATTTGGAAACCGGGATTTACGTTTTTTTCACATCAGCAGTTCACTATCCAAGCATGTGAAGCAGTATTAAACACTTGATTGAAATTCTACCGTCATTAGTAGTATTAAATGTAATTTAGGGTAATATGCTTTTAGGCCAAGTGTGAATCTGTTTTTATCAACTTGCGTTTTGCAGAGTGTGTGTGTTCATACTATGGACTTCGTGTCTGCTCACAAACAAATAAATTAAATTAAATTATGCGATTTTGAAGATTAGTTTTACGATAGCCAACAGAGCTATCTAAAGTTGGAGTAATTTCATAGCAAATGCCTTTCATTCATTTTTCTGTTTTTGAATTGTCGTTTCAGCAATAAAATGCTTTCCATGTACATGTCACTGCACAAGCTTTGACTGGAAACGCGGTTGTAATTTATCCATGTACTGAACTCCTATCATGGGACCTGAGTTGTCACTTGGTAATGTAAAAAAAAACTGTTCTACTTCTAACTCTGTCTGTAATGCGTTTCAGACTAAGGATAGCTAAAACTGTTTCAAAAACTAACGCGCAGCATTTACTGCAGCCTGTGCCTTTCAAGCAGTTTTTGTATAAGCAAGAGATTGCTTGTGACGCCATTGATGTTTCATTTACTGTAAAGGTTGTAAAAAATGTGGGCCCATCCTTTGTTGACCCGCTCCAAAAGATTGGTGAATTGATGATATAAAAAGATTTTACTGTGGTGGTTTCCTGAAAGATTGCGATATTCAACCAATGAAATTAGCTACGTTCTTGAACTAAAGAATGTAGCCACTTATGCGTGATACCCAACGATTGCCATAGATAATCTGGGGTATTTAAACAAGTACTTTTTTGGCGCCCGCTTATATGCCTGCCCCGTCCAAACACCTATTCTGCATCCACCACTGGTTTTGTGCGTGTATCTCTGGGCTTGAATGTTTGCGCATGCGTGTTGCTGTGTATGTGTGATTGGTGAGAGGTCAATCTCAACTAGGCTATGCGTTCAACATTTTGCACAATTTGTGATTGAAATTGTAGGTTAAGAAAAAACGTTTTTATGTCTTATATTTAAATGTATCTAAACACAGCCTAAAATATTTTAAAAGTGTGAACATCCCATCTTGATTTTTGAGCAAAAGTTGTACAAAACACATTGATAACCTGAGTAGTGCTTGTTTCGAAAGTGGTTAAAATTATTCATATGTTTAATGTTGAACGTCATTCTTTAGGAGCTTTAACCATGAAACTCGCCATAAGCAGTGCTTACTTGAAAGTTTGCAGAAAAGTTAGATTTAAATCGTGTCTAAACTCAGCTCGTTTAGTACAAATATAATTTCAATTTTATCGAAAGATACTTACCAGGATAATATACAGTTTGAGCCGCAGCCCTCAACATAAAACATGTTAGAAACCAGATTAACATCATTGTGGTTTAGTGACTGTCTGAAATAAGAATGAAATATTCAGAAAATCCAGCAAACCCATTACTAAATCAGTAGATGGGGCAGATGTTTCACTTTCCTCTGTACCTGACTCAAACGACAACATTTTCCTTTGCCTTTTCGCAGCAAAAATTTTTTCTATAGTGTTGCACTTCAAAAATAATTTTTCAGGATACCTTGACTCTGAGCTCAGAACCTAAATATAATGCTGGTTGTGAACAGTGTTATTGTTATAATTTCACCGCATGAGCGGGATGCTTGCGGTCTAGACGTTACTTCTTACGCATTTTCACTTTTTTGGACAAGACTCTTTAAAAAGGCACAGCTCACCTTTTCTTTTTATCGAGCGATAAAATCGTTTCATGTTTCTTCTCACTGTTTAATGCCTGAACTCAAAAAATCTTAAATCTTTCTTAATGCCTTGTTGGATGAATATTACGAACGAAATAAAAAAGTAAGCATTAAAAGCCAAATTATTTTTCAACCACACTAACAGCCATATCCCAAACTGAAACCTTAATTTTTTATCAATTGAAAAGAGAATTTAACGCAAACCTTTATTGCCCATTTCCATCTGTTGTCTCCTGTGCCACCTATTCTCAGAACGAGGGAAAAGCCGTTTATAAAGCGGCATGGAAAAAAGGCAAAACTGTTCTTGCACATGCGTGGAACGATACAACAGGGCGAAGTCAAAATAAAAACTTGTGACGAGGAAGCGCAATGGCATTATCGCGTCACAATCGAGCTATCTGCCCAAGGCCATAAATGGAACTGTAAGCCAAAACTCACAGAAAAATGAATCATGCGGTTTGCCTTGACGTTGAAAACACCAACGCGAATGTAAATATCGCCGCAAAAGAATCTCACAGGCTTACCTGATTTTGGACATGCAGAGCAAATGATGGAAAAAAAATAAAGAAGTGATCAACATTGCAACATTTTCCCATTCCGAAAAAACACCAGTCCACAGCTCCGCACCACACCAACACCAAGCAATTGACAATTAAAGACTCCGAAAAGCGAAACGTTCCAGGTTGCACTCGGAAGAGCCGGCGTTTGAAAGTGCTTTAATTCAGAGATATGATTAAACGCCAGTCACTCTCCGTAAAATCGGTCATTAGGTTCTCCCTCACAAAATTGAAACTCCCCCCACAACAAAATCAACCCTGATAACTTATTTGCTAAATTTCATTTATTTGTTAAGTGTGTGGAGTTGTGTTGAGATGATAACACCTGCAAAAGCACAACAAAGACCTGTCTCGTTTTAGGCACATGAAATATTTACTTTTGCTTCCTTGCTCTAAGTTATTACAGCACCTTGCGAGCTACTCAACAGCGATCTATGGAACAGGGTTTCCAAATGAAAATTTCAATAAAAAGCCAAACAATACTGAAAGGAGTCCAAAAAAGGCCAAACTAATTGTTTAAAGGCCAGAGAAAAAGCCAAACTTTGCTTGCGGTATTGCTGTTCGTTTGTCACAAAGAAACATCTAAATTATAATAATATCATTAAACTTTCTGCACCTATGCGAAAGCCATCTCCCATTCACTCCTGTACTTACAACCAGAATCATACGGGCCAGGCCCGTAACCAGGGGGGCGAAGCCCGACCAACAAAATTTCCCCCCTCCCCTAGAAAAATGTGTTGGACATAATTTAACACTATTGGACGCAGTTTGAAACATTTGGGTCTCTCTCAGAAAACTCTTCGCTCCCCTGGTGTCCCAAGCTGGTTACGGGCCTGATACGAGTCTTCCACTTCCTCGACGTCATTGTCGCATTTCTATCGCGGAGACGCAGACCTGTCTGCAAGCGTTAGTCCTGCTTAATGCTTACAACACACCAGGTGTGGATCCAGGGGGGCAATCGGCCCCCTAATGCCTACGACAGTAACTTTATTCACCATGATTTTGTATGAATCGGAATACAGCATTCGCGATATAAGACCATTTTACCGTCAATTTTTTGTCAAAGCAGTGTTGCCAAATATACTTCATCCCACTTACAGTAGTGAACTCGTAATGAAGCTTGAATACTGAAATCTCCACCCTTAGCTTTACTGGCTGGATCCGCTCCTGCAACACACTACACCGTGCACACACTTCTAGTGATTACACAAAAAATTTATTTCAAATCTAGCTTCTCTCAAATATATTATCAAACTTATTACGCGGGCCTCGGTCTAATCTACGGTCACTGGCATCCCATACGCGGATTCCTGAATGTATATTTCTAGAGACATTTGTATATAGATGATCTCATAAGGTTGCCACGCTGTAGCTTGACTAAAAATCCTAGCCTATACCACATTAAGTACAATAGTTATCTTATTACATCTCGCATGTCGCAATAGTCATTAGGGAGATATTTCAAAACAACCATATAGCATAAGGGATAAGTCTAACCAGAAGGAAAACCTATTGTGGTTTTGTCACAAGTTTTGGTTTTGGCAAAGTGTCTAAGGCTAAGCACGCATCCAAGAAAAGGGGTCGAAAGAGGTCATATTATCTGGCAGCACAAAAGTGGTGGCGGTTGGGCACTTCCACTCGTTTCTTAGAAGCAAATCACCATGGAAAAATTATTGTGAATTTGGCAGCCCAACATATAATTCGCATAATTATAACTCTTTCCATTAATTAAGCACTTTTGAATATTTGAGAAAATAAGGGAGTATTTTGTCAGAGATGCAGTTCATGAGAACGAACATACAATCGTTGAGATAAGATAGATTTTGATTCTAAAGATGCTGCTTTTTGAATGCACACGCGGAAGTTTTGGCTTCAAGAGAACAAGAACACGAACAGCATATTAATTACGTCATAATTGTTAGTATGATGCATCCTTCCGAATGTCACCACGCTGCGCGTGGAACGCGTGCGTGGGTTGATGAACAGTAATGTCATCAAGCAGACCATAAACTGTGGTAATTTTCGGTGATTAACGTTTTTCTTATAAATCTTATTAGAACCACACTATGCGCTATTTTATCTTCTAGTGTTGAAACTTTCGGCACCGCCCCGAGTATTCATTACCATTAACCTGTATTTCGGTAAAGTGTTTTACGGGTTACACTGCTTCCCAATTCAGCATTGATACCAGCGCACGCACACGTCATCATACAAACAAACAAGATCTTGCATACACACACAATATCATCGGCAATGATACATTTAAGGTTCAATGCAAACACCCTATAGTCCCTATTTGGAGTTCCAAGTACAAAACGTTTGCCGAAAATATTGCCATTATACCCAGATTGTGAAGAAACGCAAACACGGTCAATTCAGACAGCAATGCACTGTACAGTTGGTGGATTTACTCAGCAAGGTCTGAAGGTGCACACACTTTATGAGTTGCTGGAGGTCTTAATCAAAGCATTAAAAAGAAAAATTTGCTAGTTTTTATTCTCAGAATTTATATCTTCATAAACAGAGATGCGACTTGTACATCTTAGAGTACAATGAAACAAAATTTAAGCATGTTGATGAAAGTTCTTTTTAGACAGATTTCTTGATGTCTGTGATTATATAAGGCTACGCCCTTTGCTTGCTGCATGCATTTAGTGAGTGGTCCACGAAAAAATAAATGACCACCCAGATATCATGTGGGGAATAACCAGGCGACCATCGTGTTTCCACTTTAAAGGATCAAATATTTTGTGGTTTCTAGCATGTCGTGAATAAAGCGACTTCATTCCTGCCCAACCAACAACTCGGTCTCGATCATGCTCGTGGCAACAAATGACTGAGCGTGCCTGGATTAAAGTCGTGTAAATTTCAAGTGGTCTTGAGGTCAGTAGGATTGCATAGATCCGTATACCTACGAAAACAAGCCGAGACCAGCAACAAGAGGCTGTTCGCACACCACTGCAAGCGAATCATGCAAAATTCTAACAAATTAGTACCAATACATCCAGTTGAAAGACCATTCAAGACCTGCGCAGAACGACAAGCGGCGGCAAGAGACAATCACCGATATCTGCTGGCACAATAGGTCTACGTCAAAGAAACACTAAGCACACGAAACATGTATCCACGTAAGAACTGAGCATCAACCAAACATCTGGCATAACAATCTACGTATTGAATAGGTACAAAGGGGTGGAAAAATCGTCGACATTAATCTCGGGTTGCTGCTCTTGAATTACGAGTGTCTCTTTAATTAATAATTCACGGTGGTTAAAAGCAGAAGCCAAGATTTCGGGATTTTTAAAGTGCATGAAATGATCTGGATGTGAAATAAATGTTTAACCACATGGGTAATTTGGTGATTAGATTTCAAAGGATTGTGCTCGTCAGGTGAAATTTCAAATTTCTTTGAGTTTGTCCCATATAGGAATGATCACACAAACGTTTGAGTTTATATACCACATTGTATCGTTCCAGATGTGCTAGTGCTTGTACGTAAAATGATCTCCGATCGTGTGTGTCCTACAAAGGAGAGCTAGCTGAGCAAGTGCTTTCAGATATTTTCAAAAAATGTTTTGCAATGTTTTTCTACCTGTAGTGATGTTTAACCAAGGTAGGGCTTGTGCAGAAGAATTCTTCGAGTAGCAGTCGTTTTTTTCTTGGTTGTTTTTGGAAGGAGTATTTTTATAACGTTGGTTGAGAAATGTTTTGATTTGCTTGTCTGCAAACCAGACCGGATATCTATTGCTAAGAAAACATGACTTAATATTTTGAAATTCTTTGTGGATCAGTTGATAGGAGATGCAAATTTCATGGAAAAGATATATCCAACTTTGAATGACACTTTTTGTGCTGTATTGGAGTCAAGCTTTCCCATTTATTATAAAGTCCTGTATGAGTGCTTTTCCTGTAGATAGTTGCTCAGTTCCAGAATCAGTTTCTGTCAGTAGAACATGCAAATATGCCAGTTGTCCGCTTTCTCTACCTCTTTTGAAAAACTTACGCTTGAAGGGATTTTGTTTAAATTATATAAGAATTGATTATATAAGAATCGAACATATCGCAGAAAACGGCCGGTCGGTCAGTCAGGCAACAACTCGCTAGTTACACTACTCGCAAAAGGAGCCCATGCAAGACTCCGCGAGGTCGTAAATACACGCATAGAAAGGCGAACAGAAAAACGCATCCAGCACAAGAAGTGACTGTTAAGTCACGTGATACGTACAAACGCAGTGTGAACATGTGAACGGTTTGTGCCCAGCAGGATGGCGCAGTGAGCAGTCTATTATAATGCGTTGATTCCACAGCATACGTACTTGTCCATATAGTTAGGCCACTGGCCGCAACATGACAAAACATTCTGGTGGTGTTTAAGGAAAACTAGATGGGTAAAAGAGGGTGCTGAAAGTAAAGCGATTGCAGGAACAAGTGAATCGTCAGCGTTTCATGTTTTGAAATGTGCGCAGCAATAATGAAAAGGCAGTCCAAAGTAGTTTCGTAATTGCACAGAAAATAACTCAAACGACGAAGCCATATTCCGATAGAAAATTTGTGAAGCAATGCCTGACTGACGTCACACAAGAAATGTGCCGTAAAATGGTGACGGAGTTCGAGAAAACAAGCCTATCGCTGTGGACAATGACATCAGGCCTATCGACTGTCTTGCTGCTGATATCTTTGACGGATCAAAACGATACGACACAGTTAGCTATATTTGTGAAAGAAGTTGATAAAGAGTTGAAAGACTGGGAGGAACTTTTGTCTGTGCAATCTACGAACAATACTACAAGTGCTGATACCTTTGATCATAATTAAGCTATTTATGATTTGTCATTTTAATGTGGCTTCTTATCTACAGGTTTTAAAATCAAAATATTTTGAAACGTATCAACAATCATCATCCAACGTTTCGACGAGGTCCAAATTACATCTTCAACCAATGACAACTCGCCTTTCTTATCTCCTAAACCCTTTCTTATTGGCCACTGCTTTAACCAATGAGATCTCTTCTTTTCTGTATATAAACCAGTTCGG
>Ga0210059_1016132_pt1 | contig 10808 bp, 7 predicted proteins | sample Ectturendosymbi2_FD_188042 | JGI IMG/M metagenome (GOLD analysis project Ga0210059, IMG submission 188042) | Ecteinascidia turbinata endosymbiont from Florida, USA - Sample 2 (SPAdes) (version 2) | ecosystem: Host-associated > Tunicates > Ascidians > Unclassified | place: Key West, Florida... | reverse complement strand
TAAATACCTAGGCACCACAATTGATTCCAATTTAACATGGAAAGAACAGATTGCTTCAGTTGAAAAGAAAGTAGCTCAAGGATGCCACGCCCTCTTCAAACTTCAGCCAATTTCTGATATCAAAATATTACGGAAAGTCTACTTCTCTTTAATTTATCCTCATCTCTAATATGCAATTCTGACCTGGGGTAGAGTCCATGCAAGGTATTTAACTCATCTGAAGGTACTTCATAACCGTTCGATAAGCTGTATTTGTAAAATATCTAGAGCTGCTCACGTCCCAATGCTAGATCTATATCACCCATGCAAAATATTTCAGATATAATCAAATATATGAATACGAATTAGGAAAATTTATGTACAAAATAGTTCACAACTGCTTTCCAAGTTTCATCTCCAATTGTTATTTTCATATTAATGAAAAACATAATTATCCCACTAGAATAGCTACTAATAACAATCTCACTACAATTTCATCAAAAAAATCTTTAACACGAAGATCTATACAATACACAGGACCAAGGCTCTGGAACAATATTCCCAAAGACTTAATAAACAAATCATTCCTAGCCTTTTGTCCAGCATACAAAAAATATTTACTGGATCAAGTTGTGTTGTAATGTATCTGTCTATAAGGAAATCATTGCTTAAATTTTTACTTGTATGCTCCAGTTCTGCTTAATGTTAACGATTCTTTTGATTTTGCTAGTCGATGCAGCTAATTTTTCATTGAACTAAAACTTAACAAAAACGTGCTTTATTTGTCGCAGTCTCCTGTTTTACAAATTTATCGGTGACCCCCCCTTGGTCTGCTTAATGTGCTAAATTACATTACATTGCTGCCTGTTGTCGTTGTTTTTTGTGCGTTGTGTGTCTTTTATGTTGCGTTTTGTTTACGTTTGTTTACTCTTGTTTATGTAACTTGTTTGTGTTGCGTTATTAGGGGCTTGATTCGATGACCTTGCGGTCCCTCGCCCCATAACAATAAACTTCAAATAAACTTCAAACTTTCCTAACCATTTACGTGTTGGCGGACTCGCATTGTGTAACGTTTTGATGGAGAATAATGATCAATTTTCACGGCAGTTATAAACACTTTCAGTGTTAAAACGTTCCACAGAGCATTACGTCAACATTCACAAACGGGACTAAGTGACATGATGAGCAAGCAGAGAATGCGTAAAGCGTGGAACTGAAGGCGGTAAAAAAGCATTAGAGGATAAGGGCTAAATCAGGCAAAAGCGAACTGTGACCCGAGAGACACTTAAGGCCCCTTTGAATAGAATTCATTTTTCACATTCCCTATCCCTTCATTTTTCACATTCCCTATCCCTACCTGCGACTTTTGTCAAAGGTGCAACGTATCACTCAGCTCTTTATTTATTTTTTCATTTCCGTGTTTGGCTCAGGCGCAAGATCCATATCACATGCATTTCTTACCACTTTGGGTACCGGATACATCACCTGATGTTCTTTGTCGATGAATCCAAACAACAGAGTACATCAATTGATGATTTGGTCACAACTGCATCAGGATAGGCAAGATCAATTGTGGTTGCCACTGTCCTGACATACATCGCGGAGATCCGTTGACTTTCCCACTACAGTGTTGAGTTTTTTTTATTCAAACTTCAAGCAAACTATAATTTCTATATGCATTATGCGCAATGAAGTGTTTTAGCAAAATACCAATCCTATTTTTTAAATCTTTATCCGAACGTTACAATCATAAGAGATTTGCAGCACACAGAGCCGTGACTTGCATTTTCCTGATGTCGGTGAAGTTGCAATACTCATACAATGCAAGAATGCATTGATGATTAGAAAAGCGTCTTTTCATGACATTGGCTTTGCTGCATTTTCACTGTGTTGTTGTTGTTGTTTATCGACTACGGTATATTATCACGGCCACATACAAATAAAAAGTTACAGCACGTTGGTTGCTTTTACAGAAAAATCCAGAAAGCAGCATGAAATCGCATTAGGCATATTATTTTCTGGTTTACATAAAGGAACCATTTGCAAACGACAATATTAAACCAACTTTCTTGCATTGCAACGTGCCTGCAAAACTCAAACATTTTTGCAACAATCAAAAGTTGTAGGTTTGCTGTAAGCTTTCGAGGAATCAGCTGACTGAGTTCTGCTTTCATGTTTTTGCGATGATACAAACTTTCACATATCTGTAGTCCAGCAACTATAGTCTCCAAAAAGGTGACAAGCAAGTGAATTCATCGGCAATTTCTTTTATACCTGCGTTTACTCGATTGTTAGCCATCCTTGATTGTAAGCCGCACTTGAACATAGGTTACCTTTGAGATACTTTCGCGTACCAGCACATTTCGTGTTTTTGACAACCCTGGCAATGATACTTACATCCCTCCTGTGATGGATGTGCATGTGATGCTGAAGAGAATAGAATGCAAAAAGAGACTTTGTCGAAAAAACGTAGCCAAGGGAAGAGTGAGCGTCATCTTTACCTTTCGATAAGGTAAAGAAACAAAAAATGTAAGCCGCCATTGATTGCAAGCCGCCCTTGGTTATATGCCGCACGAAATGGTGAAAAAAGTCGTGGCTTACAATCGAATAAATACGGTATGGGAAATCGATTTCACGCAACACCACGAATCCTCAGAGCTGCAACCAAAGCTTACTGGTGAAATGTTGAAATGCAAAAGCAAGAGCAGATAATACAAACAAACTCACGACTAAGATGAATATAAATCAAAGCACAACCTGCGAAAAGTAAAAAACTCGAAAATACGTCTTTTCCAAAGAATTGCTTTCTCTGGAATTCTAAAACTATCTGACGCTAAATGTCGATCAACGGCAAAAGCCAAGCACGCTTCCGTTGCGGACGACTCAAACAGAGCGTTGGTGGAATGCGAATGATTGCGTTCGGAAAGCGGGTAGCCAAACTCTGATGATGTTTTCAAAATTAAATACTGAAAAAAACTTAGAGCTTAACATCCATAATTCACTAACTTTTTTTCGTTTCACATGCAAAAACTTTCCTGATATTTGGTAAAAACTTATTATCCACTCATATAATACTCCAAAGCAGGTCATAAGTAAATACTCTGCTTTCAAAAGGACCCCAACAGCAACCACAATGTGAAGTTACTCTGCTTTCAAAGGGCCCTCAACAGCAATTGCAATGCCTAAGTACTCTGCTTTCAAAGGGACCCACAACAGCAACTACAGTGTGTAAGTACTTTGCTTTTAACTATAATTTGTAAATGGCTTGCTTTGAAAGGGGCTCCCAAGAGCAACTGCAAAACTAGAGAAGTGGGGGAAATGCCAGCTTGCTATCGCTTAACTTTTATGCGTTGCTACTTGCTAGCTTTGTATTCCCAGCTTTCAGTGTTTTCAAAGTTGTGTATCATGAATACCTATTTGCAATTTGTTATGTCAGTCACGTCGTAGTCTCAGGAACGTATCCTTGGGTGGCCCGTATATTCCCTTCCTAGGCTTGATTACAAGGTCTTATCACGGTTGGCTGTGTATGATGACGTCGTCACAGGGCCCCCTTTCCAAACGTGCTTCGGACCCTCCCAACCTTAAGTCCACCATTGTTTGTGAGGTTATAAACGTATTTGCGGCTTAAAGCGTCAACATTCGTTGCTTGGAGACAGTGTTTAACGTGAAGTTAGCCTGTGTGCCTGGTTGTATACGTCCAGAAGCCAGACTTCCACTTGATCAACGTATTTTGTGTAGTGATCGTTGCGAAAAATGTGTTGTGGTTATAGTTCAGGTAGCCTACTCGTGTTTTGTACTGCATAGAAGCAAGATACCTTTGGTGCTTACCCTCAAAGTTATACATTTGCGCAGCCTGCTGTTCAGACAGCAAGATGGAGTTAATAGTGTTGTTAGAACTTATTACTTATAAATCACTGCTAAGCTTGTCCCAAATAGTGTCGCCAAGTGGTATATACGTACCAAATTTTAAATTTTGGTATATTTTCAAAGTGCTTGGTATAAAAATTTTTTTTGGCACTGTATATAAGAAATTTTTTATATATTTGGTATGTTTTTTTGGAGTGTTTTGTTGAGACTTTGCACCATATTATTTGTTATATTGCAAAGCATGAACAGAGAAACCATAGTGGTGTTAAACTGTTAAAACTATATATGAAAATTTCAATGACTTTGCTTAACATGGAAGTAAGCGTGCATTTTGAGTAAGCGGAAAGCAAGATTGGAAGAGATCTGAGAAGTGTAACAGAACTTAGCTCTAGGTACGTGCTTTTATTCAGCCAATTCATCCATCCAATGTTTGAAAAGCTGCGTACGAAAGGTGGCAGACGATTTATAGAAGAGTGACTCATAGAGTTTTCATGGCTTGCAAAGCAAGATTCTGTTGGTGCTTGTAAGCCTATCCCTTCTGCAAACTGTGCAAAAAGAAAATTGCCAACCGCAAAGCAGCTATTACACAGCATAAGAATGCGTTGGACCGCAAAAGAAATGAAAATGCAGTTGCAGGTGTTGGAAGGTTGAATTTTCCAGGGGCTAATAAATCTGTCACTGCTGAAGTTAGGAAAGAAGAAATTGAGCTTGCAGCTTCTCTATGATGACACTTCTCAACAGCAACTGTATGATCATTAAGTGAAGACGTACAAAAACTATGGAAAATCATCATAAAATTTTACGTTTTTTGGTACAAATAAATTTGTTATCTATTTGGCATATTTTATACTAGATTTGGTATATGCGTTTAAGAAGAGTTGGCAACCCTGGTGCCCCAACAGAGAAGTGCAGTTAGTGGATTACGAATATTAACCATGTTGCGTCCACGTAGTAGTCCAGGAGTGGTCAAATTTTTTGACCCGAGAGCCGAATTCGTGAAAAGTGAAAAGAGGAAAAGCCTTACCAGCATGTTATATTTTCCTTCACGACATCATTGACCAAGAGCGTCTGCGGAATTCTGTATTGCAGCCAACGCTATGGAGTCGGAAGTTCCAAAATTCGACTCCGACTCCGGATCGACTCCGACATTCAGCTGTGAATACTTACTTGAGCCTACTTAAAGTGTAATTCTTTTCAGATGTGTTCATAAACCCTACTGGCACTTTCCAAGAATATGGAAATTTGTTTTGAAACGATGAACATGCACGTTCATCTCTCACGTTTACAAAATATGATCAAGCAGATGTTAGTCTTAACTATTTTTACAGAAAAAAATTAATCTGCTGCCGAGTTATGGCTGGCCAAAGTTTGCCTTGAAAGGCAAGTTGTGCCTTTCCTGAAAAGTATTAAATTAGGCCAAAAACTGGGTTTTTCACCCATAGCGTTGGCTACAGACATGCTAGCAAGTCAATCAAGAGCTCTATAGACGCGGATTTTCACCTAGTTTTCAACAAAACTTTGATTCAAAAGAATGGGTCAATGGGCTGGGGCCCAGGACCGACCAAAGGTGGCCAAAATTTCTGAAATATGCCTTCACTGTGACGTCACCACCCCCACCAAAAACGAAAAACGTTTTTCTTCGATTTCAATTAGAAGACTTGCTGAATCGGTGGATGGTTTGGATAGCTCTCTAGCTCAATCGCCTGGCGAGTTATAGAATTACAAAGCTCTGCAAAACGCGGGACAGAATGGGTTAATAGGACTCGGTTTGGAAAATTGCGAAGTGTTATGGTTACGCACGTTTGTGGCACAAACAGCCACAATCGGCGAGCAAAAACTCAGCCCGGAGTTGGAATTGTTAAAATTTTCTCCGACTTCTCAGGTTGAAAATTCTTCCAACTCCTGAGTCCCACGCCACAGCCCTGATTGCAGCTCAGTCACATCGTGAATCCACTTGTAAACCTTGTTAACGTTATACGAGCGGACTTCGGCATCGCCAGTTCATTACATTCTTGGAGAAAACGATGCATATAACCAGGACTTTACTCTCCACTCTCGTGTCCACTGGTTGAGCTTGGGCAAAGTGTTTCCACGTGCGTGGGCGCTCAAAGAGAAATCGGTGCGTTGTTGGAGTGCCACCACAAATTGTTTCTCAATAAAAAAAACATATTTTGCAAGATATTAAAGAAAAATAAATTCAAAACACAAAATATTTTCTCTTTGTTCATAAAACCAAATACTTTTGTTGAAAAAAAAACCCTTGTCAAAAAAATTTAATGAAAAAATTTTTGTCATCCTGAACCGTTGCTTATTGGTGTCACCATGCCAGTGTTTTTCTTCGCAACTAGTGTACATCGTGTATTTCCAGCTAAAGGTAATGTTGAACAGTTTAACGTCACAATACCTTTTTAGATATATTGAAATAGCCCTGAAAGTGTAGCTGCGTGCACGATAAAACTATTGGAGTCTCAAAGAAATCGCAAACATATAGAAGAATTACTTGCACAATGCCAATGTTTTTTTGCAAATTCAATTTAAAATAAATCTCCAGTTACAGATATTACAACACAGATCGATGCAGTATTTTTTCAAGTATCTTTCAAGTGTGCTGGACTTGCAGCTGCATACATGTTGTTGATACCTGAGTCTAATAAGCAGTTCGCAAACGTAGAAAAACACCGACGAGCGACGCACGCAGTCTCGTCGTCATGGGGCTTTGGTGGGCTTAGCCCAGCCCAAACGAAGCTCCACCCCACAATTTCAAATATGAAACACTATAAATGAGTAGAGATTTATCAAATTTTAGGATGTCAAGACCCCCTGCACAAATGTAAAGCCCTCCTATTGAAAACTTTCTGGAGATGGTTCTGCATGTTCGGCTGAGTTTAAGAAAGCAAATTTTTTCATCTATTGCAGAAAAGCGATTCGCAGCTTCTACGTGTAAGCTGTTGAATATTGTCAGTGCTACTATTTGCCAGACTTTAGCAGACAAAGAGAGTGGTTTGCTGCTGCCACGCTGTAGCGATGAGGCAGCACGTTCTGCTTCTCGTTAGGTTATGAAAAGTACTATCAGTTCATGGAGAGTTCAGTTCTGGGGGGTCCACATGCCCTAACAAAGTTATTGAGTCAGTTTTGGGGGCCCTTTTTACCAAGCCCCAGGTCGGCGAATGGGGGCCCTTCATCTGGCTCTGATCCCAAACCAAATATTGATTCTCGCTTAAAGTCAAAATCATGGTCAAAATGTCTGGCCCCTCAACAATTTTGGACTAGCTAGGCTACTGCTACAACTAAAAATTTTGGGCTAGCTAGGCTACTGCTGCAACTCTGCCCATAGTGCTACGCAACCTTGTCGCAGCACTCCACTTGCCGGCAAAAGTACCGGAATTTGTGTTTTGCAGCAAGAAAATTTGTTTGCATTGACGGGTGATTCTGGAAACACACTTACAATAATTTTTGCGGACACTTCATTTGCTACACGATTGAAAACATCGCCCCAAGACTTGGGTCGCAACATCAGTGGTGCCTGTTCTTTGCCTTTGCTCTTACCATCGTAAGGGCAAAAAACGTCACATGCCAGATACACGTTGCTTTCTTGCTGGATGACTATTGAAACTTTGTCATTCGTATAATGCGTTTGTTTTAATGTAAATTGCACCCAAGTACTGAGACAAAAGCTGTAAATGGATTGTTTGTGTCAAAACCTTTCACCTACGCAAAACCGCTCCTGATTGATGGAAAAGCATTGTTCAGTAGGAAGAACAAACAAAACTGCTTTTCTGCGCTCAGAACATCTATTAGGCAGGTAGGCTGTTTTTCTGCTGTACGATAAATGCATTCGTTTCATTTATTTCGAAGTTGAAGTCTGTAACGGCTCTAGTTCACCGGATCTTAACCTAAAGTCCGTGAACCCCTTTTTAGGGGTTCTGTGTTTTAGGTGGGTACGCGACATTTCGGTCTGGCTGACTCGGTCTGGCCGTTTCGGTCTGGGCCGTTTCGGTGTGAGGACATTTCGGTCACGACATTTCTGTATTTAAACAACTGATTGCCTTTGTTAATTGAAATAATTATTTGTTAATTTGAGCCTTAGTTAATTGAAATGATTATATAGACAGGCGAAATGTCACGCTAGCTGGTGTTATACTAACTCCTTTTTGAGGAGTCATGATTGCGATCAAATCTGAATTGTAATTATGAGTTTGAAGTATTTGTATTTAGTTGCAAAATATCGATAATGATTTAATTTGCTTGCTGATGATAATGAAAATCATTTGTTGAGGCTGATTAACTGCTGGATCTTGGATCATGTTTGTAATTTTTTTAAATAAAACCTTTCGTTGATTTAGGTAAGTTTTCATTAAAAAGTGAACATGTAAGATTTCATAGTCTGACCGAAATGTCTCGATACCGAAACTACCAAGACTGAAAAGGCCTCACACCGAAACGGCTCAGACCGAAACCGCTCAGACCGAAACGGCCACACCGAAAAGTCCTGTTCCGGTTGCAGGTGGTTCGTAAATCAAAATTCAATCAAGAAAAACCGCTAATTTTTATCCGCCTATTTGAGTCATTGTTCAGCTTAACTGAACCACAACTGTGCTCTGACATGTTCATGTTGCAAGTCGACTAACCTTTTTTATTTGATTTTGGTAACGGCAATTGGCGGCAGGCCGAAACCTGAAATTTGCTTCTTGCCGTAGCGGTTTTAAGGTGCTCACTCTAAGATGCGACCAAATCTAATTTCTCAATAGTCGAGAAAACGTTGACAAAGCGAAAGGGTCCACAGTGGTTTTGGGTGCAGTGAAAGGGGTTCGCAGCGACAAAGCGTTTGAGAACCATTGACACGTCGTAGCTCAAACGATGCGTAGGCCTAAGAAACAAGTTCCAAATTCTCGACACGCTTTTGCTTTTTGCTTCGATAAAAGCCCACCGCTGCATTTTAGCGCTTTAGCGCCATCTGTTGGCCAAAAGGTGTTTGGCGCAAAGGGAATCAAGACAAGCTAAAAACGAGTTGTTGAAAACAAGATGCGAAGCGCCGTTCTGCAATGCACTCACATAGCCAGCATCTTATGCGAGAAGTCTGCGCACAAATTTGTTCAAGTACAAATATTACTAACGGTTCCTTTCAATCTTTACCAGGGGTGGCCAACCAATCAGAGACCAAGAGCCGCATTTTATACTGTGTTACCTAGAAGAGCCACATCACACACATTGGTACACATGAACATCCCTCCATCTTTTTCTCACTCACACGCATAAAGTAAATTTGCTCAGCTAGAATATTTTAAATATCACACACCAACATTACAATGTCAGAACAGTACAAGGCATTTATTGTTATGCATGTTATTTAGTGGGACTTCTGGTATATAATTACGTAAGAGCCGCATAACTTAAAAAGACACTTGAACAAGTAAACCGCTCTTAAATCATAAATGATGTGGGCATCCATGTGACTTCCACTAGGTATACTGATATTGCAATACTGAATTCCGTTAGTACGAAAAACCTGGTCCTGAATAGGAACTGGTGGACATTATGGGTTATATCTTTTTTTACCAAAAACGTACATACGTATTTTTTACCAAGAAGGAATACATCACTGTGCTGCTCACAAGTACAGTACAGCGACAGTAATTAAAAAATGCTTCCAGAGTCAGCAACAAATTTGATCATTGCTATATTTAGACAGTATAGTTTTAGTATGTATCGAAGTCGATTATCAAAAGCAGCAAACCTACTGCTTCAGATTGCATTGTCTAGATTTTGTCATAGAGAATTTGTTTGTGATACCGGTAGTTTCTATTTCACATTGAAGTTCATTCTCTATACTTTTTAGAATCAGGATTTTCAGTTTGTTTTGTCTAATGGTGCTCCATTGTTCATTCTACCATCTTACGTTTAGAAAATGACCGTTCTCCAATGCAGTTGGTCACAATGAGAGTTAAATAAATGCGTAAATCATTTCCCATATATGCAAACGAAGACTGCAAGTATACTACCCAGTGGCTAAGGAGTAGATGCCTAATCCAGGGCTGACAATGAGTTTTTGAAAAACCCCATATACACTCACCAAAAAAAGTCAAGATTTTTAGGTTAATCTTTCTACTATCTTCCACATCCAGGCATCTGCAAGTCACAAAACGTACCAATGAATATATATATATATTTATATATTGTAACTTTCTTCACAAACCTTTGTGTCTGTTGGCAGTGGCGTAGCAACGCAATATACCGCCCTTGGATTTTTGCACGAAATGCCGCCCCCCCCTTAACACCGTCGTAAAAGCTTTAAAATTCCACACAACAGAAGAATTAAAGCAGTGTTTGTTTAATTTTATTGAAAATTCAAAATTCAATACGTCTAGCTTTCATTTAGGCAAATTCAGAAATTATATCGTCAAAAGATAATGTCTCGACTAAATCACTTTCAGTGGACAGTACTGCTAGCGCAGACAGCCTGCTTTCTCCCATAGTCGATCGCAAGTAAGATTTTATCAACTTAAGTTTTGAAAAACTTCTTTCGCAGCTTGCGATAGAAACGGCAACAGTGAGGCAAAGCTTAAGACTCATAAATAAATAAGGTGTTGATTCGCATAAACGATGTTTGCTTAACCACTGCAGCACGTCCAGCGCTGTAGCGTCATTTTTAAATGAAAACCACTGGATTGTACTAGTCGATTAAACCTAGAGATTTCTAGTCTTAACTCGGTAAAATTTACGTCATCAGCATACATTTTCTCAAATTTGTCCATATCTATTTCGATACTGTCACTTCGCAACAAGGAGTGGGGATTTAAAAAGCCGAATACTTCATTTAGCAAACACATATCGCTGAAACGCTTTTCCGCTTCACTCCGAAACCGGTCCATAGCTTCTAACATGCATCTCTTGATTTCTTCAACAGCCGAGAGACCTACGTCTTCTGCATATTCGCCAGGCATCCTTTTCTTCCTTCTGATCCG
>Ga0210059_1016131_pt1 | contig 10809 bp, 5 predicted proteins | sample Ectturendosymbi2_FD_188042 | JGI IMG/M metagenome (GOLD analysis project Ga0210059, IMG submission 188042) | Ecteinascidia turbinata endosymbiont from Florida, USA - Sample 2 (SPAdes) (version 2) | ecosystem: Host-associated > Tunicates > Ascidians > Unclassified | place: Key West, Florida... | reverse complement strand
AATGGAAACGTTTTCGAAACTGAATCTGTACACTCTGGTATGATTTTGTTGCAAAATAGGTCTCCAGGGAGAATATCTTCTGCTGATTTGTCCAAGACATTTTTGGGGCAACTATAGCTGCAAACGATCATCCATAGATTCAGCTATCACGTCCTGCAACAGAAAAGACATTCGTTAAAAAATGGGTTTTTTATCGAACAAAATATGGGTACGCATCTTTTTGGGTCACCCTGTATATTCTTGGCATCTTGTCCATTGGGTACTACTAAATCTAGAATGAATATAAGGGAGTTGTTGATGGTAAAATAATTTGTTTTTATATCACATTTTGTATACTTTAGTCTTTGGCATTGTAAAATGAAAATAGGTCTAGTTTTAGTCATATTCTCAAAATGTTGGCATTACTTAATCATTAGCTTAGTTACCAACATATTGCAGCATGAATAACTTTGCAACGATTAGTTTTGCCATGATCACTTGTTTTGTTTACATGGAAATTTTAAAGTTACTTTTTGTGGTGAAGTAAACCAGTAGAAAATAACGTTTGTCTTAATATGGCTGCCAGTTTTGCTACTGTTGTAAAGCTTTTGGAAACATACCGTGGACGAGATAAAATCATTCGAACCACTGCATATTTGTCGTGTTTGCTTGCTGGATATGCTAGGAATAACAGTCAACTCTCTGAACGTTTGTTGGTTATTTACAATGAGTTAAACATGTGTAGAGCTGTTCAAAGGTTGTTTGATGATTTATCTATGCTTGCATTATCATTACGCTATGGAATTGGGAAATCTGAGAAAGATGGATTGCAACGATTGCTTAGCATCCTTAGCAACTTGGTTAATCAAGCATTTTTCCCAATTGAACATGTTGCATGGGCTGCCCAAAAAAAGATCATATCAATACCCCCTGGTCCATGGTGGTTTGGAAGTCTTCTTGCTTGGATAATATCATTGTGCATTAATATTTTGAAGTCTAGTCTGAAAGTAATTAACTTACAAAGTATTTTAATGCAAGAACATAAGAAACAGGGTAGCAATGCTAAAACAAAAGAGTTGCAGAATTTGAAGAAGATGGAATACTTGTCCATAGTTGCAAGCTCTGCTGATCTTGGATTGGCTATTCACTGGATGCCTGGCTCAGTATTGTGGTCAGGCAAGCTGAGCAATACTGCTGTAGGCACACTTGGAGTCACTTCCTCTCTTTGTGGAATAATAAAAATACTTAATAATTAAAGTATTTATTGTTGTTTTTCCATCTAATTTTATTAATTTTTAATGCATCTTACAGCTATGCAGTCTTCCATTGTATACATGTGTGATTTTCATCTTGTGGTGATGTGTGTGCAAGTAATTTATTCTGTTAGATCAAACATCATGCGTTGTTGTGTTTTAGATTTTAAATTGTCATCATTTCTTTGGTAGTTTGTTAAGTACTTACAATTCTTACAAACAACTATTTATTTATAAAGTTTAAAAGTTGAACACTAGCCTTATTTTATAAGCTGTTGGAAGATAGTAGTCAAAAACTTTTCAACATGTATGTGATAACCTTTTGTCTATTCTAAAACCCTACAAATTCTTTGTGTCAACAGATCTGAGGCTCATTTTCCCTACAAAAATTGCTTGGAAATGGAAGATGGTCAGTGCAAACACTTAAAAAAAACAAGCAAACTTAACAGTGAACAAACAGTACCTGTAGCCACTACCTGTAGCATGGAACAAACAGTACCTGTAGCCACTGCCTTTAGTTAATTGAGCACTCAATAGGTAGTCAACAATCAGCCAAGCACATAATATTATAATTGGAAGTGGCTACGGAACCAGCCATGGATCTTCTTATTTCAAAACTTATTCCGCCATGCCGCCTCGCATGACGTGGTTCAAATAAAGTGGTCAGTTTGTCATTCAAGTGGCGTCGATCTAACAGTGTAACGGATAGGTTTCAAGTATGGCATGCCAATGGTTGAGGGTTCGCCTCTCAACTTGGTACCATGCATTTTCGTAATAGTGACTGCTTGTACTTTTCAATTTGTGGGACTAGTTTTTCTTTACTTTTTTCAAAACTTCACAAGGGGTTAGTGTTAGGTTAGGTTGGCATTAGGTTAAGGTTAGATTAGTTAGCTTAGCGTTAGGGCTAAAGTTACGGTTAGGTTTTAGGTTTACCTTTTGTGTTTACTATGTTTCTACAAAGCCTACTGCATTCTCCCCATGCGTACTCTCGTGTTTCAGGAGATGGTTGAATAAGGTTTCAAATTTAACACTTTGAGAACCGGCATATGATATATTCGTACTTCGATTTTGGCCTAAAAAACAGCAGTTTTCGGTTGCCTTACCAACTCCTTGCTCATCCGCCGATTGCGCCAAGGAGCTGTTCAAGGGCTCAAACGGATCGGCCAGTTTAGTAGATTGCACTCGAAAAAATATTTTTTGGTTGGGAGTGTGGATTTTTTGTGACTGACATCATAAGTGAAGTAGTTTTGGGATCATTTTGGCTCATGTTACCTGGCCTAGAACCTAACCGCTAGGCCAAAGTGTTTCGCTGAAGTTTTCATTGGAAGCTAGGCTCGAGTCCGAGTCTTTTGAGCCTTTGATCGACTTTCTAGCATTTCTGGTTCAGAAGTTATGATCTAAAATAAACAAATTAATTAATTATGTAATTAACTAATTAGTCAGATATTTTTACTAGTGTAGATCACAACTTTTGAACCCGCAACCCTAGCAGGTCATCCAAAGTATCAAAAGACTCTGATTATAGCCTAGTTTCCAGTGAAAACTTCAGCGAAATACTACCGCGTAACTGTTGGCGCCCAGGGCCAAGCAAAGTGGGCCAAGGTGGCCTAAAAGTCCTCTACTTATGACATCACTCACAAAAAACCCGCAACCCCCAAGCAAAAAATTTTTTTTCGAGTGCAGACTAGAAGGCTTGCCACGTCTTTTGAGACTTTTACCGGGTCTGTAGAGCATACCGCACCGGAGAAATTCCTGCGCAAAGCCACATGCGTTTAGGCGTTTTTCTTTTTCAAAAATCCCCGAAACCAGCCGGACGCCAAAGAGTTAAAGATCCACGGGTGGTTCTGCAGCTACTGCCATTATAATTACTTACAGCGAACAAAATACAACTACTAAGATACAGCTGGAACCTCCTTCAAGGGAAATGCTAAACTGGTTTGATGTAGATAATCATTAACATGCACACTTAAACTTCACCTGCAAAACAACAAAGCTGTAGTGAATTATGTACTGAACAATGTGTTTCTCTGACTTTCAATGCTCATATTTTATTAGAAAGCTCATTGTTTCGAACGGTACAATTTCAGCTATACACCAAAGAGCCAAAAACACTACTAATGGATAATAGAAAAAGTGCAAATTTATAACATGTTATGCATGAGAAGAAGGGAAACACAAGTTGCACAGAGCATGTAGATTGTAGTCATTGTTGTAACAACAGTGGCTAACATATACCCAGACCAGTGGACCTAGAAAATCAGCATTATATGTCAAATTCTGGAAAATTTCTATGACCAGGTTTGAAAGATGCATGGCACTGTTAATATTGGTCCATGCTATGTCAATTTGGTTCACCACATTGCTGTACGTCTTAATAAATATAATGGCCTTTTTTATCCTCAGTAGCCCCTAACCTGTTGTAAAAAGCCATCAAGTTTGTTTAATAGTATGATTGCATCACATATAGCACCTTACTTGATCTGGGAAGATGATAGTTGTCCAGTGTTACTGAACTCTTGAGTAAAATAAAAAAAAAAGGTTTTCAGATTCCTGATCTTGTTTGAAACTTGTTCATTGTTGACACTGGCTGTAGGTTCCAGTGTTTGCAAAAGATTTGTTATGTTTGTGCATCAACTCTTGCAACCCAACAAAGGCACAATTTCTGCTTCGGAAAACCAAATGTGTTTTTTACATTGGCAATTATATTCATAATTAATTTATATCACCCAGACTAGGCATGTGAAACTCATTTTTATTGAGGCTCACACCAGCATTATGGTTATTCTCAAACAGCTAGGTATAATTATTACGACAGTATATAAACTGCTGTATAGTCAACATTTGTGAACAACTAAGAATGTCTTTGACAGATGTAGCGTTTTATAAATTTTGTGGAAACTTGTAAAGGATCATTTGTTCACTGTCATCACAAAATTTTCAACAATTTACGAAGGTCAGCTGGATCTGTATTACCAAATTGTTGATATTTATTTTGAAACTTCTGCAGACCCTTAATCAATGAAATAGATGATTATCTTAATTGCAAGTGAAAATGTTGAACTACAATTAAATGCATTGTTCATGAAGCAGGATGAAAGCCTTGTTGATCACTTGATCAGTCAGAATTGTTTAGATTGGCAAATGCATTCTTTACAAGTTTTAAGCATGGAAAGTATGGCAAAGCAAAATGCATTGTAACAACTGCCATGATTTGCAACTAGCAGATAAGATGCAATTCAGGGATGAAAAATTATGGCTAAATGCCAGTCTTATCTGACTAAAAGGTGACTTGTGTTCATGGCCATGTCAAGAACAGGCAAAGCATGTCAAATGCATCACAAGTAAAAAAAATTGAACACTGGCAAATTGGCAATATAGGTATAAATTTAAGCATTCATTCCTAAAGTTTAGTTAACTTGTTTGAGATTAGTACATGTATGTTTGGTCCCAAATTTTATCAGTTTGATGTATCACAAAAATTAACCCATTTTTTAGTTTTTATTCTAAATGATGTTCCAGGTTTAAAGCCCCTGTAATTAAATGTGATTTATCTCTACACTTTGAGTTCAGTTATGTGCCCACTAACAGTATTTCTTATAAACCATAAGTAACATCTGGTTTGTAAGGGTTGCTGTCCTTAAGGCCTGTCTTACCAAAGCAGAAATAAAAGAAAATGTGATACTGGAATTCAAAAAGTTGTTCTTTACTTACATGCTTAGAACTTTAAGGTTTTGGCATACATAGTCATTAATGTGGTGATGACCTGCAGAAAGATCACTGATAGTATCTTTGTTGTATATAAGCAAAGGAAGGTTGGAAAGCAAATGTAAGTCAGCCATGTCAATTATAAATACCTGTAAGCTGCACAAATGAAAACTTTATCATGATGAGTGATCATTCATATCCAATTTAAACATCTATTGTACTCAATTCAACATGATTCAACAGCCCTAAAATTTGTTGCTTCTTAATGTGTTGGTAGGGCTCTTAATTATTTGTGTTTGCTAAAGTTCCATTGTTCTCTGTTAGGCACCATCACCAACTGTTGTCAATTTCTCTGACTTACATGACACCAAAGCTTACATGCTGCTTTTTTTATTTGCTGCAGTAGCGCATGCTTTGTGTATGTGACAATTCATCAATCTTCTTGCTTGTGCCACTATTTTTTCCAGTGAGCTTTTATTGCGTTCCCAAGAGAAGCCTTGGTCAATTCCATAACTTGTGGAAATTTTACAGATTGGTGCCAAATGAAATCTTGAAAAATGCTTGTGTTCAACGTAATCCTCATGTTTCTATTTATTTTCGTCCAAAAACATCCAAGTTGTACATTATGCCACTGTCGGTGTAGCATCGCATGTATGATACACCACGAAAGGATGTGTGCTAAAAATAGCACCTGTGGTGTGAAGCACCACTGAGTTCACACCACTGAGTGATGGTGCGAACAAGCTGTAATGGAGTGAGCACAACATGTCATCTTTATTGTTGCTTGCTGCCACAGTGTGAAGCTTTGCATGCTTGCTGTTTAGGCCCTTAGATCGCTATAATATCCAAGCAACAGGAAAACTGTGAGCAGTTGAGTAAATTTTAGTATTTTGGTTGGTGTTCTTAACAAATTGGAAAGCACAGTAATAGCTTGCAAATTGTGAAGCTGTGCATATATGCAAGTTCTGTGAATTGTAATATTAATGCCAAATTTCTGCGGTCTTGCTGCTGATTTCCTATTTCCGTGGTTTATCTACATGTAGAAAGTAACTTTAAAAAATTTACAAATTCATTTGCAAAACTTATCAATCACCTTTGGATGAGAGGTGTAGTTGTTGTCCAATGCAGCAGTTGCACAACCATATTTAAACCCTGTCATTTTAGAATACAAATAGTTAGAACTCTTGTTGCTGCCAGAGACCCCACTATGTGCACTAGTACATATGGACTGGGATCACTGCATTATAACAGACTGTCCATTCAGCCTTCCTGCTAGGCAAAAACTGTTCACACTGTGTTTGCAAGTATCTCATGACTCAACAGTTATGCTGTGTGCTGAATGCATTTTTCTGTTCGCATTACTGCATATGCATTTATGACATCGCAGAGTCTTAAACACTTTTAGTTGTATAGTAAGCAAATTTGTTTTCTGTCAATACTTTCGACTGTTTTCTGCAATGAGTTTGTCTCATCACCATGGTAACAGACAAGTTGCTTCGCATTGTCTATCAGTGGTTGATAAAGGTTGCTATTCTGCACTCTTAAATGTGATGCAAAGTCAAAGATAATAAATTGTATGGAGTCACCTCTCAAATCACCTGTCTGTTTTGTGTCTCAAGCAGCCTCAAGACTGAGTAACGCCTTCACCCTCTCACAGATCAGAGTGAATCAGCATCACCGATTGAGCTTATGTATTTGCAAAGGAAGACACACAGACACTCTGATTTATCAATTTAAGTAAAATTAATGAGTAAGGCCATCCTTTTGGTACCTCATGGTATTATTAAATAGAAGTATGTACTTTCCACTATGGGTGTAAGCAAGGAATCTATCAGCAAATTTTTAATAGGAAATCAATTTCACGTAAAATTACGCATCCTCAGTCCTTATTCAAATAAAATCCAGGTAAATATTCTATTTGAATAAGGACTGAGGATGCATAATTTTACGTGAAATCGATTTCCTATTAAAAATTTGCTGATAGATTCCTTGCTTACACCCATCGTGGAAGGTACATACTTGAATAGAGATATGTACAAGTTTGAATCATCGCAAAAAGACGAAAGCAGATGGCAGTCGACTGATTCCTCGAAAGCATACAGAAACACTGGTGCTTTTAAGTAAATAGAAGTAGTTAATGACTTAATCCTTAAAGAACAGTCCCTTTCATGCTGGAAAGTTGCCTAGTTCTTTCGGTTACTGAGGCGTAAGGTTATTCAAAACAGCTTCTCTGTTCTTTTCCTGTTGATTTTTTAGACATTGCTATGAATTTTGTGATTTTTTTTAAGTTCATGTCTTTCAATAATGCACTGTTGGCGGTGATGTTTGGTTTCATGCAATTGTATACATGTTGTTTTTAAACAGTTGTTGTGTTGCAGTAGCGTAATTCAAAATGACTGAAATAACTGGTGTGATTCCTAAGAAAAAACCTTGGCTTGGCCAAGCAGCACCACCAGGATATGTACCTGGTTTAGGTCGTGGGTAAGCTGTTATTTCCTTGGTTGTCTTACTGTTATGATTGTTACATTAATGTAAGTTTGGTGTGTTGCTTGTTTAGCTTTCAAAATTGTTACCATGTCATATGTACTATCAATACAAAATCATATCATTCAGTAGCAAAATTGTTATTGTGCTACTACTTAATCTTTGGCAAATGCAGAGTTTGGAAGGAACGCATTGCTTTAAAATATTGTATTTTAATCAAAGGTGTTCAACATCAAACAGTTCTTTTGAAAGATTACACAAGTTATTGTAGATGGTTTTAATAGACCAGACAATTTTTAATGAAGAAAATGGGATTTTTGACCATAAATTCATGACACATGGGCAGCAGAAGGAGATATTTCTGTTAGCACATGCTTGTATAAAGCTATTGAGCCTATTATGTGTTGTATTGGGTTTTGGGATTTAAACTGTTTTGGATTTGGAACTAAACCAGTTTTATTGATATTTGTACACATCAATAAGGTCAAGAAATCAACGTGTGATCTGAATATATATATCAGCTATGAAATGTGATTCAACTGTAATTAGGTGTGACAAAATGAGTGTATTATAGGCTGCAAGGATGATGTGCAGTCAATTTTCAGAGCAAATGTTCAAGCAATTGGTAGGCATCTGTTTGTAAAATTAATGGCAGTGCAACAGTGCATTTTTAATGAGTAATGTGCTCTGTTTAAAAGGATGAGTTTTTATCTTTTGTTACATAAACCTACATTTAGGCAGGGAACAAATCTTCATCTGTCCGTGCTTTATCAACAAATATTCCAATTCCACTGATGCATGGAGACCTAGCTGTTATCTTTAAAACAAAACCTGAAGATTTTAAAACTACAATGAAAAGCACAGGCTCCTCTCTTGTCTATGTTTTTAGTGTTTTGGAGATACAGTGCTTGATGATTGCATTAGTGTGAACGTGAATGCATTATTGGCACACATGTAGTCTATGAGTTCTATCAAATCTTGAGCTGTATATTTGTCAAAGTGTGCTTTTGATTCAGTCTGCATTCCATGTGTATTTGTCATGGATGCTAGAATTTAAGATGATATAAGTAGGGCAACCAATTTTTTGACCTAAAAACTCAAAATTTTAACTTTATAATTTACCAATTTTGACTTTATTTTAAACTATAAAGTTTTTGCGTTTGCAACTGCAAAGTAATTCAGCTATAGGTCTTAAGAAGCGTATTTACGCACTCTGAAGTTTTAAAAAATTTGGTTCTTTAACTTTGGGGGTGACATATTGATAAGTACATTAATAACTACAGCAGAATCAAACCTGAGAACATCATAAAGCTGAAACACTATATGCATAATGGATTGAGTGTTTACCAACACAAGTATTGTAAGGCCACATTTCTCGCCTATCCTGCATAATATTCAATTATCCAGTAGTGGGCGAAACAACATTATTACGTCAGAAATCTCAACAAGCCCATTATTATTACGGAATTGCAACTAAACTTGCAAAAGCATGCCACTATCTGTTGTTGTTGTAGTTTCAATAACATATCAATAAAGAGAAAAAAACTGTGCTGCAAGAAAATTTTAACCTAATGATAAATTTCGACTTTTTTTGACCTAATAACTTGGAATTCCCTCATGGTATGAGCGTGAAATTTGGTTTGTGGACGTTTCATAAACTTTAGAAACGGCAGAAAAATTTTGACTTTATTGACTTTTGGTTGCCCTAGTTATAAGACAGTTTAATTAAACTGGCTTTGTACTCCCTTTGGAGCGTCATGAGTGCTCTAAGGGTACTAATCTTTTCTCTTTCTCTGTGCTATAGACCATTTGGCTATGTTCGAAGTGAATGCTGACTGGTTGAAGGCATTTCAGATGTGTGCATTAAAATATTATTTGAGAACAGTGTAGTTATAGTTTTTTTCTATGTTTGTTCTCTGACCTTGCTTTAGCCCTTCAACATTTCACCCATAAGCATTAGCCTACTTGCGGATTTAGGACTGATGATGCATAGAGTTGCACGAAATCAATTTCCTATTAAAATAATTTGCTAATTGATTAGGCTTTGTTGCCTTTGTGGAAACAGTTGCTTAGTCTCAGCATCTTCAAGTGAAGAGATTTTGACACGTCTGTGGTTGCAAAATCAACTTGTTAATTGGGACACAAGGACAAATAGACTTACAATAAAGCACATTTGAATTGCTTTTTTTTACTTTTTTAAGAATAAAGAGAGCAGTTTCCCACCACAAACATTAATTTTAGTGGTTTGATTACAAAGCTCCTTAGTTTCAAGGGTTATTATTTAGCTTGTGGAAATTGGCAAATTTTTGCATGAGAAGTTCTGGATCAGTCTCATTGTAAGTTCTTTCTCAGTTAGTAAATGTATGGAAGCATTGATGCTGCTTTTTGTCATTTTGTTTAAAATCAATTATATGAAAGTAGGTACTTAAAACAGTTAGTATATATTTGTTTAATTAAGTTTTATTCTAGTTTTAAAGTTTAAAAATGTTTCAAACTTGCACTTTTATACATGGTGATAGATGCGCTCTCAAGAATTTTTGCTGACTTGGCATTGCAAACTGCCTAGCTTCAGAAATGCAGGTGTTATCTTCTAACATCACTGCTTGCATTTCATCAGAACCATTTTTTTCTGTCTATTGAAGAGAATCCTTTCACAAACAAAAATCAGACACTATGATCTGATCAGGGTATATATTTTGCCTACTAGATAAGCATAATCAGGTCTTAATCAAATAGAATGTTTTCTGACTACCAGTGCTTTCTAAGTGGAATTGCTATGTCTGCAAGAATAAACCCTAATGAAACTGTGCAATATTTAGTGCAACTGGTTTTACCACTCGTTCTGATATTGGACCTGCACGAGATGTTAGTGATCCAACAGATGACAGGCACGCACCTCCAGGTCTAAGGACTGTCGGTGATCAGCTTAAAGCTAATAAGAAGACTGAAGATGAAGATGAAGATTTAAATGATGCCAATTATGATGAGGTGACTTTGTGTTTTTTGTCCCTCTGTGCAGTGAATCATTTAGTAACAAGTTGGGTTTGTTGTATGTTTAAGATTGATGACTGTGCCTCTTGCACATGCATGCATTGTGACCAGGTCACTGTTGAATAAGATTTTCTAACAGCCATTTTTTATAATTGTTTGAGCTTTAATGCTTAAACAACCTTCAAACTCATATCCTGTTCCTGTTGGTTTGTATGCTTTGCACCTATAGCTCATTTGATAATTTGGCCATACCAAGGTGATTAACACTTTGGCTGCCGGGTTAATTCAAGCGGTTCGCAAAAAGCAGCTGATTCGAACGTGGCTTTGCGGATGAATATCTCCGCTCCTGTTCGCTCTAGCCACTCGGCGAAAATCTCAAAAAACGTGGCAAGTCTAG
>Ga0210059_1016130_pt1 | contig 10810 bp, 6 predicted proteins | sample Ectturendosymbi2_FD_188042 | JGI IMG/M metagenome (GOLD analysis project Ga0210059, IMG submission 188042) | Ecteinascidia turbinata endosymbiont from Florida, USA - Sample 2 (SPAdes) (version 2) | ecosystem: Host-associated > Tunicates > Ascidians > Unclassified | place: Key West, Florida... | reverse complement strand
TCGTTGAATGCGTTTTTCTTCTCGTCTTTCTGTGCATGTATTTACGATCTCGCAGAACCTTACTTGCTCTCTTTTCGTCGGTAGTGCCGTGAGCGAGTTATCGTCTGGCTGATCCATTAACTGTTTTTTGCGATATGTTTGCTGCTGTATAATCGTAAAAGACAAGTCGCTGTCTGTGTTAATGGTCGATAAATGTTGCCCTTTTGCATCATAAGAAAACAGTGCAGAACTCGAGGCAATAAAGTGTACAGTATCACCTCTCAACTCTCCTGCCTGTTTCGTGTCTCTAACAGCCGCGAGCCTGAGTAACGCCTTCATCGTCGCATAGGACAGCGTGAATCAGATTCACAGCTCGTGCTTGTGTGTTACAGAGTGAGAGACACGTCAACAGTACCTACTGATTCGGATACTTCAAATAACCAGCACAATTATCAACAATCATTATAATTCAGTTTACAGAGTAAATCTCTACACTGTATCTATACAGGGCCGGCGCAAGCCATTCCAGCACCTATGGCAAGATCCATTTCCAGTGCCCCCTCATAGCTTATGACGTCATCCTGCTCAATCAACCGTGGCACGGTCTGCTTAAACGTAAGCAAACACATTCGTTTAGCTCTTTGTACATCTCAAATTTGCTGGTGCGTCCTAAGCAAGGTACATGCCAATACCCCTCCACCCAAAAAAACTTTCAAGGACGATTTTTACATCAAACTAATTTTTGCGATGCATGCCGAGTATATTTAAACACCAAATCCATCAAAATATTATCTTCACAGCAACAAGCGTTACAGCATTCACATAAACAAAAATTCTAGCACAGGCCTCAAAAACGTTTTCACTGTCTGGTATCGTAATAATCGACAACGTTCTTCATGCACAACAAAGCTCTGACGTTCGCGAAAGTCACCAATGTTGGTTATGTTGCGTACCAGCCGGTATCACTTTGTTACATGAATTAAGGTGGTGTGTCCTATAATATAAATCTTACTGGGTAGCTAGGCTGCTAACGCCAAAATGCTGGCGTTTCGGCAGCGTTGCCTAATCTGACTACACTTGATGACTGAAGCATGGTTTAGTGAAGGTTTCGACATAAGCCTACTCCGGTGACAGCGGCGCAACCAGGAAAAATCAAGAAATGAAAAAAACAGAGATGCTACCTTTAAAATTTTATAGTAAGCTTGATAAGTATGGCCTGGAGAGCATGCTTTGCTGGCCCTGATAGGAGCCATTGATAGACATGTGAGCACCCTAGGCACGATCCGTTCCAGCGCCCAGCCGTCCTATACAAAGATCCTCATTATACTCATCACATACATTGCGTAAATACGAAGGACGTTCTGTACCTCAGAAAAGTTTATTACATGAATAAAATTAATACCGAATTGCGACATAGCTTGCCTAGTATCTGTGAAATTGAAATTAATAAGAAAAAATATTAACCCTTCTGCGCAGCAAACCTGAAATAGTGTAGTACCTTTAACTTCTCATAAACTGCATGCTCGTGTGTTTCATTCGCTCTCATGTTCGTTCCCTTTTTTGGTGTACGTTCGTCACTTTCTGAACTACACAATTCTATTTTTGGCGCCCCCTTTGGCCCAGCGCCCTATTCAGCCGCCTAGTTCCCATAGTGGCAGCGCCGGCATTGTGTCTATAGGTAATCCAGTGATAACGTCCATTTTGCTTATTTTTTCTACGGCTTGATGCTGGAGGTGTTCACCGGTAATGTAACCACGAAATTTGTACAACTACATTATTTTTTATCACAAAATATTTGCGGGACAAAACGTCTTGTGTCCCTCCGACGCATGAAATTCTGTTCCTGCTTGAATAAAGCACTTAACCTGCTCATCAAATCGCTTTGCTGATGAGTCAGGTGATTCTTTATTACTGTAGAGTGTCCTACTACCATATTTCGCATTATGGCGTCAACAACGCATATGCTTCAAGCATCTGTAATAAAGAACAGAACAGTTCATAAACACTTTGCCCAGTCACCAAAAACAATTTAAAGAACAGAACACTTCACAAACACTTTGCGCAGTCACTTAGCAAATGAATAAGCTTACACGTAAAGTGCTCTACCGTAATTCTTGACGACATTTAATACATATTTCCAAGGAGACATTTTCACAGCTTGCGCTGATTGAATATTCACCAACTAAGAGTCCGTTGACAAAAACAACGCATGCAATGACATTTCATTGAAAGCTACAGTAGATTTTCTGCAACTTTGCATTTAGCGCCCACCTTAAGTGTCGTTGCAAATTTAGCAATTAATCAAAAATTTCGATGGCAAAACCAATATGTCCTGACACCAATTCTCTGTAAGCGTGGACGGACCGCACACGTGGTTTGACAACAATATTACAGTAATATCAAGTGGTGATTGTTGTTTCACAGTTGATTTACAAAATTTATTTAGAATGCTTATTTCCTCCATTACGAATTAACCCTGTTGTGTACAATAAATAAAGCACATCGCAAATGCCGGATATACGTCGCTCGTTCAGCCAATGAGCGGTTTTCATCGCTGTCTCCGACATAACCTTTGTTTTTGTGAGCAACAAATGCATGCTACACTGTGGGGGTGTAGGGGAGACCGGATTAAGTTGAGTATTTGAGTATTTATTGACAAACAGCCAATGAAGGCAGGCCAAGGCCTGAAGAGATCATTGGCAACGCAAAGACTAACACAGAAGAAAGAAAATGACACACATACACACAAATAAAACAGTACAAACAGAAAACGTGTCAAACGGTGAGGTCATATTAAAAGGGTGTATTTCTGGACAAAAACAGACACGTCTGTCTAAACAAGCGCAATGATGGACTTTTAGACAGTTTAGTGTGTCCGAAGAGAACTATTTCGACCAATTCAGCTGGATTCAATGCAGCAAACTCAGAGTAGGAAAACACATTTTCCTCGGCGAGAATCTTAGAGACATTGGTAAACAACAATCGGCGTGACGCACAGGTGGAAGGACACTCAAGAAACATGTGAACTTCAGTCTTAATAGCACCACATTGACAGATCTGGTTGTAGCGGCCATCTATGTTCAATTTACTATGTCCTAAGTTCAATTTGCTACGTCCTATGTTGAATTTACTATGTCCTATTTACTATGCGGATAAAGTTGTTACAATGGTAAGTTGTTACAAACCCCATAACGTCTTTAAAAAATGCGGTTGTCCGCTTGAATTAACACAGGCGATTCCCACATCCAAAAGCTACATGCTTGCAAAAAAAACGTTGGTTTTCAATAAGTTAGGGCTGTGTTAGGAGGATTTACGTGTTTTAGGGTATGTAAAGCAATTTTTATGGGCTGGCTAAAAGTTGTTATTAAGCTGTTGTTAAAGGCTTTCACCTGGTCACATTAATCTTGCATAGAAGTGTTTTCCATGCAGTTACTTGTGCTAACAACACTCAGAGTTATATCTATGTGGTTTTCTATGAAATCGCCAATGTGTGTTCCAAGACACGTTTGCTGCATGTTGTTACACAGTGTATCAACATGCCCTGTGTCTTTTAGTCTAGCTGCACAAACACGTGCCACCAGGCGTGTCACCAGAATAAAATTAGGATGTCACCGGATGTCGTGACATGCATGAGTGATGATCCATCCTCATACTAAACCCGTTACAAAAGCATAAAAACACCATCATCACGAAAACTTCATTCGGTTATCATGACATTACCTGCTGAGAAGCTGTTAAAAGAATGAAAGAGTTGCAGAAGTTTGTAGTAAACCTCGAGGACCAAGTTTGCCAAGCAGAAAAGAAAGAAAGTCATGTCTGATGTCCATGTTTTAGTCTGTAGTGACTTCTACTCTAAATCTGCCCTTGGTGAGATGTGGGTGAAACGCATAAAATGCACAGGTTGGTCACATTCAGCCTGTAGTGACCTATATGTTTATGACATTTGCCAGAATTAAAACACTGTTATTGTTATTTGCAGTGCCGCTGCACATGAGTCCAGCGGCTGCATGAGTTTTTCTGTATTCCTGCAGTGACTGAGCTTGTTTATTGCATTGATTGTGTTCTTAAACCTTTGCTTTCGTTTTCTTGCAGCTTTTCAGCATGCGTTCCTTTTAACTTGAATTTGTTTGCAGTTAGAGAACTTTGCATGGTGACAGAAATGGCATTTTAAATGTGAATGTTTAGCTCCCTATCACAGCGTACGGCTTCTCATTACTTTGAAGTCTTGCTGCATTTGAATTGACAGGTTTATTCATGTAATAATTGCATGTTTGCGTTCTTGTAACAGGTTATCCCATGGTGTGTAACAATATACCCCGTCCATGGGGTCAATTGTTACACTTGACACCACCTCACTTTTCATTCAATAAAAGTTCTCAGTGTATGAATTTTTTTGGTTTGTTTGTTCGGTTTATTAGCTGAAGGATATAGCAAAACTTCTGCAAATTTTCTTTGCTGCAGCTACTGTACGTTGGTGGTTTTACTATTTAAGAGAAAATCGTTACAACTCTACCCGGTCTCCCCTACTTCACTAGCCTTTCAATTACATTCAACTCCGGTCACGTTTTCTAACGCGAGAAATGAATAAATCACACTGAGCCACGAGGAGTATGCTTCAGCAGGATTGGCTTGGCTTCAACTACACTTCAAAGAATAATTTTTGCTACTGCAACCAATAACTACAAAAGACTACTTTATGTGGGTCATACTTCACTAGCCTGCCTTAGCATCGAATTGTTTTCAGTGCCTCTCAGGCAGTCTACTATTGTGGTTAGCCTTCTGAATAAAGTACACAGCGCTTGAGGATTGCATTTTTCTAGTGTGACCATTTGAAGGTGTTGAAGACATCTCTACCTACATAGTCTGTTTGCTCTATTCAGCTGTAAACGTAGAAAACTGTATTATAGGCAGTGGGGGGCAGATGCGATTTACTAAAAAAGCGAGCTGCTGGAGCAAGCTTTTTTCCAGTAGCGATAGCAGTAGGAGCGCTATTTTTTGAAAACGCAACGGATGAGGCAGCGAGCGTTAACCATCCAGCGCTACCGCTATTCGCTACTTTGTCGTGAGGCGTGCCATAGGAAAAAGTGCGTTCACACACATTGGTAATAACTGCTCTTCTCACTGTTTTGAGTTGATTTTATGTCATTTGTTTACGGCAAACAAGCAGCATTAGATGAGGTTTAGCTCAGGTTGCTTTTGACCTGATCGATAGGTTCCACATTAGTTCAGAAAAAGTCAGCATCAACGACAAACATAAAGCAATTGGAAATTGTTTGTACAGGCTAATGGTACAGGTGAAGGTACCTATAAGCTGGTTGAATGCTTGGAATGAATATGGTACTGAATTCAACATTTCGCTGCATGTGTAGCTACGGTTTTCGTTTTGAAGCATATATCAATATGGCAGTTTTTGTAGCATGTTTCAACTTCAGCGTATTTGACAACGACGTATCAGAAACTGTTAAAATCGAGTTGATGGGTAGGGATGTTTCAAATATGCTGCTCTATTCTTTTCGAACAGATGCTGTTTCTTGACTTCTCACATTTTGACTTGAGATGTGGTGAACAACTTCAGTATTGCGGGTTTGCGTTGGCGAGCACACGTTAGAGGCGAAATAAAAGTTGTTCAAAGTGAAGACATCGTCCACATCGACTCCACGTTCCCCCAATTCGCTGGTGCCCCGCATTGTCGCTGATCAGCAAAGACGCAATGGTGACGAAAAGCACTAGACGTCAAACTACGCAAACAATGCGACCTTCGAAACACACTTTCTTAGTAGTAGGTTATAATGTCAAACACGCAACTACAGTACGTTTCAGAACTTTTTGATTTTTTTAGTTACACACTAGTGCCAAAATTCTATTTTGAAGACGTTGCGTCGCATTCAGTTGTAACGTCTGCGATGGCGAAAGTTTATCTTGGCCTTTGATCACTGCGCTTTAAAAATTGTCTTATTTTTTAACAACTGCATATTTTACAGAACGTTTTCCTTTCGAGGAGGCCAGGGCTGTGAGTTTAGACGACCTGTTTTCTTTTCGCTCCACAGGTTCTTCGGCAACACTATATGTATTTTCACCTCCAGCATTTTTCTGGTTCGCTTTCCTAGCAGGCTCTTGTGCAAAACAGTACGGGTTCTCTACAGTGGATTGGCGATTTTCCCCGGAATATTGTTGCCCCTCTTTCACGACGCAATATGGGTTTTCCACTGAAACCTGCTTTTCTTTCTGTTGCGACGTATAAACTGGATCCCCTGCCAAGCAATGTGGATTGTAAGGAACGACCAGCTTTTGTTTCTCATTTTTCGCCACCAGTTTGTCGCGAAATTTCTTTCGCAACTTTCGTTGGTCCGCTCTGGATTTCGCAGCAGACTGCTGCTCTCTTACTTTGGAAACTTCACGGCCGTTGTGGCCTTCATCGCTCCTCTCGTCACCACTCAGTTTCTTCTCCTGCAATGTGCGCAGAATCTCTCTCCAATACTTTCTGACTCGGTGAGCGATCGCAGCCATAATGACGACTGCAGCAACCCAGGCTGGCACGATAATTGCTACTGTGGACAGATCGATCTGTTGCTCTGGATTCTCTACAAAAACGCAACGCTCTATATGCGACGCGTTAGGTCCTCCGCAATACGTGTAATGAATAGGTTGGTTGTCGCAATCCAAACATTGCCGGACTCTCGTATAGTTGCCTGTTTGGCGGCAATTCCGAACTGATATCCAGTTTCCCCAAGTTGCCAGGTCACACTTCTTCGCTAGATAGGAAAATGTGCACTTAATCTCAACCAAGCTTTTCTCTGTCCAGTTGCACAGCAACTGCACAGTCTTCCAAACCTTAGAACAATCACCGTAACAGGATAACCTGGTTGTTGAAGCGCAGACCAAAGGAGCAGGAGCTAAAATCAACCTTTCAACTCTGCTTTCGTTGCGTGTTGTGTCATTGCAAAATAATGTCTTTCTCTCAACGCTCACTGTCAGCGCTACAGGTTCAGTTAGTCCCGAGCACTGAAACGATGTAACACTCTCAGTATTTGTGCTAGCTATCTTCCAATAGGAGCAGTTACTACAAAGGGTTGATCTGAAAAGGATTACACACAAAACTACCCCAAGCATCATGCTGAAGCGTTTCGTCTGTAAAGAAAAGCTAGATTTGTAAGTAATATGACACTTTTTCATCTGATAAAGATGTTTTAAACACTGTGAAACCTTGACCTTGAGCAAACACATCTGCAAGCTTAAAATTAATGCATGTATAAGATGTTACGTCGTTAGAATAAAATGAAATCTATAATAGACATCCAAACCACATAAATATTTGCTTGCAGAAAATTGAACCGTTGTTAATTGTATCAGAACAAACTGTTTCATCGATTTATCCAAAATCGTGGAGTAAATTTCAGGCGATCAAAAAATGACTCGCCGTTGCAAATACTGATTAAAAGCCACTGGATACTAAGTTCAGAAACGAATGGCTATGTACTTATTTGAAAATATAAAACTTACTGAATCAATACGATTCCTGTTGAACATGAAACAAAATGCAGTTTTTCAAAAACATGTTGTTTTCTCTGACAGGAAAAAGCAATGCCAGTCGTACAGATTTAGAAATGACCAAAAATACTTTTCCACATCTGCTTGTCTTTGCAGTGAAACTAAACCAGCATATCGTTAGGCGAGGTGCTTGCATTTTAAGTGGCATAGAAAGAACTGCTGGCAACTATCAAACGTACGCTATATGCAAAGCTTTGATTCTTAGTAACAGAGCTGCATCTTCCTAAACAGCAGATTGCGTGATGTGCGGGTTTCTCTCATAGAAGTACCGGAACCGTGTTTCCCACGCGTAAAACTGCGATTCCCTTTCAGTAACTGTTTTGTCCAAACTTTGATATGGGGCGTCGTTCATAAAAATATTATATCTGACAAATTTAGCACAAAAACTGCTATCTCTGCGCATATTTAGCTATCTCTGTGCATATTTAGCTATCTCTGCGCAGAGATAGCTAAATGCGTGCAGATATAGCCAAATGCACGCAGAGATAGCTATCTCTGTGCAGATATAGCTAAATACGCGCAGAGATATCAGTTTTTGTGCTAAATCTGTCAGATATAATATTTTTACAAAGGGCGCCCCATACCTGGACTCGTTTCACTGTCTCACTGATCCTCGCGACTTGGAAATACTGTCCACCCGTTTCAACACACAAAGTTCGCTATTGATGTAAACAGCCACAAACAGGTCATGCGGGCCACGCAGTGCAGTAGCTCAGCAAGTATTTCACAAGCTAAAGTTAGTCGATTAATCAGATGCTTAGTCAGGCAAACAGATAAGTTAGTCGGACAATCAGATAAGTTTGTCGGGCAGTCAGATAGTTAGTCGGGCAGTCAGATAAGTTAGTCGGGCAGTCAGATAGTTGGTCGGGCAGTGAGATAGTTAGTCGGGCAGTCAGGTTTTTCAGTTTCCTACTAGTGTCTTCGAGGGCTTCCTTCTATTTTCTCATTTGTCCATCGAGGTACTTCGACTACCATGTTCTAGATTTTCTTGCTTTCATCTGCTAGCCATGGAATGTCATGGAAAGGTGAGACATATTTTCCATCTTTATTGTAATAAATCTTATATTGAAAAGTATGAAGTGATCCACGTTCTTCGATCTGATAAAGTAAAGCTCATCGAGCCATTGTGGTAGGGTGAGGAATGAAAGCCGTTTGAATCCGAAAAATCCTCCGAATTGGTCCGAAGGACGTACGTCCCGTTCGTGGTGAATCACACATTGAACGCAAGGCCAATCGAGAGGTTGCAACAGTGGGATGTTTTAAACAAATGCTGACCCTCACTTTTGGAAGATTTTAGTTGCAACTGTGCAATAGTGTTGAGTTTATTAGTTCTTGTGAACTTTTCAGTTACTGCTACGTGTGTTTTATTTTGATTTGACCTGTAAACTGAGCATCTCCGTGCATGATTGTCGAAATTAAGATCATAAATTGCTACCCTAGATCTTCTGACGGAGCGTCACTGGCCTTAATATATTTCCTAGGTTACTGCATGTGACACATTTAAATTATATCAGCTATTTGACAAAAAAATCGATAAAGTTGCAGCAAAGGCAAGAAACCGCTGCCTTCGAAATTAGGTAATTACAAGTAAAGCATCAAATCGCGGCGTGTCTTTTATTTTCTGTCAAATTTTCAGGGTGATATATCCAAGGTCAAGGAAATGTTTTAAGATTTGCAATTTTATATTTGTCTACTGTTTTGTATAAAATCAATTGCCATCAGTTTTTCATATGCTTTCTTCTCTCTGTCCTTCTCCTTTATGTATTCATGAGTCTGCCCTCAGTCGGTAATTTATGACGTTTCAAAACTCAAAACTCTCGGAGTGCATGCTCCAGAAACCCCTACAGCATTTTATTTGATCGCATAAAGCAAGCTCCTGCAGTTCCTCATAATGTCTGAAGAATTTCAAGTTCATTCTGTAATTCCTTCGGAAATGGGAGTTCAATTTGAAAAGAATGAAAAACACATGATGGAAGTAATCTCGTTCAAAACATTTTCAAATATTCAAATCAGCATGTCATTTCCACGAAACAACTCGCAGCGAGTTTATAGTTATATCCTGAAAGATCAGTAACTACCTGAACTGAATAAATGACAAATGCATACTTTGCTAAACACCAATGCAGTTATTACTGACCTGCAACATTAGCGTGGTTTGGCGTACAAGCACACGTCCTGCCGAGTAAAGTACTTCAGCTTTGTGAGGCTTGCTCTTCGGGAAGTATATTTGCCGCCAACGCGACACACGTCACAGCCGGTATAGATTTAAATAAAAATACAGACAATTGTCGTTGGTGGAACGGGCAGTGTTGATCAACACCTAATGTACTGAGGAAGGCGCAGTTGGGAACACAAAGCTTTGAGTGGGTAGTAAATACTTTGAGCATCAAAATGCATGTTGATTCTTTCAATTCAAGCAATTTCTTTCAGGGTTTATGCACAGCTAGAACCTTTTCTTGATTTCAACGGTTTGACCCTTCTCATAAAAAAATAATAATAATAAAGAAGTTTGGGAAAACGCCACGCTGGCCAGACACAAAACACAATTCATTGCGCTGTGATTTTTTTGTGAGATTCTGAACCAAGCGAAGCATGTAATAACATTATTTGAGGCTTCTTTACTGATTTCAAAAAGTAAGAAACCGGACAATATCGGCGAAGAACTTCTGCCAGTAGCAACTGCAATTCTTCAATGCAAAAGAAAGTCAATAAGGTGAGAAAGATGCCTTTATCAATCACAATTGCGCCATGACGCCTTTCTAAAATTAGCGAAGACAAAAAGGAGCCGCAGCAATGACACGGTGCAAAGCTGGATTTCATGCTAGGCTACGATCTGCAAGTGACATACACATTGCTTTGGCAAACTATTTGGTTCATCAAGAAGTGATATGTGCGAAAACTCATCTCGGTGTAAACAAAACCTGCACTAAGATTAAAACAAAGTACTTAATTAGACTAAAGGAAGCTTGTGCTGATAGATGAAATCCATGAACTACTGGGAAATGTAGCTTGGCAAAAATAACGATCCCATAAAATTAGAGGTAACCAGGAGGTACTGTATGAATTTCCGCCACACCAATCGGTGGCGGAATCGGAGGGACCACATGGGCTTAGGTCCCCACTTTTAAATTTCGAATTTTGCCTAAATATTAACATAGTTAGTAAGAACAAATAGCTGCATTTATGTGCTCAAGGCAGTGCAGCGCAGATACTTTAGATAGGGTGTAGTTAGGCAGGCGCGTAGCCAGGAAGGGCAACAGGGGCAAATGCCCCCCCCCCCCAA